>Ga0314774_1000433_pt1 | contig 34360 bp, 53 predicted proteins | sample MetaGCBIA2018_FD_204515 | JGI IMG/M metagenome (GOLD analysis project Ga0314774, IMG submission 204515) | Cryopeg brine microbial communities from Beaufort Sea near Barrow, Alaska, United States - CBIA 2018 | ecosystem: Environmental > Aquatic > Marine > Coastal | place: USA: Alaska | collected... | reverse complement strand
GCTTCAAAAAACACACAGGAAATTTTCAAGGAGGGGTGTAGAATAGGGGAGAGGTGAGAAACACGAATAATAAAAAATTAGATGAAATGGCCAAACTTATAGAAATTAAAAAAGAGATAGCAAAACTTAACAAGCTCTTTAAGGATATGGATATACAGGTGAAAAAATCAATTTCAACAGTGATTGAAAATGCTGCTTTTATGGCGGTGACATTAAGAGAACTCCAGGACTACTTAAACAAAAATGGATTAACAGTTGAATATCAAAACGGTGAGAATCAATTTGGTATAAAGAAATCAGCTGAAATTGATATTTATAATACGATGATTAAAAACTTTGTATCTACGATGAAAGCAATTACTGATTTGTTGCCGAAAGAAATTGCTAATAAAATTAAGGATGATGGGTTTGATACCTTTGTGAATAATAGATGATTAGTGTAAAAGTTCAAAGAATAGTTTATGAGCTTACTTATAATCCTATCATTGAATATTTTAACTGGATAAATAAAAATAGAAAACATGTTTGTAAAAAAACTTACAAAGTCTATAAAGAATTAGTAAGAATAATTAATGATCCTAAATGTGAATGGGAATATGATAATAAAAAAGGAAATCACGCATTAGAGTTTATAGAAAATTATTGTAAACATTCTAAAGGAAAAATGGGTGGAAAACCTTTTATATTGGAATTATGGGAAAAAGCATTAGTTGCTGCAACATTTGGAATTATACATAAAATTGATGGAACTAGAAAATTTCAGGAAGTAATGCTAATAGTGGCTAGAAAAAATGGAAAATCTACTTTAGCGGCTGCAATAGGTTTATATTTGCAAATAGCAGATGGAGAACCAGGGAGCGAAGTATATGCGTGTGCTACTAAAAAGGATCAAGCTAAAATAATATGGCTAGAAGCTAAAAGAATGGTTAAGAAGTCACCAGTACTGTTAAAAAGGATTAAACCTTTAGTTGCAGAGTTGGTTGCCGACTATAACGATTCTTTTTTTCGTCCTCTTGGTAGAGATAGTGATAGTTTGGACGGTTTAAATGTTCAAGGTGCGCTACTTGATGAAATCCACGCATGGACAGATCAAAATTTATATGATGTTATTGTCGATGGTACAAGTGCTAGAGAACAACCACTTATATTCGTAACTACTACAGCTGGAACTATAAGAGAAAGTGTATATGACCGTAAATATGACGAAGCTGAAAGAATTATAAATGGATATGAAGATGCTAACGGATATAAAAACGAAAGATTTTTACCGGTTGTATATGAACTTGATAATAGAAAAGAATGGACCGAAAAAGACAACTGGTATAAGCCTAATCCTGGCTTAGAAAGTATTAAAAGAATTGATCAATTAGAAAATAAAGTTAATAAGGCAAAAGCTGATGCGAAGTTAGTAAGAAACTTATTATGTAAAGATTTTAATGTTAGGGAGACTAGTTCTGAAGCGTGGTTAACATTTGAGGAACTAAACAATATAGCTACATTTGATTTAAATTTATTAAAACCTAAATATGGCATTGGCGGAGCGGATTTATCTAGTACAACAGATTTAACATGTGCAACAGTAATGTTTATGGTCCCAGGAGACAATACAATTTACGTAAAGCAAATGTATTGGTTGCCAGAAGATTTATTAGAACTAAGAGTTGCAGAAGATAAGATACCATATGACATATGGAGAGATATGGGTTATCTAAGGACCGTTGAAGGGAATAAAGTACATCATAAGCATGTAACAGAATGGTTTTTAGAAATACAACATACTGATAATATTTATATGCCATGGACAGGATATGACGCGTGGTCCGCTACTTATTTTGTTGAAGAAATGAAGTCATATTTTGGAGCTGAAAGTATGGAAGCTGTAATACAAGGTAAAAAAACATTAAGTGGACCTATGAAAAACATGGGTGCTGACTTAGGATCTAAAAGAATCAATTATAACAATAATCCTATTCTCAAATGGTGCTTATCTAATACTGCTATAGAAACAGATAAGAATCTTAATATACAACCTTGTAAAACACATAATCAAAGACGAAGAATTGACGGTACTGCAAGCTTACTAGATGCTTACGTATGTCTAGAAAGACATCTAGAGGATTATACAAACATGATTTAATGAAGGGAGGTGATGAAAACGGGATTATTTAATAAATTTTTTAATAAAAGTTCTACAACAACAAGATTTGAATTGATAACAGATCAAGGTAATGGTTTTTACAATTGGAATGGAAATTTATATAAAAGTGATGTTATAAGGGCATGTGTAAGACCTAAAGCAAAAGCAATAGGTAAATTAATGGCAAAACACATAAGAGAAACATTGAGAGCGGATGGAGCATTGGATTTAAAAGTTAATCCAGATGTTTACATGCGTTTTTTATTAGAAGAACCTAATCCATATATGACAGGCCAGTTATTACAAGAAAAGATAACCACTCAATTACAACTTAACAATAATGCGTTTATTTATATTAATCGTGATGAAAATGGATATGCGAATGAATTATATCCTATTCCTGCTTTAAGTGCTGAAGCTATTTACAATACATTAGGAGAATTATTTTTAAAATGTACCATGAGAAATGGTAAAAATGTTACTTATCCATATGCGGATATAATACATTTGCGCCAAGACTATAACAGAAATGATATATTTGGAGAAAGTCCAAGGGATGCATTATTACCGCTTATGGAAATTGTAAATACAACAGATCAGGGTATAGTAAAGGCTATAAAAAACAGTATGGTTATAAAATGGCTTATGAAATTTAAAAGTGTATTAAGGCCAGAGGACCGAGATATGGAAGTTACAAAATTTGTTGACAACTTTTTAAGTATTGATAAGGGAAAAGGAGTTGCAGCAAGTGATCCTAAATATGATTTAGAACAAGTAGAGGATAAGCCTTATGTTCCTAATGCAGCACAGATGGATAGGACCATAACAAGGCTTTATAATTTTTTTGGTACGAATGAGAAGATAGTTCAATCTAAATATACAGAAGATGAATGGAATGCTTATTACGAATCAGAAGTAGAACCTTTAGGGCTCCAATTAAGTGGAGAATATACTAGAAAGTTATTTAGTAGGAGAGAACGAGGTTTTGGAAATTCGATAATATTTGAAGCTTCTAATTTATCTTATGCAAGCATGGCAACAAAGCTTAATTTAGTACAATTTGTTGATAGAGGAATGATGACACCTAACGAGGTACGAAGAGTTATGAATTTGGGGCCTATTGATGGTGGTGACAGAGTGTTATTAAGAAAAGACACTGGTGTTGTATCAGGTAAAGGAGGTGAAAACAAATAATGGCTAAAATAAATATTAAAGGCCCTATAGTATCAAGTCAACAACAATGGATTTATGATTACTTTGGTATTGAAGCGACCTCTCCAAGTAAAGTAAGCAAAGTTTTAAATAGCATAATGACTAATGAGGATCTAGAAATAGAAATTAATTCTAATGGTGGCGATATATCCGCAGCGAGTGAAATTTACACTGCTATAAGAGGATATAGCAAAGGGAATAAAAAAACAAACATAGTTGGCAGTGCTTATAGTGCTGGTTCAGTTATTGCAATGGCTAGTGAGAGTTACATGTCACCTACTGCAATGATGATGGTACATAAAGTATCAAGTGGAGCGGCAGGAAATAGTAATGATATGGATAAAATGTCTAAAGTTTTACAAGTTGCAGATCAAACAGTTGCAAATGCTTATATTGCTAAAAGTGGTATGAGCATGAAAGAAGCTTTGAAGATGATGGCAGATGAAACCTGGTTAACCGCACAACAAGCAAAAGACAGGGGATTAATTGATGGAATTATGTTTGAGGATACACAAAATACTCAACTTAATAACTCATTTAGTAATATGATTCCAGAAGAAATCATTAATAAAATGCAAAATAAAAGATTAAATGATATGAGCAAAGATAAACTAGAAAATGAATTTAATTATCTAAAATTGAAAGGTGGAATATAAAATGAATTTTAAAAACAAACAAGACAAAGATGATCAAAGAGCAATATTAATGAATAGTATTAGAGAAATGATTGATACAGCATCTTCAAAAGAATCAATTGATGCTAAAATGGCAGAAGTTGAAACGATGGATAATGAATGGGGTGAACAATCTAAGGACCTAGCTAATAAAGCAGCACTAGAGGATAAGTTCAAAGTACTTAATATCGAAAATAAAGGGGTGAATGTTGTGGGTAAAGTTTTAGATTCAACTAGTAATGTAGTAAATGAGGATATGTATGCAACTGTAGACTACAGAAAAGCATTTATGAACAATATTATCAGAGGTACTGCTATTCCTAGTCAATTATTAAATATAGACGAAAACACTCTCACAACAGATGTAGGATCTGTAATACCAACTACAGTTATGGAGAAGATCATAGAAAAATTAGAAGCTACTGGTATGATTTTACCTTTAGTAACTAGAACATCTTACAAAGGCGGAGTTTCAATCCCTACATCAAGCGTTAAACCAGTTGCAACGTGGGTAGCTGAAGGTGCTGGAAGTGATAAACAAAAGAAAACTACTGCAAATATAACATTTACTTACTTCAAACTTAGATGCGCGGTGTCAGTTAGCTTTGAAGTTAATACTATAACTTTAGCAGTATTTGAAAGTACTATAATCAACAATATTACTGAAGCTATGGTTAAAGCATTAGAGCAATCTATTATAAGTGGTGGCGGAACTACAGAACCAAAAGGAATATTAACAGAAACTCCTGCGACAGGTCAAGCATTAGAAATTGTGAATGCAACAGCTATAGGTTATAAAGATTTAATAGCAGCAGAAGCAGCACTACCTCTTGAATATGAACAGGACGCAGTATGGTGTATGTCTAAAAAATCATTCATGGCATTCATAGGAATGGTTGACAGTCAAAAACAACCTATTGCACGTGTTAATTATGGAATTGCTGGAAGACCTGAAAGAACTTTACTAGGAAGAACAGTAATTCTAAACAATTATGTAGGATCTTATCTTTCAACAGTTGCAGCAGATACAAAATTTGCTTTCCTATTTAATTTCAAAGATTATGTTTTAAATACTAATTATCAAATGACTTTGAAAAAATATGAAGATAATGAAACTGATGATATGGTTACAAAAGCTATAATGTTAGCAGATGGTAAGGTTGTGGATGTAAACTCTCTAGTAACTTTAACAAAGACATTAGCTTAGAATTTTAGAGGGTTAAAACCCTCTTTATTTTTATAAGGAGGGAATAAAATGTTAGAAAAAATAAAGTTAATATTAAGATTTGATGACAATATACTAGATGGAGATATACAAGAGACTATAGATGCTGCAAAGGCTGATTTAAAGCTATGTGGTATAGTTGAAAGTAAAATAATTGATACTGATGCTTTAATATTAAGAGCTATAAAAACATATTGTAAGTCTGAATATAGTACAAATGAAAAAGAGAGTATTAGATATATGGATTCTTATTTTATGATTAGAAATCACTTATCCATGTCTATTGATTACAATGTAGAAGTAGTGGTGGTGGTACTGTGATTGAACGATTTAATAAAAGAATTATATTTCAAAAATTTACAACAATATTAAATGAAAATGGTTTTGAAATCCAAGAGTGGTCAGATTATAAAACAGTTTGGGCGAGCGTAAGCAATCTAAATGGACGAGAGTACTTCGCGGCCCAAGCAGTTCAGGCCGAAAAAACTATTAAATTTACTATCAGATGCAATAAAAATATTACTGAAAGTATGCGAATTATATTTGAGGGAAATAATTACGACATTGCTTTTATAGACAATATTAAATATGGTAATGAATTTATGGAAATTAAAGCCTTGGCGGTGATATAATGCCATTGCCTAAAAGTAATATGAAGATTAACAGAAGAGGTATTCAATACACAAGTAATATAGATCAGGCCAGTTATACAATAAAAGAATTAAGCAGGGCGGCACTTAGGGATGTAAGCAGAATGATAAGATATAAAGTAACAGCTAAATTAAGAACTTTGCCAGGCCTTAAAAAAGGCAAAAGAGCGAAGAATACAGTTGGATCATGGTTAAGAAAAATTGAAGGTGATCTTCAACTTGGAATGGGTAACACAAAATGGGGGAAAAGCGGAGATTCTTGGTATGCTATGCAGGCAGAACTTGGAACACACAGCCAACCTAAAAGAGGTTTTCTAAAAGAAACTGTTATGGAAAACATCCCAGAAATAATAAAAATTGAATCACAGTATTTGAGCGCTATTAGCGGAGAAGATGCTCAAAGGCTAATTGACGAATCAGAAGAAATTGAGTAGGTGATTGAATGTTAGAACTTAGTCAACAAATAAGAATATTTTTAAAGACTTTGCATCCTAGAATATACTGGGAAATAGCACCTGAAAACGCAGTATATCCATATTTAGTATATGATTTTCAGTTATATCCTGATGGCGAGGGTGGCGAACTAGTCACATTATCCGTTGATGGATGGGATAAAACTCTAGTAGGTGATACAACACCGCTAGAAACTTTAATGGCCAAGGTTAAAGTCTTAGATACAGAAGTAATTACTACGGATAATTTATCGGTAGTTTTTTTTAATGAAAATATGTTGTCTATAGCAGATGATGACAAAACATTAAGACATAGAAGTTATAACTATAAAGGAATTTTAAAAAGGACTTAAGGAGGTTAAATAATGGCAAAAACTAAAAAAGAGCAAATAGAAGATATTCAAATAGATTACGGCATAGTTTACATCAATTATGGTGAAACGGATGCATACATGCTAGGACCTACTCGTGGGGGCGCTGGATTTAAGGCAGAAAAATCTATTAGAGACATCGAATTTGATGGACGAATGGGAAAAACTAAAGGTACACAAGTAATTGAAAGTATAGAAGCAATGTTGAGTGTAATAGCACTAGATACAAGTCTACAAACAATGGCCTTGAATATGCCATATGCAACATTAGCTGGAGATGGAACAGTAGAATCACCTTACACATTAACATGTGGTGTGGATAATGTTGGAATAATAGCAGATGGAGCATATCTTAAGAATGTTACCATGTTTGCTAAAACTATCAAAAAAGGATATAGGAAAATTACCCTTTATAACGCCATGGCCGAAAATGATTTTGAACTCAAAGCAGTACCTAAGGGTGAGGGCGAAATTGCACTAGAATTTAACGCACATTGGGATATGGAAGAAGATGGACTTCAAGAAAACTTATTTAAGATTGAAACAATAGCAGCAATAACAGTAGTTTAAATAAGAAAGAGTAGATTAATTTCTACTCTTTTATTTTTAGGAGGAAATTATGATAAGTAGCAGTAAAGTTTTTGATATGTTGCCATCAATAGTAGATATTTATGACAAATTGGATTTAGACACCTACAGAAAAAAGTTACAAGAAGAAAATAAAACGGAAAAGTTAGACGCTAAAGATTTAGGAATCATGTTAGTCAAATATGTTTTAAAAAATTCTAAAAAAGTTAAAGAAGAATTATTTGAAATAGTAGCTGTTATGCAAGAAATTACTTTAGAGGAAGCTAAAGCTCAAGGGCCATTCAAGATGGTTACTACCTTAAAGGAGATATTTACAGATAAGGACACAGTGGGTTTTTTCAAACAAGCTATATAATCGGTTATGCCGAAACACTAAATCTTTTATATAGCAATTACGGGATAATATCAAATACTAAAATTAAGATTAAAAATATAACTGCATTGTTGAATAAAGCTAAAGAAAAAAAATATGAAGATGATCTATGGGAGATGTGGACATTGCAATATCCACAGATGGACAAAGAATCTTTTATATCCTTTAAAGATTATAAAAAGCAAAACATGATAAGACAAGAAAATCGAGGTAGTCAAATTTCTTATGAGGAAATAGAAAACGAAATGAATGAAGTAATATTAGCGCATGAAGCAAAGGAGTTGAAGAAAAATTAATATTTTTAGTTTAGTGGGTAGTATAATGGTTGATTCGTCAGACGCGGATAAATCACTACAGAAAACAGATAAAAATGTAGTGGGACTAGGTGAAAAGTTTGGGAATGGTATAAAAACAGTTGCGAAATGGGGAGCAGCACTTGGAGCAGCAGCAACTGTTGGAGCCGCGGCATTGTTTGGAGTTGCAACTAAAAGCGCAGAAGCAGCCGATAGAATTGATAAGCTTAGCCAGAAAATCGGATTAAGCCGCAAGGGTTTTCAAGAATGGGATTTTATAGCATCACAAAGTGGAATGAGTGTTGAAGTCTTACAAAGCGGGTTTAAAACATTAAGTGGTATTATGGTTGATGCAAGCGAAGGAGGCACTTTAGCCACAAAAGCTTTTGCAGATTTAGGAGTTAGCGTTGAGGATAGCACAGGTAATTTGAAGTCACAGGAGCAAATGTTTAACGAAACTATCATGGCATTACAAGGGATGGAGGAAGGACCTAAAAAGGCGGCACTAGCAAATGATTTGTTAGGGAAAAGCGCATCTGAATTGGCACCTTTGATCAATGGAGCTTCTGGAAGCATAGAAGAAATGCGAAAAAAGGCTAATGATTTAGGCCTGGTATTATCTGATGAAACGGTAGACGCGGGTGTTAAATTTACAGATAGTATAGACCAGGCTAAAAGAAGTATGGGAGCAATGGTAACTAATATAGGTGCAAGTGTAATGCCGATGTTCCAGAGTATGCTAGATTGGATTATGGCACATCTTCCCGAAATACAATCAACTTTTAAAGTGGTATTTGATACAATTAGCAGTTTAGTAATTGGTGTAAGCGGGTTTATTGGCAATACACTAATACCAATATTATTAAGTTTATATAATTGGGTGTCTCCTAATATACCAATTATCCAAGAAATTTTTAAAATTGCGTTTGAAATAATGAAAACTGCAATAGATAGCGTAATAACTGTTACTAAATCAATAATAGATTGGGTTGTAAAATATCAGGACATTTTAGTAGCTTTAAGTGCTGGAATTACTGCTGCAACTATAGTTTTTGGTATTTATACATTAGCAATTAATGCAGTCGCCATTGCTACTGGAATATGGGCAACTATAACAGGCATAGCAACTGTGGTAGGTGGAGCATTTGCAGCGGTAATAGCTTTTATAACAAGTCCAATAGGATTAGTTGTAATTGCGATAGGTTTATTAGTTGCAGCTGGTATATTGCTTTATAAAAATTGGGATACTGTAAAAGCAGTAGCTATGAACGTATTTGGAGCTATAGGAAGCTTTATAGGTGGCATAATAGATGGTATTAAGGGTGGATTTAAAGGCATGGTTAATGGAGTTATTAGCGGATTAAACTTTATGGTAAATGCATTAAATAAATTAAAATTTACTGTACCCGATTGGGTCCCATTGATAGGCGGGAAGGGTTTTGGATTTAACATCCCCAATATACCTAGCTTTGCGGTAGGGTCAAGAAGTTTGCCGAGAGACATGTTAATTAATGCGCATGAGGGCGAAATGATAGTGCCTAAAAAAGAAAACCCATACGAAAATAGTGGTGGAGAAATATTACCTACTAATGGTAGGAATAATAAACAACCAATAACATTACAATTAGTATTACAAAATGGTAAAGTAATAGCTGAATATTTAATTGACGATATAGATAATCTAATGGGCGGTAAAAATAAAGCAACTGCAAGGAGTGTTGGCATTTGAATGGCATAACATTTAATGGAAAACATTCCTATACAGATTTTAATTTGATTATGAACAGTAAGAAAATAGGTACACCAAGTAAGAAAAAAATAAAAGATTCCGTTCCTGGAATGCATTCAGTTTATGATTTTTCAACAGTAGCCAGCAATGGAGAAATAATATACAATCAACGAGCCATAGAGGTACGTTTTACTCTTATTTGTAGCAGTAAAGCACAACTGCATAGTCAATTAACACAAATTACTCAATGGCTTCAAGAATCACCACAAAATCAGCTTATTTTTGACGATATAAAAGATTATTATTTTATAGCAGAAATTGAAAATACTATAGAACCAGCAGAAAAAAATAGCGTGGCAGAATTTACAGTTAAATTTATTGCAGAACCTTTTAAGACATCTGTTGATTTTGTTGGAAATGATATTTGGGACACTTTCAACTTTGAAACTGATTATATGCAAACTTTAGATTTCAACGTCACCAGTTCACTCACAGTAACAATTTATAATAAAGGTAGACTAATTACACCTACAATTAATATAAATGCTAATATGACAATTGTAATAGGTGGAATTACTTATAATTTAATTTCAGGAAGTAATGTTATTTATGGCTTGAAGTTACAAAATGGCGAGAATATTATAGTTATAAATGGAACAGGAACAATCTCCTTTGTATTTAAGGCGGTGATGATTTAATGTATAGCATTAGTTTATTTAATAATGGAGTTGAAACTATTATACATTACCCATCCGCAGATAAAGAAACACCACATTTATTAAATTTAGATTTAAAAGAGAGTTTATCCAAAGCGGAAGAACTCTCCTTTACTGTTCCATATGTTAATCCAGGATATAATTTAGTTAATGGATTAAAAACAAAAGTAAAAATAACAGATACAAGAGACAATTCAATAATTTTTAGCGGTAGAATTATACCACTTAAAAGTGACATGAGCGGTGGAAAATTTGAAAAGAACGTAACGTGTGAGGGTGCTTTGAGCTATCTTAATGACACAAATACTCGCAGATGGAACTTCATAAATAAAACTCCCACGCAAATATTAACCTATTTACTAAATGCCCATAATGCCACAGTAGATAATGACCGTAAAATACAACTAGGAACGATTGAAATTACACAGCCTATCACAATAGACACTAACTATGAAAGCACCTTAAATGCTATTGTAACTAAATTACACAATATTCTAGGCGGAGACATAAGAGTAAGAGAAACCACAGATATATTATATTTAGATTATTTAACAGACTTAGGCGAGAATAATGATGTAGAAGTAAAGCTAGGATATAATTTAAAGGATATGGTGGTGGAGTATGATCCGCTTGAAATAACTACAAGAGTTATTCCGCTTGGATATGGCGAGGGTATTAATCAACTTACTATAGCAAAGGTTAATGACGACTTAGAATATATCCAAGATGCTTTAGCAATAGCAGAATATGGAGTTATAGAGGGCGTAGCAACAAATAAAGATATTCAAAATGCGGATACATTAAAAATATACGGACAAAATGTACTGGCAGAAAAAAAACAAATTAAACTTGTATATACTCAAAGTCAATTAGATTTATCAGTGCTTAGCGGCCATGAGAATGAAAAGTATTCGCTAGGTGATACAATTCACACGCTTTGTAGTGTAATGGATGTAGATGTATACGCAAGGGTTATTGAAAGAACGAGAGACTTGATTAATAGTCCATGGAATCCAACTTTAGTAATTAGTACAAGGCCAATTTCACTTAGTGATCAAATTGTAGATTTAAGGCAAAGAAATTTAAGTCTTGAAAATGCACCTCAGGGAAACACAGTGATATTTCCTATACAAAAATATGAAAATGCAGATGCAACACATCCTATTACACTTGATTTAGATATACCAAAAGAAACAATAAATATCAATAGGGTGTATATTAATTTACATGGCAGAAAATATAGGGCAAATAGTAAGGATAGTGCTAGTGGTGGCGGTGTAGCTACAACTAGTGCAAGTGGTGGAGGTAGTACAACTAGTAGTGCAAGTGGTGGAGGTTCAACAAAAAACATAACTACACCACCAGCCAGTGACTATGATTCTGGAAACACAGTTGAAGTTGTAACAAGTAGTAGCGCTCCAAACGATCCACATTTTCATTATTTACCTAATTCATTGATGGCTATGGCGTATCAGCACACTCATAGCTTTATAATTAATATATTAGCGCACGTTCATACTATCACTATAGAGGCACATACGCACGCAATAACAATATTGGCGCATATTCATAATGCCATATATGGAATCTTTGAAAGCACATATGCAAAAGATGTTAAAATTAAAATAAATGGTGTTGATATAGGAGTAATTTATAGCGGTGATGTGGCTATAGACGAATACAATATAGATATTACTTCACATATTGTTATTGGAAATAACAAAATAGAAATTAGTACGACTCAAAATGGAAGAATTGAAGCTATAGTATACTCTCAAATATTCATTCAAAGCAAATAAAACTTGCATATTTAAGTAAATTATGGATATAATATATTAAGAGGTGTTATTAAATGAAAAAGTTTAAAAAGTTAATAGTTGGTTTTTTAATCCTATTATTTGTTGCAGAATGCGGAGCAATAGTAGGAGAAGGAATTACTTATAATAAATATGGCTTTGCTTCTACAAATATAAATGGAAGAATAGTATGCGAAGCAGACAATTTAATAAATTTTAGCAAGTGGGCATCTAAATAAAATTAGGTGTCTTTTTTATGTAGAAAATTAAGGAGGTGGGTACATGGCTAACATACTAGATAAAATAGCACAAATAAGAGATGCTGTGTTTGGGAAAGATGTACGAGAAAATATCGCAACTGGTATAGAAGCAATTAACACAGAGGTAGAAATTACTACAGGCAAACAAGACGATTTAAAAATAATATTTGATGATTTAGTTATCAATGCCGGAAGTGAAAATGCAGAGATAGTAAGTGCAAGAGGTGGAGAGGTAAGTTTGCCTGTAAGGCTGGATAAAGTTGCGTCAGAATTGGCAAATATGGCGACACAAGATTTTATTACTAATAAAGCAACTTTAGCAGATTTAAATCTTGCAAATGCTGAAATAGTTAAAAAGAGAGATAAATTAACATTATTAGGTCAAAATGATATGACAACCGAATTTATACAACAAATAGCTGGAGCAACACCTGTTAACGCAGTTGTAGCAGATGGTGGGGTTACTACTGCAAAAATGGGTTATGATACAGATTTACAAGTTGTAATGCAAAGTGTTTCAAGTGCATATAGTGGTGCTGGTGCTTCAAAATTAAAAGGTATTTTACTTAAAAGCGATTCATCCATAGATTTTTATTTTAGCGTAGGTAGCCTTTATAGTATAAAACGTACTAGTGGTGCGATATATAAAACATATGTATTTGCAAGTGATACTGTTATAAACTTACCTACTAATAGTGTTATGCTTTGGGATTTAGTAAGCAATACAATAGTAGTGCAAGGTAATACAGTCGCAAGAAATGAAAAAAATCTATTAATGGCAAATAATTATTATGGTTGCTTTACAAATGGATTTTTACTAAATCCTTATAATGAATTGTTAAATAGTTTTAATGGGTTATTTGTTGTTGGTGGTGGCGGTTATGATTTATCTAAAAATGTTATAAAGGAAAATACACCAACAGGAAAATTGACAATAGATTTATCAACAAGCACATTATATCAAGTATCAAAACAAGGTATTATTATTGCATCAAAAACAACAGGATTAACAACATACGTATTAAATGTTGATGATAATTTAATATGGAATTTAATAACAAACAATATTGAAGTTTCAACAAATACTTCAAATAAACCTATGCCATATATTTTATTATCAAACTGTAGAAATAATGGTACTAGTGATTTAGGTGCGTTAATTGAAAAAGATACTAGAAGACGAGTAATGGAAACAATTCCAACATTAATAAATGGTGGCAATACAGATTATAGTGGCGAAAAAATAATTTTAAAGCCTAAATATGATAAAAGTTTATATTTTAATGTTGCAGATTTAGGAACAGTAGTAACAACGGAATCAAATCAAGGTATGACAATATTTAATGATACAATGTTTGTATTTTACAATACAGGAGTATGTGTTGCAATTGATTTATTAACTAAAACTATAATAAACGAGTTTAATTTAGGCTCATACAACGCACTTAATCACGCTAATAGTGCTAGTTTTGGAACGAAGTATTTTGATATTGGTGATGAATACCCTCTTTTATATATAAGCGAATGTACTGGTAGTCATAGGTGTTTCGTAGAAAGAATAGTTAATACAGGCGGTGTTTTTAGTGCTACATTGGTACAAACACTTAGCTACGCAAACATAAATACTAATTATGCTAATGAGTTTGACTGGATTGTGGATAATGAAAAAGGTTTTATTTATACTTATGGGAAAACTATTGACAATTATCAAGATGTTAATAATAGACATATGATTAAAAAGTTTAAAATGCCATTATTAGCTAGTGGTGACGTTATATTTGCTGAAAGTGATGTGCTAGAATCATGGTTAATTGAAGATGCATTTCCGAATCAAAGGAGTAGGATTATTGTTTATCAAGGACATTGTATAAATAATGGTAAGCTATTTTTACCAGATGGTGGTTCAAGCACAACAGACAATTATTTGTGGGTTATAGATTTAAATACACATAAATTAACCTCTAGTATTTATATGTCAGATGTAGCGAGTGAACCCGAAGATTGTGAGATATATGATAATAGTTTGCTTATTAGGTTTGGTAGTGGTAGAGGGATGGTATATAAATATACATTTTAGTTAATTGCACACTCGGATAATAAGACGTAATTAGCATTAAAACTGAATAATACAATATAGGCACTCGCAAGGGTGTCTTTTGTTATGCGAAAAAATATAAAAGAAAGAAGGTAGAAAATGGATAAAGGAACTTCAATTAAAACAGTAATAGCAGTAATGGGTACATGCCTAACATGGTTATTTGGAGTATGGGACACAGCAATAATAGTGTTGCTCCTATTCATGGTCCTGGATTATATTACAGGATTAATAAAAGCATATGTAAATAAAGAGATCTCTAGCGACATAGGCCTTAAGGGCATAGCCAGGAAGAGTTTAATACTTATAGTAATAATTGTAGCAGTTTTATTAGATAGGCTTTTAAATGCGGGTACGTGGTTATTTAGGACACTTATATGTTATTTTTATATTGCGAATGAGGGCATAAGTTTACTGGAAAATTGTGCTCAGTTGGGGTTGCCTATACCCGACAAACTACGAGATGCATTAGTGCAGCTGCAGGCAGGAAACAAAAAAGAAATTAAGGAGGACAAATAATATGAATATTATTGATTTAGGATTAAAATTTAAGGAAATGACACCAGGTAACACACCAAGGCAGTTATATTTACATCATAGCGCAGGTATTAATACAGTTCAGGCTTATCATCAACAACATTTAAATTTAGGTTGGGCTGGGCTAGGTTATAATTTTATTGTGGACCTAGATGGTAAAGTTTATAAAGGCAGAGATCCTAAATATGTACCGGCAGGTATTTTTGGCCACAATCAAGATTCTTTGCATATTTGTGCTGTTGGTAATTTTGATAATATGGTAATGCCTGATATACAAAGAGAGGCTATTAAGGAGCTAATACATTATTGTAAAAGCTTATACCCAACTATAAAAGCAGTTTTAGGGCATAAAGATGAAATGGCTACAGCTTGCCCTGGCAAAAATTATCCACTACAAACTATGAAAGATACATTTACAAATGGATTAATTCAAGTTACTCTTTTGGCTACTGCTGCTCCAATACAAAATAAAGTATTTAAACTCCAACATGCATTAAATGCAATGGGAATTACGGATTATTATGGTCGTAGACTAGTAGAAGATGGCTGGATGGGACCCAATACCAAAGCAGCTCTAGAAAAAGTTGCTGTAAGAAGAGGCGATAATAATATCTTAGTTGGGTGGATTCAAGAACAGCTAAATATAAAGATAGATAATGATTATGGAGATGCTCCATGGCGCCAGACTTATGACGCTATACTAAACTACCAAAAGTCAAAAGGGCTTATTGTAGATGGTGTAGCAGGCATAAATACGATACTAAAACTAGTAGCATAAAAGGTGCCTTTATTGGCATCTTTTTAAATTTAAAATAAAAACTTGGAGGTTATAAAATGAACATATTAATATTTTTAAAAGTTTTATTATTAACTTATTGGACAGATGCTCTATTAGTAGTTGCAGTAGTTACAGTATTATCAATTTTGTACAAAAGAGGTAAAAAGGATTTAGTAAAAGAAATAATCTATGATTTAGTTGTAAAAGCCGAAAAGGAATTAGGAAGTGCAACGGGTGGTGCAAAATATAGCCAAGTAATATCAGCTTTATATTTAAAATTACCGTTTATATTAAAATTATTTTTTACAAAAGCAGAATTAAATAAATATATTGATGATGCTGTAAAATGGTTAAAAAATAAATTAAAAAATCCTAATATTAATTTATTGAGTTATGCTGAAGAATCAACAAATAAACCTATAATATTAAATATTGAAAATTCTAAAAGCGAATCAAAAATTAACATTGAAGATATGGCAAAAGAATTAGAATTTTACAGAAACCAAAATAATTTATCTACTTAAATTTAATTTACACCCTAGGGAGAAATCCTTGGGGTTTATTTTTATTTTTTGATTATTTTTCAACCTGAAATGTGCCACTCTAAAGTGTTAATATAGGTAGTTTTTAGATGTGTATTTAAAATGCTATATACGTTGATTTATAAGGATTTAGCCTTTCAAAATAGCTCATTTTAAGTTATGGGTATTGTGTACGTTCATATTTATTAGTAATTATAAATATTTACCCTGGTAATACCCCAGTAATACCCGGGTAATACCAGGGTATAATCTATCTGTTTTCATATGTATAAAAAGATAGATTCAGGGTTTTTTAATTTTTTTGTATAAATTCAAAAGGTAGCTAAAATTATTCTCCTATTTATGTTATAATATGTATGGAAACAAAAGGGGGAAATGTCATGGGATTTTTTGATAATATATTTAAGAAGAAAGATAAAAGTAAGCCGGCAGAAAAGGTAAAGGAAGTACAGCGTGTTGTAAATCCAATAATAAAAGAAGAAATTGCAAAGCCAAAACCAAAGAAAGACATATCATTTAAAATAGCTGGAGTCACTTTCAATGGAATTCAAAGTAAAATAAAATCTATGGTTAAGGAAGAAAAATATTCTAGTGAACCGTATGATGGGTTATCGAATAAAGAAATATTAGAAGATTATTCAGATGGTGACAAAATATATGAAGTAGATATATATGGAAGTTCTGAAATAAAATTAGTTCCAGACCCTCAAAACAAATTTGATCCTAATGCGATAAAAGTAGTTCATGAAGAAATGGGTGATATTGGGTATGTTCCTGCTACTAGTTGTAAAAGAGTTAAGAAAGTTTTAGATGGCGAATACTCTTTAAACTGGAAACTAATTGGAGGAAAGTCTAAATATATCGAATATGATGTTGAAAAAGATAAGGATGTTGTAAGGACTAATAATGACACGTATGGTATAATGATAACTTTAATTGAGACTTAAATTTAAATATTTAAATAAAAAAACAAAAGGCACTGGTTAATACAATGCCTTTTGTTTTTTTATTCCTGTTCATTTAACCATTTTGTAAGCAACTCATTTATTAGCGCAGAAAGGCTCTTCTTTTCCCTATCTTTAAGCAATCGTATTTGTACCGATTCCTTTAAATCTGGTTCTATATATACTGTAGTTTTTTCATTCATACCCTCACCCCATAAGTCATTATACAAACCATAGGGTTTACTTCATACCGTTATGCATGCACGATGGTTAAAAAATAAGAAAAATATTACATATTGCGCGTAAAAACACGAACGCTTGTTCTATTATTTTATAATTAAATGTGATATTATTAGTTGTATAAGGATATAGATGGTAAGTTATACATAATAAATTGGGGGAATGCAACATGGAAAATAGTAAAAAAGATCCTAAAGTTAAAACTATATTGATATTTACAATTAAAAAGAATGGTCAAATGGTATTTAAAATTAAATTAAGTGATAAAACAGTATAATTAATTATGCCCTCTTATATTGTCCCTATTGCAGAGGGTATTAAACTTCTTGAATTAGTGCATGTGCTTATGAATCAATTTATTTTTTTGTGCTTAGAGAAACTATTAATGCATTTGTATTCATACTTGTATTTTGGTAGTTGTTGCGTCTGCTCTTACTTCCATAACACAAGTTGCGAGCTAAAACTGTGCCCCGAGGCAACACCTTGCCTGAGCCAATTAAATTAACTTCTAAAGTTTCTGATTCACCATACCATACTATACTTTCAACCATATTTAATATTAGTTCACGCTTTGCTTCAACATCATCCACATAGTTAATGTACGTTTTAAAATGAGTTAAGCTAGCTATTATTTCATCTACTGAAATATTCTTTTCATTCATTTTTTCTAGGGTTACAGAATCTATTTCTATTGCTTTAATCTTACTTTCTAGTTCTATATTTTCTTTTTTCATTTCAAATATTTCTTGTTTAAACATTTCAATTGTTTCGGGGTCATCATCCATGAAAGCAGATTTTCTAATCAATCCCTGCCTAATTTTATTATTTTGTTCAATTTCTTTCTTTATCCTCATAACTTCAATTACTGCACTATCAGTAGTTTCGACTTCTTTTTTATGTAGTTCAATATTTTTTATTAATAGCTCAACGTTTGTATTTTTAATAGATTCAATAATTAGATCCTCGGCTTTATATGCATTTAACATTTTGTTGTTACAACGATTAGAAGCTCTGTTTTTTAAGTTACATCTATAATATTTTTCCATCTTTCCAGACTTTTTATTATTATGACTCCATGATGCCATTCCGGATCCACAACACCCACATGTTATCATACTGGCCAGTAAAAACTTACTTCCAGTTCCGACTCTTGGAGAAGTTTTTGATTTGTTATGCTCATTTATTTTTTGACACTCTATCCAATCATTTGAGTTAATAACACCAGGATGTTCACCTACTGCAAATATCCATTTATTAAGTGGTTTATCTTTTTTCCCACCCTCACGTTTGTTGTAAACCATAAAGCCATTTAAACAAGGTTCGCCATAAATTGTAGCATCTACGTTTTTAAAATATTCAAAAGCTAGAGAATCTGCAACACAATACACGGGATTAGTTATTATTTGTTGTACTGTTTGCCTAGAAAATTCTCCACCGTTTTTACCATTATAGTAATTTTTGCATAGGTAGTTAGCTACAGCACTAAATCCTTTTTTTTCAAGATATAAATTATAAATTAGCTTGACTATTTTCATTTCTTCAAACACTTCAATTAGCTTATACATTTTTTTATCTTTACCATTACTATCATTATATTTTACGGATTCAGATTTAAAACCAAGTGGAGGTGTTCCGCCTAACCACCTTCCAGTTTTGGAGAGCTCCATCATATTATCCTTTATTCTCTCAGCTATTGTTTCACGTTCAAGCTGTGCAAACACTGCCGATATATTCATCATTGCTCTACCCATAGGTGAGCTCGTATCAAATTGTTCTTTAATGCTTATAAACTCTATTCTGTATTTTTTCAACTCTTCGATGGTTTGAGTAAAATCTGATACATTACGGCTTATTCTATCAAGTCGGTAACATATTAAATAATTGAATTTTTTACTTTTGGCTTCTTTCATCATTTTTTGAAATTGGGGCCTTTCAACATTGCCACCAGAAAACCCTTCATCCTCATAAACGATAAATTTTTCAATTCCAATAGTATTTGCATATGCTTCACACATTTTTATTTGATTTTCTACACTTTCTCCTTTCTCGGAGAACTTAGATTTACGTGAATATATTGCAGCAATCATAAGAGCACCCCTTATATCAATTTATTATTTCGTTTTTGTGCTTCAACAGCAAATTGTAAGGCCATTTTTATACTGTTTGATAGCTGAATCTTTGATTCATCATCTAGGATTTCTCCACGCAAAATTAAGTTTTCTTGATTTAAAATCACTTCCATAGCTTCTTCTATATCTGTTATTACATATTCATGTTCGATTTCCATTTCAGTCAATGTGCCAATATTAACACCTAGCGCCTTTGCAATGGCATTAATTGTATTGCCTTTTGGATTTTGAGCCTTACCTGATTCTATTTCACTTATAGTACTTCTTCCAACTCCAGAAGCATTACTTAAAGCAGTTATTGGCATGCCAGCCCTATTTCTTAATTTTTTTATATTATCACCCAGTATAGTCATTTTGTAAATTCCTCCTAGATTTTGATTAATAATTATATTTTTATATTCGGTTTACAATACGAATTATATCATTTGTATTCGTTAAAGTAAACAGTAAATCAAAGAATTAGCTAGAAATTCAGAGGTAAATAAAGCTAAATTTCGCTAATCGTCGCTCAACCGAACAACATGATTTTACAAATTCGTTAAAGTGGATTAGTATTAAATTACGTTCAGTTAACCGAATGTAACGAGGAGGTAAAAAGTGAAAAATAATATAAAAAAATATTTAAGATTAGCAAAGGTCAAAGGTCAAACGGCAACAGGAATAATTTTAAGTTCAGGAATAGGCAGGACAAGCTTTTACGAGATCATGTCAGGAAAGCAAGTGCCGAAAATAGATACAGCTTTATCTATAGCTAGAGCTTTACAAGCTAGCTTAGAAGATATATTTCCACAATTAAAGGAGGTGTCGAAAAATGATTAAATTTGTCAAGAAAAATATTGATGGGAGAATAGTTCTTGTACTGATTAAAACTAGTGAGGTAACAAAAAAATGTAAATAAGCATACTCTAATTAATAATGCGGGGAGGATGCTATGGCAATTAAATTAATTGTTAATTATCCACATACAGAAGATGGCATTCAATTTTTAAAGGAACAACAAGCTGAAGTAGTTGCTAAATCATTAATAAGGATACTTTCACAAGTCCAGATGGATGAATTGGTTAGAAAATTAACGCAGGGTGAAACCGTACTAAACTAAGGAACATATGTATCGAAAGCGATTCATGATATAAAGTGAGCAACATGCACATCTCAATAATTACAACTATATTACATCGCAATGGTGTACAAGTCCCTAACAACGGGTAATAAATTCAAAGAGGAGGTAAGTGGAATTTATGGATTATAACAAAATTGCAAATAAGTATACAAAAGCAGATATAAAAGATTATCAATTTTCAAATGCTTTAGAAGTTAAAAAGGTGCTGGGCTATGATTTTAGAACAATAAGAGGATTTAAAATACTATCTGATGGAGATAAATTAAAAGCTGAAAGGTTAATTTGCAGGTTTTTGAATGGTTTTGGACTAGAAGCAAGAGAGGGAATAAGGCCTACAAAAATAAAAAGAGAATCCGGAAAATTTACTCTTCATTATGGCGAAAAATACAGTTATTTGTACGATGGTGGTTCAGTAGGATAATAAAATTAGGAGGACAAGTTATGAATGATTTGCAAGTTTTTAAAAATGAACTATTCCAAGTTTCAATAAAGCTAGAGAATGGACAAACAGTGTTTGATGCTGAGACAGTAGCCAAAAGTTTAGGATTAACTCAACTAAAAAGCGGTAAAGAATATGTACGTTGGGAAACAGTTAATAAATATTTAGGCAAAGGTTTTTCCCAAGATGTTGGGAAAGATGATTTTATTCCTGAATCTGCAGTTTATAAGTTAGCATTTAAAGCCAGTAATGATGTAGCTGAAAAGTTTCAAGATTGGTTGGCAATAGATGTCCTTCCAGTAATAAGAAAAACAGGTGGCTACGTAAATAATGAAGATCAATTTATTAATACTTATTTACCATATGTAGATGAAAATACAAAGCTTATATTTAAAAATACATTAGGAATGGTAAGAAAGCAAAATGAAATTATAGCATTAAGGGATAAGGTTATAGAGCACAAAGAAGAGGTTATCGTGGGATTAGTGGATGAAATAACTTTAGCGGAGAAAAGACAAGTATTAAATAGAGTAGTCAGGTATAGGGGCGCAAACTTTCAGGAACGTTGGAGAGAATTATACAAGCAATTTGAAATGAAGTACCACATTAGTTTAAAGGATAGATTAGGTAAGTACAATATGGATCATAAGCCTAAGCTTAAAAACAAAGTTGACTATATAGATAAGGTAATGAATAAAGTCCCAGAACTTTATGAAATAGCTTGCAAGATTTATGAGAACGATGTGAAAGAGTTAGCAGCACAAATTTACGAAATAGCCTAGCTAAGGAGGTATAAAAATAAAATGCAGTTTGTACAAGTTATACCAGTAAAAAATTATACAGAAAAAAAATGGTTAATGAAGAAGTACAAAAAGTGCATAAACATTACAGTTGAAGCATTTTCAAATTATATAGTAATTGAGAATTGTGTTAGGAGGGAAAATAATGTTAAGAAAAGCATTAGAAAGTAGAACTGGCAACCTCACTAATGCGGAGTTTGCAATAGTATGTGAAATAGCTACTTGTGAGTTAAAGACAAATAGAATTAATTTTAGTAAGTGTACAAGCTTTAATTATGTTTTAGATCTTGCAGTAAGAACTTCAAAAATATTTAAAAGTTGCAATTAAAGGAGGCGCTGAAAAGTGTTGCAATGGATACCTGAAATACCAATAGAGTATGACCGTTTTCAAAGATTGTTATATAATCCAATGTTTCATCAAAAAATGAGTACACCATGGAATTATGAAGATGAACAATATCTGATTAATTGGTATTACATTATAGGTCCTGAAGAAATGAGTTATGCACTTGATAGGACAATTAAATCTATAATGCAGAGAGTTGTGAAACTTAAGAAAGAAGGCATTATGGAAAAACAATTATGTCGAACTTATAGTAAAAAAATAAAAAAGAACCCTTTGCAGAGGGTCCAATCAAAATAAGTCAATAATATTATAACATGGCTTAAACAAATAAATCAATGTGGAGGAGTAAAAATGAAAGAACAAATAATAGGTTATGTTACAGCTTTAGTAGATACGAACAGCGGAACCATAAACCAATCAATGGTTAGGTGCTTAAATAATTTGCTTGAATATGTAATAGACATTCCAGAAGAAAGCAAAGAAGTATCAATTTTAAATTTTAACCTTTCACTAGAAAATGAAAATTTAAAACAATCTAATGCAAAGCTTCTTAATAGGGTAATGGAGCTAGAAGAGAGTTGTGAAAATATGAATGAAGTTGAAATAAATTTGCATAAAAGAGTCCAGGCATTAATTGATAATAATGAAACATTGGATAACAATTGTAATGTTTTAATGGATCACAATAATAAGCTTATAAAAGCAAATTTTGGTTTTGCAAAATGTAACAAAAATCAAGTTCAAATGATTATAAAGTTAAAGCATGAAAATGAATTACTCACAAAATGATTTCAATATAAATAAATCAACATGGAGGGCAATAGATGGCACAAAAAAGAATGTTTTCACTTAAAATTATAGATACAGATTTATTTTTAGATATGCCAATTAGCTCCCAGTTACTATATTTTCAACTTTCAATGCGGGCTGATGATGATGGGTTTGTAAGTTCACCACAAAAAATTATAAAAATGGTTAATTGCTCAAGTGATGATCTTAAAATATTAGTTGCAAAAAGTTTTATAATACCATTTGAAAGTGGTGTTTGTGTAATTAAACATTGGAAAATACACAATTATATACAAAAAGATAGGTACCAAGAGACATTATATGACCAAGAAAAATCTTATTTAGAAGATGATAATGGCACATATAAAATTATGGACACAAAATGTATACAAAATGTACACGAAATGGATACGCAGGTTAGATTAGATAAGGTTAGATTAGATAAGATTAAAATAGATAAGGATAAGGCAGCAAAAACTTTTTTATCTGATTCTGACGAATACAGATTATCTACTTTTCTTTGGGCTTATATTAAAAGAAATAATGATAAGGCAAAAGAACCAAACTTACAAAGATGGTCCAAGCAGTTTGATTTAATTTTAAGATTAGATAATAGAGAAATTGAAGATATTAAAAAAGTAATAGTGTTTAGTCAAAAGAATGAGTTTTGGTATAAAAATATATTATCTCCAGATAAACTAAGGAAGCATTATGAAAAACTAATATTGCAGATGAAAGAGCCTAAATATTCAAAAGATAAAAAGAATGATTTTGTTGAAAACTGTGAGTCAAGAAATTATGATTTTGATGATTTGGAAAAGAAGTTACTGGGGTGGAGCAATGACGATAAATAAAGATTTATGGACTGTAGAAGAAATAGCAAAAGAAGTAGAAATATTACTTAAGTATACGTTAGAAATGAAAAGTCTTACAAGATACAAAGGCGGAGAAATACCAAAATTTCAAATGTTAAGTTTGTGGACCTATAATATCTTAAAAAAGGATGGTGAATAATGTGGAGTTAAGTAATAGGCAAAAAGCTATAGCAACATATAATGCGCTTAAAGCTCAACACAAATTTAATGAAAAATTAGAAAATATAAAAGCAGCAGGGTTAGATAGAAAAAAATAAATAGAAGCTAATAACTATACCAGAGAAATAATAGAGAGAAAAAGAAGGGCACACTAGGAGGTAGAAAATGAAAGGTGTTAAAGCAGCAACAATATGCGATCTACAGACAGTCTATAACTTAGCAGATATAATAAGTGATTTATGCAACGAAAAACCTTCAGAAAAGTTACTAGAACGCATTAAAAATAGTGCAAAAAGAATTAAGAAAACTACGGAGGAATATAATGGATGATTCAATAAAAGATAGTGGAGAAAGAACAGAATTTAAGACAGGAGCAGTAAGGGACATGCACCAGGGAAAAGGGAGATATGATTTGTTACCATGGGTTGCAATACATGAGTTAGCTATACATTGTGAAAATGGAGCCACTAAATACGGAGAGAGAAATTGCGAAAAGGGAATACCTGCGCATAGTCTACTAGATAGTGCAATTAGACATTTAAGCTGCTACATGAGAGGAAAAAAAGAAGAAAATCATTTAAGAGCTGCAATGTGGAATGTATCAATGGCTATAGAAATGGAATTAAATAATAAGGATATGCAAGATATACCCAATAGGCTAAAGGAGAAATAATAATGGAACAAATAAATGAGAGAGGGTAGCAGATGGAAATAGAAAATGTTGAAATTAGTGGATTAAAGGACAGTATAAAAGCTAGTAAATACCCAATGGCAATTAATACAAGAGATTGCAATTGCGATATTACAGGCAGAGTGAGGGGCTTAGCTAATAGTTATAAAGGTAGTGGACATGATCAGTTTTTAACAGGTATCTTAGTAAGTTTTGATTTAACATTTACGAATAAGGCCTGGGTAGAATTAGAAAGATATAAATTCATAAATTTTGTTAGCAGCCAAAGCACTATGCACCGTATAAGCAAATTTAATTTATATAATCAATACAACAAATACGTTGATCCGAGAATAATTGACATAATGGAAGAATTAAAAGAAATTTATAACAAAACAAATGACAGTGTAGATTATTTAAGACTTTTATATAGCAACCCTGCTGGGTTTGAATTAACTGCTAGACTAACAACTAACTATAGAGCATTAAAAACAGTTTATAGCCAACGTAAGGATCATAGATTGCCAGAGTGGAGAGAGTTTTGTAAATGGATAGAAACTTTAGACTATAGCGAATTTATAACAAAATAAAAAAAATGGGAGTGATTTATTATAAATAAAGTTGTTTTAGTTGGTAGATTAACAAAAGATCCAGAGCTTAAATTTGCGCAAGGAACAGGAACGGCTATAGCGATATTTACTATTGCGGTAAATAGAAGATATAAAAGAGAGGGACAACCGGAAGCGGATTTTATACCAGTAGTAGTATTTGGAAAGCAAGCAGAAGCTACAGCAAACTATGTAATAAAGGGGAGATTAGTTAGCGTATCAGGTAATATTCAAACTAGAAATTACGAGGCTAAAGATGGTACCAGAAGATATGTTACAGAGGTAATTGCTGATGAAGTTGAGTTTTTAGAATGGGCCAGTAAAAAGAATGATGCAGCTACAACAGATATAAATCAACAAGGTTATGAAGAGGTACCTATATATGATGGGGAAATACCATTCTAGTTAAGTCGTAATTGCTAAATTCGGCGTAGTAAATAATTAAAAAATGAGAGGGGTAAATTAATATGGATTTAGAAAATAGTATAAAAGATTGCATATCACAGGAATTGGAAAAAGGAATAATTGAAAAGGTAATAGCAGCAAAATTAGAAGAATGTATTGCATCATCAATTAAAGATATGTTTGGTTGGAGTGGAGAAATTAAAAAAGTTATAGAAGATAAAATCAAAGGTGTTATGGTTCCCTACTTGGAAAAATATGATTACTCAGCTTATATTGTAAAGCTTGATAATGTTTTAGTAGATGTTCTTAAAAGCAGCTCAATAGAGAATAAAAAATTATTGACTAATTTTAAAGAATTAATGGTAGTAAATGAAAAAACAAAATCAATAAAAGTATCTGATTTATTTGATAAATGGAAAGAACGCGTGGCCAAAGAAATTGATACAAGTGAGTTAGAGGTTTCTTATGATGATGGAGTTAGCTATGAAATGGTAGAAATATCATTGGATTTTGAAGAAGATAGCAGTAGAAGTTGGAGTAGTTTTGAATATGGAACTTTATACTTTGAGTGTGAAAAAGATAAAGATATGAACCTTGAAATTAAAGTTAATAGATATACAAATGATAACAATAAAAAAGAATGGAGCATATCAGGTGAATCAGTTCAAAATTTAAATTCACTAAGACACTTAGATGATTTTGAATTATTTTTAATAAAATTAAACCAAGATGGGACTAAAATTGAACTTGACACAACTTGCGAGAGTGATGAAGTTACACCGGATAAAGAGCCAGAAGCTTCATTTAGTTAATTAGAGGAGGTTAAATTATGTTAGCAAAAGCAATTGAAAAATTAAAAGCTGAAATAGATGGAAATAAAAATAATCCTTATGTTCAGGTAGTTGGAGAATTTCTTCTCCAGCACCTTCAGGAAAATCCTAGTAATGCAGAAAAAATTTTTCAAGAAGATAAAACTATTGGGAAAAGTTTAAGTGAAATGGAGAAGGCAGCTAAAAAAAAGAAGGTTGGGAATTGTGCAGTGCTTACTGATCAAGAAGGGTTTAAAGTAGTTTTAGAATATTTTGGGATTGATGCAGCAGTTTTGGGAACTGGAGTTAAACCTCAGGAACATATGGTCCAAGCTCCTATAGCACAAGATAAAAATCCTAACGTTGATTTTAATGTTGAACTTGATTTTTAAAAGGGAGTGTAAAGGATGTATGAAGATTATTTAAAGCATGTAAATCTGAATATAACTGAACCAATTATGGAATTTGTAAATGAAGAGGTATTTGGAGATTCAGAATATCTATTTATAAAAAAAAAGGATGGAATAAATAAAGCCTATTGTAGTAAATGCAAAAACGAATTTGATATTGAAGATATAAAACATAATGAGGATGGAAGATGTCCATCCTGCGGGGCTAGTGTAAGGGCTAAATTACTCAGATATGGTAGAAAAAAATGTACTAATGATAGCTGCTTTTATTACTTTGAAAAATCAGCTATAGATCCTAATGTGGTAATTTGCAAAGGATATTACACAGTAAAAAATTATAATACAGATTACAAAAACCCAAAGTTAACATGTAATTTATACGCAATTTATATTTTTGAAAACAAAAAAACCACTATGTTTAAAAAGAATTACTGGAATAATGGTTGGGATATGACGAGTTCTATATTTGATTTTAACCAAGGGTGGATGGCATCTAAAATGTGTTACTGCTCATTTGAAAGTATAGGTAAGGCTATTAAAAGTACTAGCTTTCAACACATGCCTTACAAACAATTTCAAGGGAATTATAGTATAGTAAAACTATTTGCGGAGTATTCCAAACACCCTGGCATTGAATATCTAGTAAAAGAAGGCTTTGAAAATCTCGTTGCCGGTAAGTTAAATGGATATTGCACAGAAAGAGCAATAAATTGGAATGGAAAAACAATATTTAAAATTTTAAAAATAAGTAAACTAGATTTAAGAGAAATAAAACTTAAAAAAATAAATGTTACTTTTCAATTTCTGAAAGTTCTTCAGGATGCTAGAAAGCAAAAATGGGAAGTATCCACAGAAGAAATTATAAAAATTGCTACAACTTACTCAGCACATTATGAAGACTTAAAAATGATAACTGAGTACAGCTCAATAAGAAAAATTTTAAAATATATATCAAAACAATTTATGAAATTTAATGGAACAGAGAAGAACAAGCATTATTGTAGAGAAGATAGTGTCCTTCTTAAACTTAATGATTATATAGCAGATTGTAAATTGCTTGGAATGGACATTAACAGAGAGCAGGTACTATTTCCAAAGGATCTATACACTATGCATCAAAACACCATTAAGCAAATTAAAATAAATAAAAATGAAAAGTTTGATGCAGGTATTAAAAATAGAGTTAAATCTTTAGAAAAATATATATTTAAATACAGTGATCTTATTATCAGACCGGCTATGAGCTCAGTAGAAATGGTAGAAGAGAGTGAGGCATTAAGCCACTGTCTTGCTAGTCACTATACAGAACCTTACGCTAAAGGTGAAACCAATATATTTTTCATACGCAAAGCTGCAGAGTTAGATAAACCTTATTACACAATAGAAATAAAAAAAGATAGAATTGTTCAGGTACATGGTAAAAACAATCGTTCTCCAAGTGATGATGTGAAAGAATTTATTAAAGTATTTACAAGTGAAAAATTAGAAAAACAGACTAAAAGAAATAGAGTAAGATTATCAGCCTAATTAAGAGGAGGAAATATTATGAATGAAATTCAAACAACAGTTATAGATAAATTGACAGTTGAAATATTAATTTTAAAGCAACAGACTGCTCAGAACATTATAGAAATAGGTAAAAGACTGATAGAAGTTAAAGAGTCACTACCTCATGGAGGTTGGGGAAACTGGCTCAAAGAAAAGGTGGATTTTACTGATAGAACTGCTCAAAGATTTATGAAAGTTGCAAGTGAATTTTCAAATACGACAACGTTGTCGGATTTGCCTAGAAGTAAGGCTTTTGCACTGTTAGAACTTCCACAAGAAGAGAGAGAAACTTTTGTAAAAGAGAACCCTGTAAACGAAATGACAACAAGAGAATTGCAACAAGCAATTAAAGATAGAGACAAGGCAGAAAATGAAAAAAACACTGCTGAAGACAATCTAAAAATATATCAATCACAACTAAATCAAGCAATAATAGATGCTAAGCAGCTCGAAGAAGATAAAGTAAAATCTGAATTAAAACTAAAGGCCTTAGAGAGTGAACTTAAAAGTGAAAAAGATAATTTAAAAAAAGAAAAAGAAAATCAAAAGGAAGAAATTTTAAAGCTTCAAACATTTATTGGAGAAGCTAAAATTTCTGGGAATGATGAAGAGGTTGAAAGACTCCAGGCATCTCTTCTGGAAGCACAAAATGATTTAGATAGTTCAGCCTTGAAAATAGATGAACTTGAAGAACAATTAAAAAAGCCTGTTGATGTAATAACAGCTGAGCCAGTGATAATTGAAAAGGTACCTGATGAAATAGAAAAAGAACTACAAGAGCTTAGAGCAAAGACTAACCAAAATACTTCTCAACCGGTCCTTAAATTTAAAATTTACTTTGAAGAACTTCAAAATATTTTCAGGAATGAATTAGAAACAATGGATGAAATAAAAAAAGATTATCCAGAGATGTATGAAAAGTGTAAAGGTGCTATTACAAATTTAATAAATAAAATGTCTGAAAGATTATAATGAATAAATATTTATGCCAAGGTTGTGAATTTAACATCCTTGGTTGGTGCAAAAAGTATAATATATATGGTCTTAAATCTAAAAAGATTAAAGAGTGTGAAGGTTTTAAAAAGGAGGGTATACAACAAATGCAGAAAAGAATATGTCCTAATTGTTTTACAAAATGGTTTTCTAGTGATAGCTCGAGTGTATGGGTGTGTGAAAATTGTGGACATGCTATCCCAGTGCCTGATCATAAGGAAATACAAGAGGAGGACAGTAATGAGGCAAATTAAATTTAGAGCAAAAAGTAAAGATACAAAAGATTTTATTTATGGTGATTTACTTCAAATTGTAGATAGAACGGAAATTTGTAATGAAGATGGAGATTATGAAATTATACCTGGATCAGTAGGACAATATACAGAGCAAAATGATGTTAATGGCAATGAAATATATGAGGGCATGGATGTACGCCAAGTAAATGTTTTAGTAGGTACAAAGGATAGAGACTTCACCGGTGAGGTTAAATTTTATGATGGTACGTGGTGGATTGATAATAATGTTGATGCAGTAGAGCTATTCAGTGAAACTTGTGAAAACACAATTATTACTGGAGAAGAGTAAGACAAAATATTAAAAAGGAGGTACAGATATGACGCTAGACGATTTAGAAAGAGCTAAAAATTTAGAATCATGTATCAATAGTGCAAAGCAAAATTTAGAAAAATATAAAAGATTTAAAGATGCTAAAGAAATAAAAATATCAATATCAGGAATGGACACAACCCAACAACCAATTTATATAACCGGAGACCGTAAAACGCTAATGATTGATGTTTTAGTAACTTCAGCTCAGATATATCTTAATGATAAATATAAGCAATTAGAAAAATTATAGCTACAAAATATGAGAATATTACGACAGGGAGGTTATTAAATGCAATTTGGAAAAAGAAAGCTTAGTGATTTAGACGAAATTCAAATGTTTGATTTACTTCAAGATATTATTAGAGATTGTATAGATTTAGCAGGCGATAGTTATGAGGACTTTGGAAGGAATACATTAAAAGAATTAAAAACAAGAAAGTTAATTGATTATGGATATAAAGAGTAAATAACGTAATACAAGAATTTGGCGCAATAAAAGGTAAATAAAAAGAGCTGATAGTCTCGATAACACTCAGCTCTCTTAAAATCTCATTAGGAGATATAAATAGTATAGCATATATCTCCTCTTTAACAAACAAAGGAGGAACATTGTATGTCAATTGCAAATAATGAAATTATAATAAGGCTAGTAGGTAAATTAACATTAGAATTTCCAGAAATTAATCAACTTAAGGTAAGGCAAATAGCAGAAGAGGTCTTGTATAAATATGATATAGTTCCACAAGAAACAGGACTTACAACAAGCAATGATACAGAAGAAAAATTACACATTTATCTAGTTGTAAAAAAGTTGGATGGACTAAGTATAAGAACATTAAAAAATTATAATCAAGAGCTGCTAAAGTTTGCAAATTATCTTAGGAAACCTCTGGGATCTGTAACAACAATGGATTTAAGAATGTATTTAGCCCAAAGATGCATAAATCTCAAACCAAGTACAACTAACACACAAAATTATATATTAAAATCATTTTTTAGTTGGCTGCGTGAAGAAGAATATATTCCCCAAAATCCTATGTTAAAAATAAAAGCAACTAAAGAGCCAGGCAGACTTAGACATGCATTAACTGTAGACGAAGTAGAAGTATTAAGACAAAAATGTAAAAATATACGTGAGAAAGCATTGCTTGAATTTACATACTCTAGTGGTTGCCGGTTAAGCGAAATAGTTGATATAAATAAAGAAGATATAGATTGGCATAATAAAACATTAAAAGTTATAGGCAAAGGAAATAAAGAGAGAGTAGTATGTTTTAATACAAAATCTAAATATTTATTAAAAGAATATATATTGTCTCGAGCAGATTTAGGAAAATCAATCTACCCACATTTGTTAAGACATAGTATAGCTACTCACTTATTAGCTGCAGGAATGGCATTGCATAATGTACAAGCACTCTTGGGACATAGCGATCCAAAAACTACACAAATTTACGCAGAGACAAGCATTGAAAATGTTGTTTATGAATACAAAAGAATTTCTTAATAAAATCAAGGGGATGGTTATTATTTACGCTATTAATACTTATAAAGACTTATGTACAGAAATAGATATAGCAAACATGAACATATCAAGGCTTAAAAATGAAAAGAAAAGTTTGGAGGTATTACTTAAAGCACCAGGAGAACTTAAGGCGCAAACATATTCAGATATGCCACATGGTAGCAAAGACTTTATAACCCTTGATAGACTTATTCCACGTATAAATAGGGTTGATGTAAGGTTAGAAAGAGAAGAAATGATATTAAAAGGTATGTTAGAACAAAAGGAGCTAATGAACATTAAATTAAGAAGTTTAACAGGAATGCAATATAAAATTTTTAAATTAAAAGAGGTTGATGGATTAAATTATATTCAAATATCACAAAGATTAAATGTCAGTAAAAGTACAGTAGAAAAAATAATAGCAAAAGTTAAAAAGAAATACAAAATAAAAAATAATTAAATATATTTTAAAATTACGGTTTTTTACGGTTTTACTAGATTATAGTATGTATAACGACAAGTGAATAAGATTAAAAAAGACATTGGAAACTTTACCAGTGTCTTTTTTTACGTTCAAGAGGTGAGAATATGTGTCCTATCTGTGGTAATGAGTTAGAAAATGGACAATGCCCGGTATGTGGATTTATAAGCACATGATGTGATTAATAGAGTAGGTTACTCTAAAAGTAAAATATAAGGAGCAGTGAGGATATGCTAAGTATGTATACAAGCTATAAATGTATTGCATGTAGATTTGAATTTGTTTTATTAACAGAAGAGGTTGCAAAGATGTCTAAGGATAGATATTTAGTTTGTCCTTACTGCAATAGTAAAAAAGTGATAATAGAAAATACTAATGATAGTTTAAAGAAATGCATGGGACATGATACTTACAAAAGAATAAATGGAGCAGTAAGGCAGGTGAGAAATGAATGAATACAGTCGAACCTCTAAGAAACCAAGATTTACTTTATGATATTGAAGACTATTTAAAAACTAAAAACTATAGAGATTATGTTTTATTTGAGACAGGTATATACATGGGGCGAAGAATATCTGATATGTTGAAATTTAAAGTTAGAGATGTAAAAAATAAAGATCATATTTATATCAGGGAAAGCAAAACAAACAAAGAAGCTAATATTGCTATAAATAGTGAGTTACAAAAAATATATAAAAAATATACAAAAGATATGAACGATTATGAATTTCTATTTCAAAGCAGAGAAGGAAAAAACAAACCGATTACAAGACAAAGAGTATGGCAAATATTAAATAATGCAGCAGACTTTTTTGAATATAAAGAAAATATAGGTTGCCACACCATGAGAAAAACATTTGGGTATTGGTTATATAAAGACAGTAAAGATATTATGGGAATAAAGGACCTTTTAAACCATAAAGATATATCTGTTACAAAAATATATATAGGTGTAAATCAAGATACCAAGGATAATTTAGTAAAAGGATTATCTTTCAAAAGAAAGTAATAAATTATATTTTTTAGGCATTAGTTTGACATAAAAGACTATGGTAAAATAGAAAATTAAAAATAGTTTGCTATATTAGGTAGAAAAAAACTGTAGTTAATTTTACAAAATACATAGATATGTCAAACTCTACAGACAAAAGACGAACGTTCACAACTTAGTTTACATGGATTTACATAGATATTTTGAATTAAATGAGGTGTTGATTTTGCTAAGAAAAAATATAGTAATACAGAATACTGATGTAATAAAGTATATGATTAATAAATTAAATAAGGACAATAGTACTTTAACATTGTATGATTGTTCGGATAATTCAAAGATGGTTATTGATGATAAATTAAAAATAATTATAAAAACTTATTATGAAGATATGCTTATAAAGAAAACAATAGATGATGATTATGATAGAGAGTTAAAATATAGAGGGTTTAGGTAGGAGATGTAAGTGGCTAAAGAGTTTGCTATTAAGTTCTATAAGAGCAGAGCATGGTTGAAATGTAGAGAGGGATTTATACAATCGGTGTATGGATTATGTAATAGATGTGGTAGTCCTGGTCTTATAGTACACCATAAGATACTACTAACTCCTATGAACATTAATGATATGGATGTAACGCTTAACTGGAATGAGTTAGAGTATCTATGTATAGATTGCCACAACAGAGAACATATGAGTAGTCACGATATAGTTATAAGAGAAGGACTAATGTTTAATAGTAAGGGAGAGGTGGTTAAGTATGAGTAAAACAAAGCATAAAGAATACATAGCATTTAAATGTATGGAATGTAATATTATAAATGTATTCCCTAAAGCGAGAGCAGATGGTAATAGATGCATAGAATGTGGTGGAGTTATTGGTCCTATAGGAAATGCTAGGGTACATGAAGAGTGTAAAGCTTATATGAATATAGGAATCAATGTAGATACTACTGAATTAGATAAAGCATTAGATAAAGCAGAAATATTATACAAAACATTCTGCAATATAAATGACATAGCCCCCCTTTAAAAAGTAAGGTCCTAGAATCGGCTAGGACA
>Ga0314774_1000432_pt1 | contig 34412 bp, 31 predicted proteins | sample MetaGCBIA2018_FD_204515 | JGI IMG/M metagenome (GOLD analysis project Ga0314774, IMG submission 204515) | Cryopeg brine microbial communities from Beaufort Sea near Barrow, Alaska, United States - CBIA 2018 | ecosystem: Environmental > Aquatic > Marine > Coastal | place: USA: Alaska | collected... | reverse complement strand
GTCTTAATCTGGTATGGAAGGTCTTACCCTAGGCCTGGTCACAAGATCTCTCTGTCCTTTTACTAAGCGTCCCTAATAAATTCTCCACTTCTGGAGAACACTTTCAACATATAAGGCCTGGTCATTCGGGATTTTTTATTGAAACTTCAGAAGGCGATCCTACTTAGACTCTTTAACCAACAACTGACTCGCTAAAATCGACAACAGGCAATAGCCTAAAAAGTAATAGAAACCGTTTTCAAGTTGGATATTGGTTTGCAATAGAGTGGAAGTATTCGCACTGGCTTTGATGGCTAAAAAAGAGATGATTAAAGCCATGACAAAGACATCAGACATCGACCACTTACTCAACAAAGCGCTCCACTTTGCATAACGGCCACTCCATGCAAATCTTTGCATCATAGAGGAAAACCCTAACAATCCTAGCTTTAAGACGGGGATAACCACGCTGAAAAACACAATTAAAAAAGCGACGAGTAAATTTTCATCCTGCCACAAGTCTTGAGCGGTGCCTAAAATACTTTTAGCCGTATCTTGAACCACCACCGACCCACTGACCTGTATCTGATTGAAAACCTCCAAGGTCATCGGCATCAAGAAATTAGGAATGCTACCACTGTTTAGAATAGCTTCCTTACCCAATACAGTAAGTTCGCCTTTATCCAGGGTTGTCGTGATATGCAATACCGGTTCGGTCAATCCCGGAATCAATATAATATACGCACCGATTAAAAGCGCTAGGCCTAATATTTGTCGAAACTGCATCACAATCCTATCCTAAAATTTAACCTTTAAATTATACGCTTCTCTTATGAAAATGTGATTAACCTCTATTTTTGAGGAAATTCACGCTACTGCGTCTAGCTAATCTAAAAAAAGTGATAAGATTCACCCTCTTATTTTCAATTTGAGTGTGGTCGTGATCAAGCTTCTTATTACAATACTAACTTCCAGCATTTTTTTATCAGGCTGCTCTACTTATGGAGCTATTAACAACTCTAAAAAAACTACAGCACCAACTTTATCCGGCTATTCAATTCAATCCGTCATCAGTAGCAGATCACAGGGAAATGTTAGCTTATTACTGTCTTTTTCGGGAGGAGGTTCTCGTGCCGCCGCCCTTGCTTATGGCGTGCTAAAAGAACTTAGGGATACTCATATTCAACGCGATGGACACTCCTATCGACTTTTAGATGAAGTGGATGTGATTAGTTCAGTTTCAGGTGGCAGCTTTACCGCCGCCTATTACGGACTACATGGCGACAAAACTTTCAAAGAATTTGAAAAGGTCTTTCTACGTCGAGACATCTCAACCATACTCATACAAGATTTATTTAACCCAACACTTTGGTTCTCTGCTAAAGGCCGTACCGATCGTGCAATCGAATTTTATGAAACCTCAGTCTTTAAAGATGCAACTTTTGCTGATTTACAAAAACAGAATGGGCCACTCATTGTTATTAATGCCTCCGATTTAGGCAATGGCATCCGTTTTTCGTTTACTCAAGAATACTTTGACCTACTATGTTCCAATATCAATGATTTCCCGATCGCGAGTGCCGTCGCGGCCTCTTCTTCGGTGCCGCTTGTTTTTGACCCAGTTATTGTTGAAAATTACCAACCTTGCCAGAATACACACAATTCAATGTTAATGGACTCTAAACAGACATTACATTCCAATCAGGTAGTAAAAGAGACACAAGAAGATCTCCAACAATACAGACAAACCGACATAAACTCAAAATATATTCATCTAGTGGATGGCGGCATTACCGATAACCTAGGTCTGCGTGCAATCTATGATGTGGTGGAATTATCAGGAGGTATTCAACAAATTCTTAAAAAGTTCAAACAAAAACCAATCGGTCACTTTGCCGTTATTGCCGTCAACGCCTCCACACTTACCAGTCAAAATATTGGCAAAACCAATCAAGCTCCAAGCATAGAAGACACTATTAATTCCGTTTCCGATATTCAACTACACCGTTACAATACGGCTACGATTGAACTGTTTAAAAAAGGCATGCAACGCTGGAGCCAGGAACTCTCTACGCCAGAAAAGAAGGTAAAGGATTACTTTATTGAAGTTGGCTTTGACGACATCAAGGAACCGCCGCAGCGTCACTTCTTTAATGCCATTACCAGTTCTTTTACTTTGACAGAAGAAGAAGCGGACAAACTGATTGAAGCGGGAAGAACTCTGCTAAGAAACCATCCCGCTTTTAAAGCCTTAGTTCACGACCTGAACAAGCCGGTTGATAAATCTGAATCAATTAAACCTAATACGAATGATTTAAAGTCTTTAATGAAAGGCTGGTTCGGTTTTTAGTACTGACCAGGCCTGGTCGTTTTAAAAAAGGAATTGTTTTGCTGATGTTATTCGACTAAATCAGCCTGTTTGACTTTATTTTCTTGTCTAGGCTTCAAAATCAGCTCTGACAAAAGGAGCAACCCTGCTCCAATCGTAATGGCCATATCCGCGACATTGAAAGTAGCGTAGTGCCAAGTTCCAATATAGAAATCGATAAAGTCGGTGACGCGGCCTTCTAGGACGCGATCAATCACATTACCGATTGCTCCTCCTAGGACCAAGTTAATACCCAAGACTTCTATATTTAATGCCTTAGGTAGTTTAGCTAACCAGACCATTAATACGCTACTAACGACCAATGCTAAACCCGCAAAAAACCAACGTTGCCAACCGCCCATGTCCGCTAAAAAACTAAAAGCCGCACCGTAGTTATACGCTAAAGTCCAATTCAGATAAGGCATCACTGTAACCGGCTCTGCAAAGGTTAAATTCGAGACAGCCCAAAATTTGGTTAACTGATCAAACACAATGACCAAAAGCGTTATCCAAAGTGTTGTAAGAGCTGTAGACGTTATTTTATTTCCTGACATAGTCTTTCCATTTAAATAAGATACATACAAAAAAGCACGAATGACGATGTTAAGAATCTCTTAAACCTTCGTGTCTTCGTGCCTTCGTGGTTAACTATTTTAATCGTTTATGCATAATGACGGATTTCTCCATCCCCATCGATATTTTCTACACAACGTGTACAGAGCTCAGGATGCGCAGCTGTCTTACCGACATCTTCACTATGATGCCAACAACGTGCACACTTCGGTGCATCTGCCGCGCCCGCTTCAATCCAAAGACCCGGCATTTCTGATTCTAAAGCAGAAGACGGCTTTTCAGATAAAGGCTTCAAAATCGCCGCAGACGTAATCAATACAAAACGTAACTCGTCTTCTAATTGAGAAAGCTTAGCGAACAGAGCATCTTCACAATACAAGGTGACTTCCGCCGTTAGCGAACCTTTAATGACTTTATCAGCACGTAACTGCTCTAGCTGTTTGGCAACCGCAGAACGGACTGAAATCATCTCATTCCAGTAGTCAGAATTAAGCGCCGTTGACTCGTCTAGTTCTGTTAAACCTTCATACCAAGTGGCGACAAAAACAGTCGATGAACGCTCACCCGGTAACGCTTCCCATAACTCTTCCGCGGTAAAGCTCAAGATAGGCGCAATCCAACGAGTCAAAGCTTCAATGATCTGATATAAAGCCGTTTGTGCAGAACGACGCGCCAAGCCATCCGTCTTGCAAGTGTACTGGCGATCTTTAATCACATCTAAATAGAACGCGCCCAATTCAATTGAACAGAAGTGCGTGACATTTTGATAAATATTATGGAAGTTATAACTGTCGTAAGATTCAACAATCTCTTTTTGCAACTTAGCAGCATGACCAATAACCCACTTATCCAGCGGTAACAGATCATCATAAGCAACCATATCGGTGGCTGGATTAAAGCCATTGATATTCGCCAGTAAGAAACGTGCTGTGTTACGAATACGACGGTAAGCGTCTGCAGTACGACTAATAATTTCATCAGAGACGGTCATCTCATAACGGTAATCCGCTGCCGAAATCCACAAGCGTAAAATATCAGCACCCAAAGTATTAGAAATTTTCTGAGGTGCAACGACATTACCCTTAGATTTAGACATTTTCTTACCGTCTTTATCGACGGTAAAACCATGCGTTAACACTTGTTTATAAGGTGCTGTACCGTCTAATGCTAATGATGATAACAGTGACGATTGGAACCAACCACGATGTTGATCGGACCCTTCTAAATAAAGATCTGCTGGTTTCGATAACTCTTCACGCTGATTCAGAACTGTATAGTGTGAAATACCCGAATCGAACCAAACATCTAAGATATCTGTGACTTGCTCATAATCGTCGGCTTCCGCCCCCAACATCGCAGCCATATCCAATTCATACCAAGCATCAATCGAGCTGACTTCAACGAGTTTAGCAACTTCTTCCATCAACTCAACGGTACGCGGATGCATTTCACCGCTGACTTTATGTACGAAGATGGCGATTGGCACACCCCAGAAACGCTGACGAGAGATACACCAGTCAGGGCGACCTTCAATCATGCCCTCAATACGGTTTTGACCCCATTCAGGAATCCACTGAACTTTCTTAATTTCTGCCAAAGCAAGGTCACTCAATCCGCCTTCACTCATACTGATAAACCACTGTGGGGTGGTACGGAAAATCAATGGTGTTTTGGTACGCCAGCAATGTGGATAACTGTGCTCGATGATTTCGATGTGCAATAACGCTTTGTGCTCTTTTAATACTTCAATAACGTGATCATCAACTTTAAGAACGTTTTCACCTTCAAACAAAGGCGTGCCGGCCACAAAGTTACCCGAACCATCTACTGGGCAATCGATTTCTAAATCGTAATTTTTACCGACCACAAAATCTTCTTGACCGTGACCCGGCGCAGTATGCACACAACCTGTACCCGCTTCTGTAGTGACGTGATCGCCTAAGATTAATGGCACAATGCGATCGTAAAATGGGTGTTGTAAACGGATTAAATCAAACTCTGATCCTGGACCGTATGCAATCACTCGGTATTTATCAAAGCCCCATTTATCCATAGAGTCTTTAATCATCGCTTCAGCGATAAACAGACGCTCAGGACCATGCTCACCATCCACCTGTACGACAGCATACTCTAACTCAGGATTGACAGAAACCGCTTGGTTAGCGGGTAAAGTCCAAGGGGTTGTTGTCCAAATAACCACAGACAAAGGACCTTCACCCAAATGGTCTTCTACATGATGACAACGTTTAAAGAACGCTTCGTCATCCACCACATGAAAACGCACATCAATCGACTTAGAACGCTTATTCTCATATTCAACTTCCGCTTCTGCCAACGCAGTATGAGCACCGACACTCCAGTAAACAGGTTTAGTCCCCTTAACCAAGTGACCGTTCTCAACGATTTTAGACAAGGCGCGAATTTCATTGGCTTCAAAGGCAAAATCTTTGGTTAGGTATGGATTTTCCCAATCCGCCAAAACCCCTAGACGCTGGAAATCCGCCATCTGACCATCCACCTGCTTCTGTGCGTAAATACGGCACTCTTCACGGAATTCAGTCGCCCCAATCTTCTGTCCAACCTTGCCTTTTTTCTTTTCAACATTCAGCTCAATCGGCAGACCATGACAATCCCAACCCGGCACCAACGGCGCATCAAAACCACTTAGACCTTTTGATTTAACAATCATGTCTTTTAGTACTTTATTGACTGCGTGACCGATATGAATCTCGCCGTTTGCATACGGAGGTCCATCGTGCAAAATAAACTTTGGACGACCTTTCATGTGCGCACGAACCGTTTGATATAACGATTCTGATTGCCATTTGGCAACTTGAGAAGGCTCACGGTTTGGCAGGTTTCCACGCATTGGGAAATCTGTTTCAGGCAAGTTTAAGGTTGGTTTATAGTCTGTCATCTGATTTTCACTATGTTGATGTGCTAATTGAGCCCTTGGCTCAAATTACACGGTTTAAATTTTAAAAAACTGTTTGGCTAACTCAGCATCCAGGCCTATCTGTAATTTTAAGGCCTCGAGACTCTCAAATTTCATTTCTGGACGAATAAAGTATTCCAAAGTGACATCTACGTGTTTACCGTAAAGGTCTTTGTCCCAGTTAAACAGATGCACTTCAATTGAAGGTCTTACTCCGTCTACCGTTGGGCGTAAGCCCAAATTAGCAACGCCTGGCCAGGGCCTGTCCGCAATCCCGTCAACCATCACGGCAAATACGCCCTGCACGGGCATATGAACACGTTTTGGATTGAGATTTAACGTTCTAAAGCCAATGGTTCGGCCTAACTTTTGGCCATGAATTACCCGACCATTAAATTTAAAGTCCCTGCCCAATAAGGCTTTGACTTCGGTCAAATCGTGCGAACTGAGTGCGGCTCTGACGCGCGTACTGCTCACTCTCTCTTTTGTAAGACCAAAAGTCGGCAGATCTGTAACGCTAAAACCGTTCACGTCACCCGAGGCTTGCAAGTAAGCGTAATCCCCTTGGCGTTGTTTGCCAAAGCGGAAGTCATCCCCAACCACTAGGTGTTTAATATGCAGGCCATCCAATAAGATTTTCTGCACGAAATCGTCAGCACTCAATTCGGCAAAAGGCGCGTTAAAACGCACGCACAAAACATAGTCTATATCAGTGGACTGAAGTGCTTGAATTTTCTCACGGAAATTCATTAAACGCACTGGTGCTTTCTCGGGTGCAAAGTACTCAACTGGCAAGGGTTCAAAAATCATCACCACGCTTGGCAAGCATCTGCTTTTGGCCTGTTGGGCAACTGTTTGTACGACTTGCTGATGGCCCAAATGCAAACCATCGAAATTACCGATTGTTAGTACACAGCCTTGCTTAAGTTGCGACTTAAATTGCTGGAGATTGTGTAAGCCACGGATTAACTGCATTAAGACCAATACTAACTAATAAATAAGCCTTAAATTATAGCTGATTCAAAGTCTTAACAGGCTGAAATAATGGTGAAATTTAACGTAAAAACAAAAATGAACCATGAAGGCACGAAGACACGAAGGTTTTAAAAGAAATCAGCCGTTTCAAGGTAACAAAAATTAAGCCTCTTGAATCCGACCAGGCCTGGCATGTCCTGCGGCCTTAAAAATCATGTCGGCGCAGGGTCAACTCTTTTAAACTTTTTCACTTCGTGTCTTCGTGTCTTCGTGTCTTCGTGTCTTCGTGGCTTATTGTTGAACTCTATTTTGAACCACGAAGTCGCGAAGACACGAAGTTTTAAAAGAAACCACAGGTTTTAAGAGAGCAAAAACTATAGACTTTGAAACCCACCAGGTCTGGCATGTCCTGCGACTTTACAAAATAATGTGAGCGCAGGGCATGTCCTGGGCATGTCCTGCGGCCTTAAAAATCATGTCGGCGCAGGGTCAAACCTTTTAAAGGTTTTTATCTTCGTGACTTCGTGTCTTCGTGGTTCAATATTTTCAACTCAACAAAATCAGTGCTTAAGCAACCGTTTAGGGTTTAAACCAACCAGCATTAAGGTGGCAAAATAGATCACTATGACACTCAACACTAGACCCAATAACCACGCCATTCGTTGCCAACCACTGAAACTCAACCAATGTCCCAGATCAGGATTAATGAACAGAATGGTGGTCACTAAAACCACATTGGCCAACAGCACCTGAATAATCAACTTACCCCAGCCCGCCAAAGGTCTAAAAACATCTTGTTTTGTCAGATACCAATACAATAATCCGGCATTAATAAAAGCGGAAATACTGGTCGCAGCCGCTAAACCCACGTGGGCGAAAGGGCCTATTAAAATCAGGTTCATTACCATATTGGTGGTTAGTGCAATAATGGCGACTTTAACCGGCGTCTTCATATCTTTACGGGCATAGAATGCGGGTGCGAGAATCTTAACCAAGATAAAGCCGAGTAGACCAAATGAGTACGCCATCAGACTAGCACTTGACATGCTGACATCGAGTGCCGTGAATTCGCCATAAAAGAACAGAGTAATGATGAGCGGTTCTGCTAATAACAGCAATCCCAAAGTGGCGGGCACCCCAATAATCAAAACTAAACGCAAAGCCAAATCGATATCCTTTTGAAATCCATCCCAATTTTCATTGGCGGCTTTCTTGGACAGGCCTGGCAACACCACCGTCGCTAATGCCACGCCAAACACGCCTAATGGAAACTCCATTAAACGATCTGAATAATACAACCACGAGACCGAACCTGTTATTAGAAAGGACGCTAGAACGGTATCGACCAACAGGTTAATCTGTGCAACGGACACCCCAAACAAGGCCGGAATCATCAAACGCTTAACGTCACTAACACCTGGATCTGATTGACGAGTAGGATGCGGCAACAATCCTAAACGGTAGAGAAAGGGCAAGTGAAACAACAGTTGCACCACACCTGCGACCAATACGCCCCAAGCCAAAGCCATGACAGGCACGTCCAATAAAGGCGAGACCCAAACGGCAAAACTGATCAGCACTAAATTTAAAAATACCGGCGTGAAGGCTGGCACGGCAAACTGATTATAGGTATTCATAATCGCCGAGGAAAACGCCACCAAGGAGATCAATAGTAGATAAGGAAAGGTAATGGACAACATATCGGCGGCGAGATTGAATTTCTCAGGGTCATCCATAAAACCGGGTGCAAAGACCATCATCCACACTGAAGAACCAAAGACACCTGTTGCCGTCACTAACAGTAAAATACCACCTAGGCGATAACTCAAGGCATCAATCAGATGTTTAACCGCGGCTTTGCCCTGCTTCTCTTTAACTTCAGAGAGTATCGGCACAAAGGCTTGCGAAAAAGCCCCTTCTGCAAATAATCGGCGGAAAAAGTTGGGGATTTTAAAGGCCACCAAAAAAGCATCTGCACCGGCTGTCGCACCAAAATAGCGGGCAATAATCATGTCGCGAACAAATCCCAAAATACGCGAGATCATGGTCATTCCGCCAATAGTGGCCGTTGCTTTAATGATACGTTTCAAATGGAATTCTCACTCAGGTTGATTATTGACTTACTGGATAGACTTAATCTGCTGAAATTGTACCAGACCCATAACAATGGCGGTTGCGATTGTATCAACTTAAACTACTCTCTCAATTCAAGCCTAGCTATTTGAAACCGCTGCCTGAGTTGGACATTTTTTTAAGACCTTGGCTTTATAGACAAATGTACCAAAAGGCACCAACGAGGCTAGCAAGCCAATAAAGCTCTGCACCTCAGTGATTCGGCCTTTAAAGACGTTATAAAGCAGCACTATATTAAAAACAACAAATAGACCGCCGTGTAAACGGCCCACCAAACTTACCACTTCCGGCATACCGAATTGATATTTGAGAGGCATAGCCACAAACAACAGAAGCAATAACGAACTGCCTTCTAGTAAGGCCATTAAACGTAAAAATGTCATTTGAACTCCTTTTTATTCAATTGATAAAATTCAGATACAAAAAAACCGGGATAAACCCGGTTTTTTATTTTACTTAGTTAAAACTAAATAAAATTAAGCCATCGCTTTAATACGAGCGTTGATACGGCTCTTAGAACGTCCAGCTTTGTTCTTAGAAATAATGCCTTTACGCGCCAGACCGTCTAACTTAGACTGAGCCGCACGAAAAGCAGTATTTGCAGCCGCTTTATCACCAGCAGCAACTGCCACTAATACTTTTTTCACTACAGTACGCATATGTGAACGTTGTGCAACGTTAAGGATACGAGTTTTTTCTGCAATACGTGCGCGTTTAGTTGCTTGAACTGTATTAGCCATTTTTAAATCTCCAATAATTAGGTTTTACGCATTAACCGATCCGTAGACCTCTATTAACACAACTCTCGATGCCTCAACATAGATTCTCTATGAAGATAACAAAACCGCAGACGGCCTGAAAGTAATCGAAATATTATCCACATCTACTCGAGCCATGTCAAATAAATTAGAGTCATTTAACTAAAAAAGCTTTAAAAACCAAGTTGTTAATTTTTGTCCCAATAGATATTATCTTTAAAGTAGTCGACTAAAAAATCAATCAACACCCTAGACTTCTTGGGTAAAAAACGGTTTTGGGGATAAACTGCATAAGCGGCTATGCTGGTAATTTTATATTCAGGCAACACCTTTACTAAAGCACCTGATCGCAACGCTTGCCAAGCAATAAAAGTCGGCAGCATTACCAGGCCATGTCCATTAATTGCCATTTTGCATAAAAAATCACCATTGTTCGCGCTCATTTTCCCCGATAAATGAATATTAACCTTACGCCCTTCGGGATCCACTAAACGCCAACGATCCTCAGATCCATTGCCATAACGCAACTGCTGATGGTTTTGTAAGTCATTATGGTGCTTAGGGACACCATATTGTTTAAGGTATTCAGGACTTGCCAATAAGGCAAACTGGATAGGTACTATTTTTCGCGCCTGCATTGAGGAGTCTTGCAATTCGGAAATACGCAATGCCAAGTCTAACCCCTCAGCAATCATATCGACCTGACGATCCGAAAAATCAATTTGTAGATGGAGCTTAGGATGCAGAGCTGAAAAGACTTCCAAAGCAGATGAGAGATGAGTTAATCCGAAAGACATAGGGACAGACAATCGCAATACACCCTCGACTTCACCCCCTTCCATTTCCCCGAAATCATTCATCTCATCAACGGATTCCAATAGCTTAATGGCACGCTCATAATAAAACTTTCCCGCCTCCGTTAGATTTAAACGACGTGTTGTCCGCTGCAGTAACTGGGCGCCTAACTTAGATTCAAGCTCAGCCAGCCTTCGACTGACCGCAGATTTCGCTAAATCCATCTGCTCTGCAGCCTTACCAATCCCACCCGCTTCTACAATGCGAATGAATACCTGTATATTTTCTAACTGCCCCATAACACACCCTCCAAAAACTGTTCTCTATTAAGCAACAATGTTTTACTATTTTCCTGGTTTTTTATTTCTTGTACAAGCGTTAATGTAAGCGTAAGTTATAAAATAGTTAATTTCAAAAAGCAGAGACCATGCTCATGATTAAAGAAATACAACAAGTTACCCGCGGTAGAGCTACCTCAGACGGTGCGGGTGTCAAAATGACTCGACTTATTGGCACCTCAGAAATCGATTTACTAGACCCTTTTTTGATGCTGGACTTTTTTGGTACCGAAAACCCAGATGATTACATTGGCGGATTTCCAGCCCATCCACATCGCGGTTTTGAAACCATGACCTATATGATCGCTGGCCATATGCGCCATGAAGATAATCATGGCAACACTGGGCTGCTTAAACCAGGGGGCATCCAATGGATGACGGCTGGCAAAGGCATAGTCCATTCTGAAATGCCTGAACAAGTCTCTGGCGAGATGCGCGGATTTCAACTATGGATAAACCTACCCAGCTACGCCAAAATGACGCCTGCGGCTTATCAAGACTATGAGCCTGATGCCGTTCCCGTTGAAACCTATGCCGACGGTAGCCAAACAAAAGTCATTGTCGGGACAACGGATAAGGGCACGATTGGCCCCGTGGTCAATGATTTTGTTCACCCTCTATTTATGGATGTCACACTCGTAGCTGGCCATCATTGGTCGCAAACGGTTAATGCAACGGACAACAGCTTTATTTACGTTATTAGTGGGCAATTAATCGTCGGTGAACAACAAAAAACACTTAACCAAAGTTGTTTAGCGGTCTTGACCGCTGGGGAGACCATAAAGCTACAAGCAGGCAGTGAAGCCAGTCGGTTTATAGTCGCTTCAGCGCAGCCTATCAATGAACCAATCGCACGCCACGGCCCCTTTGTTATGAATACGCAAGCAGAGATTAAACAGGCCATTGAGGACTTTAGACAAGGTCTCTTTTAGGTTTTAAAATTCGACCAGGCCTGGTCATGCTCAATAATAGGTACAAAAGACAAATACAACAAAGGAAAAAGAGATGGGATTTTTAGTCGACGGAGAGTGGGAACCGGTTTGGTATGACACCGAAACCACGCAGGGTGAATTCAAACGCATGGAATCTGTATTCAGAAATTGGATTACCCCTGACGGTCAAGCAGGCCCTACTGGCAGTGATGGCTTTAAAGCCGAAGCCAATCGCTACCATCTCTATGTGTCGTTGGCCTGCCCTTGGGCACACCGCGTTTTGATCATGCGTCACCTAAAAGGACTGGAAGAGATTATTTCTGTTTCTGTTGTCAACGCTCACATGAATGACGAAGAAGGTTGGACTTTCCATGCGGGTCCAGGTGTCGTAGAAGATAACGTCAATCACAAAACTCTACTCCATGAAATATACACCTTGGCAAAACCCGATTTTACCGGCGTTGTCAGCGTGCCCTTACTTTGGGATAAAAAGCTGCAAACAGCCGTCAACAATGAGTCCTCTGAAATCATTAGAATGTTCAACTCGGCGTTTGATCATCTAGGCACCAAACAGGGAGACTACTATCCAACAGCACTCCAAGCCGCGATTGATGAGATAAATGAATTAGTTTACGACAACATTAATAACGGTGTCTATAGAGCAGGATTTGCAACCAAACAAGCCCCCTATGAGCGAGCGGTCACTAAATTATTCAAAGCCTTAGATATCTGCGAAGAACGCCTATCAAACCAGCGTTATCTAGTCGGCAACCAATTGACGGAAGCCGACATCCGCCTGTTTACCACTTTAATTCGATTTGACGCCGTCTATTACGGACACTTTAAATGCAATCTCAAGCGTATCATCGACTACCCTAATCTTTTTAACTATCTGCTCGATATCTATCAACAGGAAGGCATTGCCGAAACAGTCGACCTGGATTACACCAAAGCCCACTACTACGGCAGCCACGACACCATCAACCCAACAGGCATTATTCCCTTAGGTCCCATACAAGACTTCAATCAAACCCATGATAGAAACCGATTCGGCTAGAATATTTGGGGTTAACAGCGTTAACCTGATGATGACCAGGCCTGGTAGCTTTATGTTTTGACAAAAACGCGACAAGGTTTGATGAAGTGTACGAATAGTGATGGAGTAAGACAGATATTGAAGAAAGGCCAATTGTAAAAATTGAGCGTTTTGCTTAAGGTCAAGGCACTCAACCACGAAGTGTACGATTAGTACACGAGCGGTTGAGTAACGCAGAGATTGGGCAAAAAGACCCTTTTTACTCGCGGTGGTAGGGGTGATTGTTTATGACTGACCATGCTCTGTAGATCTGTTCAGCCACTAAAATCCGCACCATAGGATGTGGCATAGTTAAATTCGACAAGCCCCACTTCCATTGCGCTTGTTGAATCAGACTCTCTTCAAGACCATCAGGTCCGCCGACAATCAAAGCCACATCTTGTCCGCCACCGAGCCACTCTTCGAGTTTATCGGCAAGGCCTTTAGTGGTGACTTGCTGGCCATGCTCATCCAAGATAATCAAACGTGCACCTTTGGGAATCGCCGCTAAAATGCGCTTGGCTTCTTCAGCTTTATAGACATCCGCAGAACCGGTTTTGCCGCGTTGCGCCATCGGTAGTTCAACCAATTTAAGCGTGCAAGCTTTCGGCAGTCGTTTGGCATATTCCGTGTAGCCCTCTTGTACCCATTTGGGCATTTTTTGGCCAACGGTTATAAAGTGAATCACCATCTAGCTTAAGACCTTTTCTACTGCAATTTTGCTGCTTTATATTTGCTAACTTATAGAGACTTATTCAGAAGCAGCATCATGAGAAGAAGGCTTAACTTCCCATAGCTTCTCTAAAGCGTAATGTGCACGCGCGCTTTCTGTCATGACGTGAATAATAACAGTACCTAAATCGATTAATACCCAGTCAGGTTGTGGTCCTGCTTCGACACCTAATGCAGGAAATCCAGCATCTTTAAAGGCTAAAGCGACGTTGTTACCAACCCCTTTTACGTGTGCCGTTGAAGTACCCGTTGCGATAATCATTCTATCTGCGAAATCGCTGATTTCTGAGATATCGATGATTTGAATATCACGACCCTTAAAATCTTCTAGTGTTTTAACCGCTAACTCTTCTATTGCTTGTATATCCATAGTCATAATTTTTCTCTTTTAATCTTTTAATTTTGATTTTGATTTTTAAATCGGTTTTCGGTTTACTGATATAAACCCTGTTTTTGAATAAACGCCATTACATTTGGCGGTAATAAATAATCTGCGGAATTTCCGTCTTGAATCTGTTGTCGCACCATCGTCGAACTGATCTCCAGCTGTGTGACAGCAATATCAACAATTTGCCCAGACGCCTCTGTTAACCGAGTCGCTTGATGGCTTTTATAAATCTTGCCAACTTCACCTTCACTCGGCAAGAGTTCACCTGGACGATGCATAATGGCCAGGTTGGCGAGCTGTAAAATGCCCTGCCAGTTTTGCCACCTATGAAATTGTGCAAATGCATCGGTTCCCATCATCAACACTAAACTGGCATCGGGTTTTCTTTGTTTCAAGCTGGCCAAGGTATCCACCATATAGGATGGACCGCCTCGTTCAATCTCTATTTTTTCTAATTTAAAGCTTGGCTGATTTTCAATCGCCAACTCTATCATGGTAGAGCGTTGTTCAGCAGAACCCTGCGGCAAGCCTCTATGCACTGGTTGGTAACAGGGTACAAACAAAACCTGATCTAACCCAAGTTGCTGTTGCACTTCCAAAGCGGGTCTTAAATGCCCGTAATGGATGGGGTCAAAAGTACCGCCATTAATACCAATCAGTTTCACAGAATCCATTCCCTTAAATTCGTTTAGAAGCAGTAAAGTCGGTTAAGCTCTATTTACTTACGAATATTGCCATCACCTAAAACGATGTATTTCTGTGACGTTAAGCCTTCCAAACCGACAGGCCCACGCGCATGAAACTTATCGGTACTAATACCGATTTCAGCGCCTAAACCATACTCAAACCCATCGGCAAAACGGGTCGAGACATTGACCATTACCGAACTTGAATCGACTTCCGCTAAAAAGCGGCGTGAAATAGTGAAGTTTTCGGTAATAATCGACTCGGTATGGCCTGAGCTATACAAAGCAATATGATCCATCGCCATATCGACATCCTTAACCACCCGTATCGATAAGATCGGTGCTAGATACTCGGTTGCCCAATCTTCTTCGGTGGCGACATTCGCCTTAATAATAGCACGAGTTTTTTTGCAGCCACGTAACTCTACACCCTTATCACCGAACTGTTTTGCCAGTTCAGGTAAGACTCTGGCGGCCTGCGACTCTGCTATCAATAAGGTTTCCATGGCATTACAGACACCATAACGATGAGTTTTAGCATTCACCGCGACACGAATCGCTTTGTTATAGTCTGCCGAATCGTCAATATAGACATGGCAAATTCCATCAAGATGCTTAATCACTGGCACTCGTGCATTCTGACTAATACGTTCAATCAAGCCTTTGCCGCCACGTGGAATAATCACATCGACAAACTCCGGCATGGTGATCAATTCATCGACCGCTTGACGATCAGTGGTTTCAACCACTTGCACCGCGGTTTCTGGCAATCCTGCCGCGACCAACCCTTGCTGAATACATTTCGCTAAGGCCTGGTTAGAATAAGTTGCTTCAGAACCACCGCGCAAAATCGCTGCATTACCCGACTTTAAACACAAAGCGGCGGCATCAATGGTGACATTGGGACGTGACTCATAGATGATACCCACCACACCTAATGGCACACGCATTTTACCGATTTGAATCCCGGAAGGACGAAAACTCATATCTGAGATTTCACCAATCGGATCTTGCAGTGCCGCGACCTGCTGTAAGCCTTCAATCATGCCAGCAATGCCCGCATCTGTAATGGCCAATCGATCTAACATCGCGGCATCTAAGCCGTTGCTCTTACCATTTTCTAAATCTTTAGCATTCTCAGCTTTTAAAAATTCAGCTGAATTTTGCAACGCATCGGCCATCGCCAACAATGCTTTATTCTTATCTTTGGTGGTGGCTCTCACTAAAGCGCGTGAAGCGGCTCTGGCTTGAGTGCCTAAGTTTTGCATATAATCTTTTACATTCATTTGGATACTCACCCTGTTCTTGTTTGTTCTTTGCTGATGTTTCTTAGAATGAAAATGGCCGTTGAATTCACCTGTTAAATAACGGCTTAGACTCGTTTTTCTAGAAGCCCTAGCGCGCCATTTTAGAAACAAGTTCCGACAAGCCTAACCAAACTTCATCAGGGCCCATGGTCGGTTGAATGCCTTTAATCATTAAATCGACTTTTAAAGCGGACTTTAATAACGCCTGCCAGCCCATCAATCCCTGACGGTTCAATGCACTACTGTACTCTGATTGTTTCGATGACCAAATCCCACTCTGCTTAAAAGCTTGCCCCATGGAAATCTGTTGTGAGAGCTGCGCCAAGGCAATGAGCTGGCGTAACTCTTTGGAGAGTAGCCAAAGAATAATCGGGGCTTCAATACCTTCTTGGCGCAAACGCATCAACATTTGCAAACTGTAGGCAACCTGGCCAGTCAACACAGCCGATGACAAAGCAAACAGTTGATAATGCGCTTGATCGACAACATTTTCTAAAATGGTCTGAGCATTGATAGTGCTACCGGCTGGCAATAACAGTGACAACTTGAGCAACTCTTGATCGGCGGCTAATAAATTCCCCTCGACCCGTTCTGCTAATAAATTGGCCGCCTCTGGCTCCAAGGTTAAATCCAAACTCTGAGCTTTTTGCTGACACCAATTAGGCAAAGCCTTTATCGGCACCGGCTTGGCTTGTACCACCAGGCCTGCTGACTCTATTGCAATGACCCATTTTGACTTTAACTGTCGACTATCCAAGCGTTCGCATAAAAAAACAATAACGATTTCAGGCGGTAAAGTCTGCACAAACTGACACCAATCCTGAATAAACTTACCGCCCTCTCGACCAGGTGAACCTTTGGGCATATTCACTAAAATCATCCGTTTATCAGAAAACAGCGAACCGGCCTGGGTTTCCATTTGCAATGACTGCCAATCAGAGTTGGCATCGACATCGTAAACATCTCCACTTAAATATCCCTGGCTGTTCAATGTTTTACGCAAACCATCATAACAGTCACGCAAAAAGAGCGGCTCCTCACCATACAACAGATAAATCGGCTGGACGGCAAATGAAGCTGCTTTAAGTTGATTTAAAAATGCGCTCGCTACAATCAAAACAAAACCTTAAGGAGTTGGCGCAGAGGTTGGCGCAATGGTTGGAATAGTGTTTTCCAGAGGAACAACCGTGGAATTTTGTGAAGCTTTTACCATCGCTCGATTGATGCGCTCCATAATATTCATAACCAAATCTTCTGCCATCTCACGATGAATACCACGCAACTCGCGATTGGCGGCTAACAAGGCCGCGGTATCAATCTGACGATCACGATAGGCCTTCGCACTACTGGTCACAAGGGTCTCTTCTGTGGCCACCACGATCGCTGTAAAGGACTGTTCCATTCTCAAAAATTCTGCCGTGGTATCACCCAATCCAGAAGAGGCCGTTCGGTTTACCTTATAAACGGTCGGTTGCAAAATAATCTGCACTTCCGCCGCCGCCAAGGAATCAACTAACTGAACGCCCGACTGAGCCAGTTGCGAACGCATCGCTTGCTGCACTTCTGGACGAACCCCTGGAAGCGCTTGCAACTTAACCGTTTTAAATTGCATATCACCGACACGGTCAAAACCGCGCAAATGAAAACCACAACCACTTAGTCCGGCCGTCATCACAATCAATAGAGTCATAATCAGTGCCATGGAGATAAATTGCCCAGCACGATTTGACCAGGCCTGGTCATTTTTAAAAACAGTTGTTTTCATAGTTGAATTATCGCTTTTAAAGGTCTTGTTAAGGCCATATTGAGTGTTCTGAATATATTATTCACTTTGATCTATTTAACCTTTAACCACTAAGTTAACCAATCGGCCCGGCACGACGATCTCTTTTAGAATCTCTTTACCGTCAATAAATTTTAAGATAGCTTCTTCGCTTTTAGCCATCGCTAAAATAGTCTCTTTATCCGAGTTCACAGAGACTTCAATTTTACCGCGTAACTTACCGTTGACCTGAACCATCAATTCAATCTCAGATTTAACCAGAGCCGACTCATCGACAACGGGCCAAGTCGCATCGACGACTAAATCGTTTTTGCCTAAAGCGATCCACAAATTCTGTGATAGATGCGGTGCCATTGGCGATAACATCAACACTAAGATTTCTAAGGCTTCTTGCATGACGCCACGACTTGAATCAGCTGTATCTTCAAATTTAGACAGGTCGTTCATCAACTCCATACAAGCCGCAATCGCCGTATTGAAAGTCTGACGACGACCGATATCATCGGTGACTTTTTGCAAGGTTTCATGCAGTTTCAAACGTAATGTTTTCGCTTCTTTATTCAGGCCTTCTGATGAAGTCGCTGCAGTGACCAGGCCTGCTTCAATGTGGTTTTGCGCTTGACGCCAAACACGGTTCAGGAAGCGGAATGCTCCCTCAACCCCTTTATCAGACCATTCCAAGCTCTGCTCTGGCGGTGCCGCGAACATAATAAACAGGCGTACCGTATCGGCACCAAATTTTGCAATCAGACCTTGCGGATCGACCGTATTACCTTTCGACTTCGACATTTTAGCGCCATCTAACAACACCATACCTTGGGTAAGTAACTTTTTAAAGGGTTCGTCAGACTTGACCAGCCCTTGATCACGCATCAATTTGTGGAAAAAACGTGCATATAACAGATGCAAGATAGCGTGCTCAATGCCACCGATATATTGATCAACGGGGGCCCAATAATCGGCACGCTCATCCAACATTGCTTCTGAATTGTCTTTAGAGGTGTAACGAGCGTGATACCAAGAGGACTCAAAGAAAGTATCAAAGGTATCGGTTTCACGCTGAGCTGGACCACCGCACTGAGGGCAATCACAGTTTTTAAAGCTGTCTAGTTTCGCCAATGGCGAACCCGTACCATCCGGCACGACATCTTCTGGCAATTTAACAGGCAGTTGATCTTCTGGAACCGGTAAAGCACCACATGCTGGGCAATAGATAACCGGAATCGGGCAACCCCAATAACGCTGACGAGAAATCCCCCAGTCACGTAAACGGTAGTTGGTCTGTTTTTCACCTAGACTTTTCTCACCTAAGGCTTTCGCCATTTCGTGTAAAGCTTGCTTAGATTTCAGTCCATCAAACTGACCAGAATTAACCAAGATGCCCTTTTCAGTAAAGGCCACTTTCGACACATCTGCCATTTCATCGGCGCTCGGGGCAATGACCGCTTTGATCTCTAAACCATAGGCTTTAGCAAATTCATAATCACGTTGATCATGCGCTGGTACAGACATCACCGCACCAGTACCGTAATTCATTAAGACAAAGTTCGCCGCCCAAACAGGGACGATTTTGCCCGTAATTGGATGTGTTACACGAATCCCGGTATCCACGCCTTTCTTCTGCATGGTCTCGATATCTGCTTCCGCCGTTGAGACATGAGAGCACTCTTCAATAAAATGTTCCAACGGCTCATTATTGATAGAGGCTTTGACAGACAAAGGGTGATCAGAGGCAATCGCTAAATAAGTCACACCCATCAAGGTATCTGGACGGGTGGTGTAAACATCTAAGGTCGAATCTTGCCCTTCAATTGGAAAAGAGATCTGTAAGCCTGTCGATTTACCAATCCAGTTGCGCTGCATGGTCTTAACCTGCTCAGGCCAACCATCCAACTTATCCAAACCTTCTAGCAACTCTTCGGCATAATCGGTAATACGCAGGAACCACTGAGCAATCTCTTTACGCTCAACCGGTGCGCCAGAACGCCAACCCTTGCCATCAATAACCTGCTCATTCGCCAAGACAGTCATATCAACTGGATCCCAGTTAACCACCGATAATTTACGATAGACCAAACCTTCTTGCATAAGGCGCGTGAATAACCACTGCTCCCAACGGTAATATTCTGGGTGACAAGTCGCAATTTCACGCGTCCAATCATAACCCAAGCCCAAGGACTTGAGCTGATTACGCATATAATCGATGTTTTCATAGGTCCACTTAGCCGGCGCAACATTGTTGGCCATAGCAGCATTTTCCGCTGGCAATCCAAAGGCATCCCAACCCATTGGCTGCAACACGTTCTTACCTTGCATACGCTGGTAACGTGAAATCACATCGCCGATGGTGTAGTTGCGCACATGCCCCATGTGCAGTTTTCCACTTGGATACGGGAACATAGACAGGCAATAATACTTCTCTTTGCTGTCATCTTCATTGACCACAAAGGTCTCGTTATCGTCCCAATATTTTTGGATTTCTGCTTCAATTTTCTGGGGATTGTATTGAACTTCTGACATAGCTTTTACTTCTACTTCCAAACGGTTAGCGTGCATCTAAGAAAATCGTGTCTTTTCGACTTGCTTATTAAATTAAATAAGTTCAATATTATAGTTGAAACAGACCATTAACAGGAGAAAAAAATGAATGGCAACAAAATGCTCGAAGCATATAGAACCTTACTGAACCATGCCAAGGAATCTCTGATTTCTACTGAGCAAAAAACCTGGCAACTATTAGGCCATGCTATTGAGAAAGCTGAGCAAGCAGACCATGAGCTTGCAGAGTTAACCAGTAAAGAATTTGAACAAGTTCAACAAGATGTGCATGCCGATATTATGCAAGCAGCGGAGTATTTGTCCGAAGCTGAAAAAGGTGTAGAGGAGTTCATCAGCATGGATTTGCCACTATTGGAAACGATACTGATTGATAAGGCGCTGACTTTGTCAGATCCGACCGACATTACATTATTAAGACTGCGTTTAGCGGCTGCGATGGATGAAAACCATCCGATGTTTGACCATCCAAAATAACCCATTTGAACTGAACAAAAAATCGGGCGACTATAGACGTCCGGTTAAGAAATAGCGTTTTGCCAGCATAAAGGCAAATATGCTGAACAACAAAAACAACACTGGTAACTTGCCCCATTCCGCGTAAAGCGTCAAACCTTCATAAGGCTGTACTTCGCCTCTCAACACGCCTGTTTCATAGGCTGGAATCTGCTGTTTTATTTTACCCTTAATATCAACAATCGCCGTAAAACCGGTATTGGTACTACGGGCAATTTCACGCCCCAATTCAAGCGCACGCATTTGAACTTCTTGCAGTTGCTGTGCTGGCTCAAAGGTATGGGCGAACCAAGCGTCATTGCTGACGGTAATAAAGTATTTCGCATCCGGCAATTGTCTCGCCATCTCTTCACCAAAAGCGGTTTCATAACAGATACTCAATCCGGCCAACTGCCCGCCTAACATCATTGGCGTTTGCTCTTCACCCCCTGCTGTAAAGGTGGCATACGGAATATCAAACAGCGAGCTGACGTAAGCGAACGCATCATTTAAAGGGAAAAACTCACTAAACGGCACAAGATGGGACTTGTAATAACGGTCTGTAGGTCGATGGAGATTAATTAAAGCGTTGTAATAATAATCTGAACCACGATCACCTGCGATTGCACCCACAAGAATATCTGTATTTAATAACTGAGCATCTTTAATAAAGGAATTTAAAGCACCACGTTCTACCACATCATAATAAGCGGGAACAGCTGTCTCCGGCCAGACAATGACATCCGCATCCATATTATTTTTAGTCATGGAGACATAGCTTTTCAAAGTCGGCATAAACTCAGACTGTAGCCACTTCTTTTCTTGAGGGACATTACCTTGTAATAGAGCGATATCGACTGGTTTATCAACCGGCTTTACCCACTCAATCTCTTGCAATAAGCCCCCGACTGACCATAGCAAACAGAGCGTCATACTGGCCACAAACCACGAACGGTTTTTAAACAACCACAACAGTAAACCTGCTGACATGGCAATCGCCCACGACATACCCCAAACGCCGAACACCGGAGCATAACCGGCCAACCATGTCTCTAAATGACTATTACCGACCAATAAAAAGGGATAACCACCCAGTAGCGATGAACGCAATAACTCACCGCCAACCCAAACGGCCGGAAAGAGAACCGTCAGGACCAGGCCTGGTCGTTTACTGTCTTTAAAATAGTGCGCTATCCAACCACTGAAGGCGATAAACAAAGAAAGGAATAAGATAAAAATCAAGGTCATCAAAATGGCTAAAGGTAACAGCACACCAGAATAAACATAGATACTCGAGAATAACCAACTGACGCCAAGTCCGAAAAACCCGAGGCCAAACCATAAACCAATTTTAAAACCTGCGAACCGGCTTTCGGCTTCTAACCACAGCAAAAACAGACCGGCCAAAGAGGCAATAATAACGGGTGGAAAGTTTAGCGGCGCAAAAGAGAACACGCCCAAAACCCCAAGCCCAAAAGCAATAGCATGTTTTTTTTGAGGAATAAATAGATCAATAAACCCATTTAAAAATGGGCTTTTAAAGGCTTTCAAAATTGCAATCCTTTGCATTTAACTCAGGTTTTAAGGTATGTTTATGAAGGTTCTTCAGCGCTAGTAAGACGGTCGAGATTTTCTTTAGCCTGCTCGCTAATCTCCTCCTCCAGAGGCTTAACTTCAAACAGCTCGGCACGACGATTATTACCTTTTAGCACGGTAAAACAAAAACCTTGAGTCGTTAAGGTTTCCTCTTGCAAAGGTACATGGCCAAACTCAGAAGCCAAAAACCCTCCGATCGTCTCACTATTACCATCTTGTATAGAGACACCGAAGAATGCATTGAACTTTTCTATTGGCGTAAGAGCATTAACAGAATAGGCACCTGCAACACGCTTTTGAATATGCTCTTGCACGTCAATATCATGCTCATCTTCAATGTCACCGACGATCTGCTCTAACACATCTTCAATCGTTACTAGACCGGCTAGCTCGGCATATTCATCAACCACTAAAGCCAAATGATTGCGACTTGATTTAAAGTCACGCAATAACACATTCAAGCGTTTGCTTTCCGGCACAAAAATAGGTGTGCGATAGATTTTTTCTAAATCTTGTTTAGTGGTCAACTCCCCTTTCACTACCGCTCTAAAGACATCTTTGGCAAGTAGAATACCGACAATCTCATTACCCCTAATAACAGGATAACGAGAATGCGAGCTTTCAAGCATGGCTTCTAAAATAGACTCTAAAGGCTCTAAGGCATCAATCAATTCAATTTGTAAACGTGGGATCATAATATCACGCACACGGGCTTCTGAAACATTCAAAACCCCATTAATCATTAACAGTGCGTCGGAATCTATTAACCCTTGGCCTTGCGCGTCCTGCAAAACATCCATAAGTTCTTCTCGGTTCTCCGGCTCATCTGAAAAAATTTTTCCCAAACGTTCCAGCCATGAAGAACCGCTACTACTGTCACTCATTTACAATTTAAACCTCGGTATAAAAAACCCTCTAACCTGAAAAGCAGGTTAGATAAGCTTTATGAAGTGGATTCGTAGGGATTAGCAAAACCTAACCCCTGCATAATTTTGATTTCTAGGCCTTCCATAATTTCGGCTTCATCGTCTTCTATATGGTCATAGCCTTGCAAATGCAAGGTGCCATGCACAATCATATGCGCCCAATGAGATTCTAATGTTTTATGTTGAGCGATTGCCTCTAAAGCAACGACTTCAGCACAAATGGCTAAATCGCCTAAATAGGGTAAAGCTTCACCCAATTCGACCAGGCCTGGTGGTTGTTCAAATTCGAAAGAGAGCACATTGGTTGGCTTGTCTTTATGGCGATAATCACGATTCAACTGCTGACTTTCTTGCAAATCAACAATACGAATAGTCATTTCAAGGGGTTGATTTTCTCGGCCATCGACCAACGCTGCAGAAACCCACAACTCACACTGAGTTTGCGAAGGTAGAGGCTGTTCGTCAATCGCCCACTGTAATTCAATATCAAGCATACTCTGATTTTCCATTCTAAGAAGCTGTTTTCATGTTTTTATGTGTACGCTGGTTAGAACGTTCACTGTCTAAAGCATGCTGACGTTCATAGCGATCATAAGCATGGACGATTTTTTGAACCATCGGATGGCGAACGACATCTTGCGTTTGATAGAAGGTAAAACCAATATCTTCAACACCTTCCAATACCTCTATCACATGGCGTAAACCGGACTTTTGATGACGCGGTAGATCACACTGAGTAATGTCTCCCGTAATGACTGCGGTCGAACCGAAACCAATCCTCGTCAGGAACATTTTCATCTGCTCGGTACTGGTGTTTTGGGCTTCATCTAAAATAATAAACGCTTCATTCAGCGTTCGACCGCGCATAAATGCCAAAGGCGCGATTTCGATGACATTTTTTTCGATAAGACGTTCAACGGTTTCAAAACCGAGCAGATCAAATAATGCATCAAATAAGGGGCGCAGATAAGGATCGACTTTCTGACTTAAATCGCCAGGTAAAAACCCTAACTTTTCACCCGCCTCAACCGCAGGACGTGTCAGAATAATGCGACGCACCTGCTCACTTTCCAACGCCTCAACCGCACAAGCCACCGCTAGATAGGTTTTTCCAGTACCTGCCGGACCGATACCAAAACTCACATCATGGTTTTGAATCGATTGAATATAGTTCGCTTGATTAGGATTACGCGTCTTAATCGATTTACGGCGCGTTTTGATCAAGATTTGCTCAACCGTTAAGGGCTGAGCCTGGTCATAGCCCAATTCATGCAAGAGTAAAAACACGCGCTCAGGCGTTAAGGTCTCACCAGCCGTTTCTGCATATAAATCAAGCATAATTTGTTCGGCCTTAACAACACGATCAGCCAATCCAGTAATGGAAAGCAAATAACCTCGGCTATTAATCTCAACCCCTAAACGGAGCTCGACTTGTTCAAAGTGTTCGTTATGCCAACCGCAAAGGTTCTGTAAACGCTCATTATCTTCAGGAAAAAGCTTGAATTGAATGGTATGCAAAGCAGACAAATGGCGTCTCAAAGGTAACTCAGGCAATAGCCTGAAGGGAAAAATTAAAGTGAACTTTCAGAATCATTCTGATTCTGTATTATAGATTTTACAACGCATACGCCTGTGGCGCAATATGTGAATCGGCTTCAGGAGTCGCCACCAAGTCACCCTGTAAAGAGTTGCTTAGGGCTTCCGTGATTTCAACATCGACAAACTGACCGATTAACTCAGGCGAACCTGTAAAATTCACGACACGGTTATTTTCGGTACGCCCGGCGACCTGATCAAAAGACTTACGCGACAAACGCTCTACTAACACGCGTTGCACCGTGCCAAGCATAGCGTCACTAATATCCGCCGTCTGCTTCGTCAATAACTCTTGAATGGCGAATAATCGGCGCTTCTTCTTCTCCAGAGGCTCTTCATCTGGAAATCCTGCGGCCGGTGTCCCAGGACGTTCGCTGTAGATAAAGCTGAAAGAACGATCGTATTTAAGCTCTTCGACTAAGGCCATAGTCTCTTTAAAGTCATCACAAGTTTCGCCTGGAAAACCAATAATAAAATCGCCCGATAAACTAAGGTTTGGACGTAAGGCTCGGACTTTACGAATGGTGGACTTATACTCAAGCACCATGTGATTTCGTTTCATCATCGCCAAAACTTTGTCTGAGCCCGATTGAATCGGTAGATGCAGATGTGAAACCAATTCAGGAATTTCCGCATAACAATTGATAAGACTCTGTGTCATCTCATTAGGATGCGAGGTGGTAAAACGAATACGCCCAATACCATCAATCGCACGGACGGCGTGCATCAATACGGCCAAATCTGCGATTTCACCATCTTCCATCACACCACGGTAAGCATTGACGTTCTGACCTAATAAGTTAACTTCACGCACACCCTGTTCCGCCAAAATACGAACTTCACGCAACACATCTTCATAAGGGCGACTGACCTCTTCACCACGGGTATAAGGCACCACACAGAAGGTACAATATTTAGAGCAGCCTTCCATCACGGAGACCATCGCTGAAACCCCGTTCACTTCCGGCTCTGGCAGGTGATCGAACTTTTCGATTTCAGGGAAAGAGATATCGATAACCGCTTTCTTCTTTTTAATACTGGCGTCACCACGCACCCTTAAAGTCTCATCAATCATCGCCGGCAAACGATGCAGGGTTTGTGGTCCAAAAATCACATCAACACTTGGCGCACGTCTACGAATTTCACGGCCTTCCTGTGATGCCACACAACCGCCGACCCCTATGACACGGTTAGGCTTTAACTTTTTCCACTTCTCCCAACGACCTAGTTCAGAAAATACCTTTTCTTGCGCTTTCTCACGCACCGAGCAAGTATTCATTAGAACCACATCCGCCTCTTCCGGCTCAGCCACCAGTTTTAAGCCATGGGTTTTTGCGAGCAGGCTCGCCATCTTATCAGAGTCATATTCATTCATCTGACAGCCGTAAGTGATGACGTAAAGTCCGCCGGTAAAAGGGGTAGTTTGTGACATATTAATTCCGTGCCTAAATAATGGTTTCGTCGCTAAAGCGTAAAAGTGCTATGTAACTGAATCTACTAATAAATTCAAGGGCGCGTATTTTAACATAGAAACCCCATACATCACTCCATTTTCAATACTGGCTCATAATAGTGTCAAACTCGACTGAAAGCACTCTAGATCAAAAAATAAAAACCACCAGGCCTGGTTAGACTAATAATTAATAACCAACACTTCTTTAATAATTCAAAGCACTATGTGCTTTAGCTAGATTTTCCTTAGTTCGCTCACTGCGACTTTCTACCGCTTGCTCCTCCGCCCACCAGATGAAACGTTGGATGTCGTAACGATTGTTAATTTCAAGCGCTTTAACCACCATTGAATTCATAACACCATGCACCGAGTGCTTAAAGGAGGGATGAAGGGAAGCGTATTCAAAATACCGCATATTATTAATTTCTTCTGGCGTTTGTTTCGCTGTTAAAAAAAGACGGTATTCATAATTATAGGCATCTTCAATACTTTTAACGGAATACCAAGCGAGGTAACTCAAAACGATTGCTAGAAATAACGAAACTAACTTGTTAAATAATTGGCCTTTTTTATCGAGATGAAACCTTATTATTTTTCTATCATTACGAATTGCATACTGTAAAAAAAACAAAGGCAATAACAGATGAATCGAAGAAAAAATAAAAGGTGAGGATAGCTGTGCCTGTATCAACATAGGAGCCGCTAAGCCTAGTATACCCAAGGTAAAAACAGCCCTTTGGCGAAACAGTTTTCGTATATACAGAATAATCAAAGCCAGAATAGCAATGAGTGCACTAACACCACTTTGTAGTATCCAAAATAACAATTCATTATGCGGATGCAAGAATGTATTTAAATCTAAAGCTTGATAGCGTTCGGGAATGCCAATCGATTCTGCATATTCTACAAACGCGTGTGTGTAACCCCCTAGCCCATAGCCGAACCAAGGGGATTGTAAAAACAGTTGCCAACCAGAGGAGTACAAAAACAAACGCATATCTGTACCCATAAGCATCTGATCAAACTTATGGCTTAGCAAATCATTATTGGCGGTCGATCCTGGAAAAGAATAAGCGATTAAAAAGCCACAGAGAGCTGCAAACACCCAGAGAAAAAAGGCGGTTTTATTATTTTTAATCGCTCGTTTTCGAGCCATCAAAACCATTAACAGGCCAACCATCGCAGCCAACAGTCCAGCCCTTGAACCACTCAACACTAGAATATAAGTTGTCGCTATCGTTGAGCTAAAAACAACTCCCTTCCAGTACCATTGATAGCGTTGAAAAGATTTATGTGTGATTAAATACAAACTCACCACCAAGATTGTGGCCATCAAGGTTGCGTTCATATTCACTTGTTGAACAATGCCAATCGGACGACCCGTTGCTAGATTAAAAGGCAAGTACCCTGTTAACACATACCACACATGATAGGGATCTTGAATTTGTACAATGGATACAAAAGCATGCAATAAACCAATAGCCGATAAAAAGACCAGTATCTTTAAAAAAGTGGCATGTGTAATGCGCCACTGATATAGCGCATTGAAATAGAGAATTACCCCCGCTATTGCGACTGCATACATGAATCTGACGCTGTTTAATGCCTCACTATTTACAAGAGATACACCAAAAATAACAATTAAAGCGACCGTCAGCCAAGTTGCAAAACTACCAACGATCCATTGATTAGAGCCAACCGAATGGTACAAACTAACGATAATAAATAGCCCAACAATAAACCAAAGACTGACATTATTGGGCATTAACAAACCTGCGCCGCCAACATTGGGTTGTGAATATAAAAACAATGAACAAAATAACAGCAAAAGAACAGATTTTAGTAAATTATGAATTTTAGTCACTGCAACTCACTTTGAAAATAAAAACACATTTAACCCTACCTAAAATCAGGCTTATTTCTTTTATAAAAAAACCCCAATTAAGGGGCTTTTTTACAAAAGTAACTCAAACTTTAATCTTAGATTATAGTTCGTGACATACAGTTTGAAGTGCACCAGTTGCAGTGTAAACAACACCATTGGTGGTTTTCATAGAACCACTAGTACCAACACCGTCATCTTTTTTCTTATCCATACCAGATGCATAGGTATCGATGATATTGTCTGCACAGATCCAGTTTTTACCTGGAAATGGGTCGCCTGATCCAGCTGTCCAATAACCATCTAAAGCGTGTTCAGGTCCAGATGCAACACCAGAAAGCCCGTTAATAAAGCCTTCTGATCTCAAATCAGCCCAGAAATCAGCATCTACCATTGTACCAGTAGTAGTACCAGCGGTCTTACCTGTACGATCTTGATATGCATAATAAGCAGCACTGATATTATCAAAGTCAGAGGTTACTGACTTAATCTTGGCGTTAGTAATCAGCTCCTGACCTTTCAATACACCACCTAGTAATAAACCGATGATAACCAATACAATCGCGATTTCGACTAAGGTGAAACCTTTTTGTTTTTGTACATTTTTAATTTCCATGACATCTTCCTTTGTAATTATTTAACAGACACGTCTTTGGTGTTGTGTTCATAATATAACGTATTAAATTTAAAAGAAAGAGTAAAAAATCTTTACACCCAAAGTTTTACCTAATAAAGAGTTAAATTTGATTAAAATCAATAAAATCTTTCAAAAAACGTCCTTAATCAAACCTTACAACGGCTTATTCAAGCAGGCCTGGTAAGGTGATTACAAATCCGAAACCATTGGGATTTTGCTTGAACTCAATCTGTCCTTTATGTTGTTTTAGTAACTCCCTAGCGAGAAACAACCCCAAGCCCATACCACTTTCGCTGGTGGTCCAAAAAGGCTCGAACAAACGTTCTGAACGCATTTTATTTTGATCAATTAAGCAGGCACTAAAAATTTGAATGGTTACCCATTTCTCTATATCGTCTGTCGAAATTTTAATTTCTAAAGGTGTTTCGCAAACTTTATGATCTCTAAAATTTCCGAGCACATTTTTGAAGACTTCAAGCACTAGCGGACAAGGTAACTGTGTAATAGCCTCACCTGTTACAACTGCCTGTAAATCATACATTCGCAAGGTTTCTTCTATAAGGGCTTTTAGCTCATAACTGCTGTTTTGAAAATTCTCGGAAAGCGGTTGTTGCATTTTCTGCACGGTTTTTTGTGCCCGTTGCGCCATAATCGGCAAGGTTTGATTCAACCGTTCAAATAATCGTTTCTGTGCTTGGGGTTCATGAACCGTTTGCACTTGCTCGCTAAGTAACTGGATGAATTGCGCGATATTTTTGATTTCGTGCTGAACAAATAACTGGTATCGCTCTAAGCGTTTTTGAGAGGTGAGAATTTCAGCCTGTTTTAATACTAAATCCTGTTTTAGCACATTGATAAAGGTTTTAATGGCCAGGCTTGCCAGACTTTCTGGTGCCATAGCCCTCCGCCCCAAAAAGATCACCAATTCAAAGCGCATATCTTCTCTAGCGACTTTAAAGGTCTGCTTATGTGCTTTAGATGGATGATCAGGACCAAATTGAATGTTTTTGTGCTCTCCAAACCACTCAATATTAGCTTTCATTTGCAAACAACCCACCTTTTGTAAGATCGGCCAGGCCTGGTCAAAAAAATCAAGGGCATCTTGATTGACACTCAGATTAAGGTCATAGAGAGCGCTTAAAGCGTGGCTTAATTTTTTGGATTGATGACGAAAGTAATAGGCGGTAAAAAAAAGTGAGAATCCAATCACTAGGAATATGAGCCATGTCCATTCAACTATAAACCCGTTCACAGAGATACTTCGAAGCTATTTTTAAGGCTATTCATAAGGTTTGTCTACTCGTTGCAAATGGTATTTTTTAATTAAATAGTAGACGTTTTCACGTTTAAGTCCTAAGCGCCGAGCAGTTTCATGCACATTAAACTCAGTGTCTGATAACACTTGGCGTACTAATTTCTCTTCTGCTTGATTACGAATAGACTTAACGCCTTCGCCTAAGGAAGCGTCTAATTGGAATTTTTGGACACCTTCCTTTTGCTTTAAGGCCCCTTCTTGAGCATAGAACAGTAAAGCTCTTTTAACAGAAAGCAATAACACTTCACTAGAAATAGGTTTTTCTAGGAAATCAAACGCGCCATGCTTTAAAGCCAAATAAGCCGTGTCATCTGCATGTTGACCGGTTAACACAATCACCTTAGAGGCTAATTGCTGTTGCTGTAACCAACTCAAAACCGCCACGCCTTCTTCAGGTGTATGTTCATTAGGCGGCATACCCATATCCAACAAGACCACTGGAAACAGCTCTGATTTGAGTACATTTATAGCCACGGTTCTGGAACTGGCCTCGGTCACGTTATAACCCGCCAACTCCAAAGAAAAGCTCAGCATGCCACGCAAGGCCGGGTCATCGTCTACCAGAAGAATCTGTTGATTAGCGCTCATAAACAGCCATGGTTGAATTTTTCACGTTAAGGGATAACATAACCATAATTAATGATTTCAAATTTCGATGCTAATAGCGTATTTTCTTCGGGCGTAAAGTCCGTCGAGAGTTTAGTGGTATAAAGGGTATCCGATTCAGTGCCACCATCAATATTGGCTATCGGAAAATTACCATATAGATAGAGAACATCATCCCCTTTATCCATATCAATGGTTCCATAGACACTCCCTTTCACAGTGACAGTATCATTACCCCAACCCGCATTTAAACTCCCTTCCATAACGCCCCCTATAACGGCGGTGTCATCCCCTCTACCTAAGGTCACACTACCTCCAATCGAAACATTTGTATTGACAGTCAGCGTATCATTACCATCACCCATATCCGCGTTTCCGTTGGCACCAATATCCCCCTTGATATATAAAGTATCGCTACCATCTTTAAGTTGAATATTGGCATTTAAATCACCGTTCTCACCTAAGCTAGAAGTTTCATCAATATAAAAAGAATTATCCTCTCCACTTCCTACATTTAAATCATTTGAAGAATCAACATCCCCTTTAATAATCACGTCATAGCCATCATAGGCACCCGCATTGAACGTCAAACTAATCTCATTTAATAAATCTAACACCTGTTCCTTAATTTCATAACCTGAAATAGTCACTAACTGATCATCATAAGCCCCATCGCTAAAGGTTTTTTTCCAGACAAGTAAATCATTATTACAGTTCTCGGCTTCGCCTGCAGTTTCTGCATTGCAACCACTCAGCGTAGTCGACCCGCCATTTTCATTAAAGGCGACAATAATGGCTGGAATCGAACTCACCTCAACATTGCTGGGCGTGGCATCACAGGCCGCCGCTGATTTTTTACACACCGTGTAACTCGTCGCGACAGCAGGATTAGCAGAAGTAGGCGGGGTTTCCAATCGAAACGCGGGAAAATCACTATTACTATTCTCTGTATTCGAAAAATAACTGGCCGATAAATTTTTATTCGCCATCGAGGCCGCCGTCGTCACACCGGTATCGACTCCATACGCAAAGACATTGCCAAACTCATCACTGGCGATTCCCGCACCTAATCCGAGCGAATTAAAGGGGATTGTGCCGACTGAACTCGTACAAGCCAGGCCTGAAACACGATCTTCATTGCCATCATTATTCGTATCAGGACAGGGCAGGTAATAATTGACCTTGACGTAATTCAATAAGGCCTTTTTAGTATTCACTAAGCTTCCCATTGTATGCGACTGCTTGGCATTATCTAAATAAGGCCCTAGCGTACTAAAACCGCCCCCAATCAACAAACCTAAAATCACCAAGACAATAGCCATTTCTACCAAGGAAAACCCTTGCTGCCTTCTTTTACAATGAATCATTTTAAATCACCTCGACCTATTATCGCCACCTTAGCCTGACTCACCGTCACCCAGCTAATGAAATCTCTGTCACGGCCTGTCCGAATATCGACAAAATCGCGACTGTCTGTACAATTTATATTTTCAGCAACCGTCCCGCCACCACAATTTTGATGCCCAACATCATAGCGGTAGACCTCCTTACCATTTGCCCCCCAAGAAACTACAACCGCAACCACCCCACCTCCCATAGGATCGATAGACCCATCATACGGCGCGGAATCTTCGTTATAGATATTTAAATTGGACGCCCCTGAAACAGTGCCAATCGGCGGTGTAATCAAATGGAAAAATGGCGCGGCATCACTGGAAAGACCACTGACATTAGGACGCGGTTCAATCGTATTAACACAGGTGTCGGTACACACACTATTACAGTCGTACGTACCCGCCGCTTTGCAATAATATAAATTAGTGGCAGGGCATAACCATAAGTCGGTTTTTTTACCCGCACCGGCTTTACCTAACACACTGGCCGATTGACAAATCTCGGTAATATAAGCCGCACTTTCCGCTTTTTGATTCACTCTATAATAATATTCATTACCCCACGCATCTTTTGATTTAACCCCTAAATCGCTATACGGTAAATACCCCTCACGCACATCACAACTGACACCATCAGCCCGATTCTCATTGCCATCATTATCAACATCTGGACAAGGTAGATGCGCATTCACGGTCAGATACATATTAATGGAATCTTGGATAGTACGCATATTCGCAAGCTCGGCTTGTTTATGATCCGTTTCAAACAACTGTTTGGCGATACCATAAAAACTAGTCGTAATAATGCCCAATATAAGCAGACCAATGGCCACCTCTATCAAGGAAAAACCATTCTGACTTGAGGACAAAGAGACCTTATTTAATTTCGCTCTAGAGATCATGGGCAAACTCTCCCCCAGGCTCGCCAACTTCCTCCAACAGGATTGGTTGCGGAATCATAATTATTATACCAGTGCCGTAGACTCGTACCGATATCATCTAAATCCGCGATGGCATCAACCGCATCGGTTTCATCGTTATCATAATTAACCCCCTGTAAACGCTTACGCTCAGCACACACTCTATGCACAATCATCGCCAACCATTCTAGATATCTGATACCGATAATTTTGTCGGCATTTGGATCATCCCGCAGATCATCTAAATTCGTTATAAAATGACGATCACCATCTTTATTAGCGGCATCCAACCCATCGTCACCCGCATCGATGATCAGTGCCACATAACCTGTCACACCATTCAGGGTTAAAACAGGGTCAAATGACCGCGGATCAAGATTACTGGTCTGAGCGGCGGGATCGCCCTCTAACCTAACCGGGTTCAAAGGCGCATACCTTTTTAAATTATCATTTACATAACCAGGATTCGCATAACTGAAGCGCTCATCTAAAAAATAAAAATAGCGGGTTTTTTCAGCAAAATAAAAATGACGAGAAGAGATTAACTCGGGTACATAACCAAATGTTAACGAATCGGGTAGAAAACCAGAAGTTTCAGAACTTGACCAAATCAGAGGATTTGTACAACTGCCATCGGCAATGCCATCCGCATCCACATCCGGGCAAGGAAGATAACCTGGAGCAGGCACTTTATCAGCCCCTACCGCATAACCCGAGGTATTGGTAATATAAATATCCGGCTGCAACACTGCAAACTGCAGTAAGCGTTTTTTAACTAATCTCAGATCTTGTAAATCATAATCAATCTGCTGACTTTTAAACATTGAAATCAGTCGCTCATGCTTAGTTGAAAGCCACAAGGTAGCAATGATAACCACCACGACAATCACCAATATCAACACAAAGCCCTTTTGCGGCTTAATTTGAGGCTTCACTTGAGGATATTGCAGGGTCTTGGCCTCTATTTTACGCACCCGATTGACTCCCTTACACGATTATCACTATAAAATACTTACTTAACAACAATACAATGAAAGCCTATAAAAATCAATGAACCACTCGCATTTGAATTCACCTATCAAGCGCCAGAAACGAAAAAAGCCCCACCTATAAAAAATAAATGGAAATAAATGATAAAGGAATAAAGGTGCATAAATGCATAGTAAATGGGGTCAGAGTAGAATGGCACTAAGTTAAGCCTTCTTAGCAATGTATTTTTTCCTTGGTTTCATCTCTCTCATTTGGTCGCGCGGTGCTGTCATTAGTTGAAATGGTTTAG
>Ga0314774_1000431_pt1 | contig 34485 bp, 35 predicted proteins | sample MetaGCBIA2018_FD_204515 | JGI IMG/M metagenome (GOLD analysis project Ga0314774, IMG submission 204515) | Cryopeg brine microbial communities from Beaufort Sea near Barrow, Alaska, United States - CBIA 2018 | ecosystem: Environmental > Aquatic > Marine > Coastal | place: USA: Alaska | collected... | reverse complement strand
TTCTTTGTTGAAGTTAATAAATGCATGGCAATGAACCAGCTTTGAAAAGGCATTTTGCTATTTTCCATTACTGTTCCACTTTTTATCGTAGTCCTAAAGCCACATGATTTACATTGCCATTGTTGAACCCCTGTCTTCCAATAGTGCTTAGTATTCCGACATCTTTTACATATTATTCCTTCACTTATTCTACGTTCAATAAATGCTGATTTACAGGATTGCTCATCCGGATAGTTCTTGTGAAAATCTAATATCTTCATAACCTATAATTTAATTAGTCATAAAGGTAATCTCGGTGAACGTAATCTATTTACGTACAAAAAAATAATTCTTTGGGTAAACATGCGGATAAGCATTAAAAAATATTTTTCACCATTGATTGAATTTTAAGAATCACAATTACACTGTAATTATCTTAAACACGAATTCGAATCTACCGCAAGTTGCCGGTAAAGTTCCATTGTTCAACACTCTCTCTTTTCAACTTATTCACTCTCCTCAATATCTATCTCTTCATCAGATGAGTTGATTGAAGCATAAATGATGAAAAGAAAAGCAGTTTTGTTGTAGAATTCTTTGAAATTAGGTTCAACACGAATGAATTCATTGTCTCTAATTTGAAGCTTTCCATCGGCTGTCCAAACCAACTTTGTTGAAGAATCTATTTCTATAGCATCGTTTTTATCTATTTTTCCAATGGTTTGATGAGTTTTAGAATAAACAACACCCTCAGCATTTTTATATGCAAGTGTGTCGTTTTTAAGATCAGTCAATACTCCGTCATTTCTTAAGAAACCTACTTTTTCTCCAGTAACAATTACGGCACCGCTTCTTTTCACTTTCATGATTTTAGTCTCCTCTTGTGAGTAAACTTTAAAAGCTACTTTGTCTTTTTGAGTCGAAGTTGCACATGAAGAACCAATTATTAGAAGTAAGGTAAAGGGAAATATAAATTTTGCTTTCATAGTTTTTCTTGAAAAGTATTGGTGTGCTCTAATTTATAATAAATGTAAAACAAATTAATTTAATAAAACAAATCGTTTATATTCATTCAGGAATCTCAGCGCTTTAGAGACCAAGTGCATCGATTGAGTGCAAAGCTTCCTTCTCTCTTGCTTGTGCTTTGGCACCTGTTCAAGAAATAAACAATTCATAATTCTTTTATATGCTTATCGGATACCTTAGCTCTAAAAAAGTATTTCAGAGATTATTTGTAGTTGTAGAAAAGAGATCCTTTGGAAAATACTAAAAACAAATTTTTAGTATTTTCCAAAGGATGACATTGGTAAGTATGGGGTGGGGCAAAAATTGGGAAGAAAATAATGGCGTTACACGCCATTATTTTCTTCCCAATTTTTGAATCTAGACCTCCATTAATCTGTCATCCTTTAATCGAAAAAATCTTTTATTTTTCGATTGAAGGATCTCTTATTTATTTCTACTTGTTCCGATTTGAGGTTTTGGGGTAAGCAAGCGGATAAGCATATTCTTTTATTCCTGATTTTTTAATTATCTCATTTAATTCTTAACTTCAAGATTATATTTATAACTTTTCATTTTAACTTTTTAATTCTTCATTTAAAAAATCATGAGCTCCATAAAAACGAAAACCCAAAACGAAAATTACGAGATAGAAATTAAATCAGCATCTGGACACACCATAACTGCTGATGAACCCAAAGAACTGGGAGGTCAAAATAAAGGGATGTCTCCAAATGAATTAATCATGGCAGCTTTGGCAGCTTGTACTTCAGCAACATTAAAAATGTACGCCCAAAGAAAAGAATGGGATTTGAAAGAAGTGCATACAGACATTAAATTCATTAGCGGAGATAAACCAGGCAGTCTTCCAACAATTCACCGCGACATTAAATTAGAAGGCGATTTAGACAGAGAACAAAAAGAACGTTTAATGACAATCGCCAACAAATGTCCAATTCATAAATTACTCGCAGGAGAAGTGGAGATTAATTCTTCTTTAATGTGAAACTAGTTTTTTAAACCAAGGCATCGAGTTGAAAACGCGCTGTAAATTGTTTTAGCGTTAAAAATTAGCCATTGATAATTGACCATTAATTGATTATGTTTAGCTAAAATAATAACGTATTAATTAAATAGAAAATGACTTCAATAGAATCCAAAACAAAAAAATCAAATTACGAAATTGAAATAAAGTCTGGATCTGGACATACTGTACTCGCAGACGAACCTATAGCATCAGGTGGGAAAAATAAGGGCATGGCGCCAGACGAATTTCTCATCGCTGGATTGGCAGCATGTATCTCAGCAACCTTGGAAATGTATGCGCAAAGAAAAGAATGGGATTTACAAGTTGTGCATACTTCGATAAAATTTATTGATGGAGAGAAGTCAAACGACATTCCATCAATTCAAACCGATATTAGACTTGAAGGTAATTTAGACGAGGATCAGAAGAAAAGATTAATGGTCATTGCGGGAAAATGTCCCATTCATAAAATGCTTACAACAGGTATGGAAATAAATGCTTCGCTGATGTAGAAACGTTAATAATTAATTAATAATTTACCATTAATCATTACAACTGTAACATTAGTCACCCTTATTCTAGAACAGTTCCCCTATCTTTGAATTGTGAATCAAAAAAAGAGAGAAAATAATTATTTACTGTATTTTCAAGTATTGGCTTTCGGGCTGATACTTGTTTTCTCGCCTTGTTCTGTGCGAAATTCTATACAGGATTCTCTCAGCTTGAGTCAAACTGGAGTTACCAATAAGAGCAAAACCACAAATAACTTTGAGGAGCTTTGTTCGACATTAATTGTAGATGCTACTGGAGATCATCCAGACAAAATCAGCAATACAACACCTGAATTCCCTTCTTTTGGAACAGCGAAAGTTCACAAATCACGAATAAATTGGGAAATTGAACAAGACTTATCTTTACGTCAATACCAATCGCCTTCAACAGTAAAAGACAAAACCCCTTTATATCTTTTACATCAACAATTTAAGGTCTACCTGCAAGCAGTTTAATTATTGCGAAATTCACTTCGCATGAATATAGGTCTGAAGAACCTTTCCGAATTATTAACCATATTTGGATTATCCCTTCAAAGAAAAACAATACATTAATAGAGCTTATATTAAAGCTCAACATAATTTGAAATAACTCAATTGAATATTGATGTGTTTCAAATTTTAATAAAAAAACAATTAGAATGAAAAAAATATTTTCGATCCTAATTGCAGGTGGTTTTTTAACTGCTTGTGGATCATCAACAAATGAAACAATGGAAGCAAAAGTTGTTCCTGACAATAGTGGAGATACGATTACAATTCTTCAAACAGCAGATATTCATGGTCAGATGGAAGTTCATGACGAACTTTTCTGGGAAAATGAAGAAATTACTTTCAGACGTTTAGGAGGAATGGCGAATATGAAAACGCTATTTGATACAGAGCGAAATAAAAACCCTGAGGGAACAATTATTTTGGACGGTGGAGATTTAATTCAAGGTGGAGCGGTTGCCGCACTTTCTGAAGGTCGTGCTTTCTCGAATGTTGTAAAAGCGATGAATTATGACTTTTTAATTCCTGGAAACTGGGAAGTAGTTTATGGAAAAGAGAAAATGATTAGCGTTTTAAAAGCTTACGATACTCCTGTTATTGCAGCGAATATGTATGACGATGAAACGAATGAATATATTTTCCCTCCGTATTTTATCAAAGATGTTAAAGGAGTAAAAATCGGATTCATTTCATACAACGATCCAGATATTCCAGTTCGCCAAAATCCATCTTTCAGTAAAGGAATTCGCTTTGATCAAGTGCATGAAAACTTAGCCGCTTTGGTAAATGAATTAAAAGAAGATAAAAAGGTAGATGTCCTGTTCTTGGTAACGCACATCGGAATTTCAAAGCAATTTGATTTATCGAACGATCCAACGTTGAGCAAAGTAGATTATATTTTAGGAAACGATACACACGAAAGAATTCGTGAACCTTTACAAGGGGAATTCTCTAAAGTTACTGAACCTGGAGCATTCGCTTCATTCGTAGGGAAACTTCAATTGGTAGTTAAAGATGGTAAAATCACTTATGAAGGTTATGAATTGATGGAAGTTGATCCTGAAATTTATGCGCCTGACGAAAAAGTAGCTGCCGTAATTAAAGAAGAAACAGCTCCTTATAAAGAGAACATTAGCCGTGTTTTAGGATATACTTCAACTCCTATGTACAGATATTTTGTAGTTGAAAATCCAATGGATAACTTCATTACAGATGCTGCAAGATGGAAAACTGGAGCTGATATTTCAATTTCTAACGGATTCCGTTTCAGTCCACCATTAGTGCCAGGAAAAGACGGGAAAGCAGCAATTACTTACGAATACTTGTGGAATATGCTTCCTGTAAATGAATACATCAAAACAGGAAAAGCATCAGGTCAACAAATTCATGATTGGATGGAACAAGAAATTCACAACGTATTTGCTAAGGATCCAAAAGAGAAGTTTGGTGGTTGGTTAGTTCGTTTCTCTGGAATGACTTTAAAATTCGATTCAAGTAAAGAAAAAGGAGAACGTGTAATTGAAATCAAGGTAGGTGAGGAGCTTTTAGATTTGAAGAGAATTTACACCGTTTCTGCATGTCGTCGTGAAGGAGAACCGGATCACATGTTATGTAGAATGCCGAATTTAACGGATACTGAAGTGAAAGAGTTCACGGCTCACGAAGTATTGGAAGAGTACCTAAAAGAAAAAGGAACAATTTCACCAGTTAGAGATGGTCGTGCGCAGGCAGTAGATTTAGGAGATAATGTATTGTCTCAATTGCCAGGTACAGATTATCATTTCCACTAGGCAATTTGCAATTGATAATTAACAATTGATAATTAGAAAACATGGATCAAAAAACAACAACATTCGAAGTAAAAAAGTCTTCGGTAGTTATTTTGCGAATGATGTTAAGTGGAATCTTTATTGTAGCGAGTTTGAACCATTTGTTTAATGTGGAGAAAACCGTTTCAAGAATAGAACAAGCCAATTTTGGAGCGATCGGTCAAGTTATGGGTTCACCAGAGCTTGCCGTTATCGCCTCTGGAATAGTAATGCTGATTGCAGGATTAGCGCTTTTAGTTGGCTTTAAAACCAAATGGTCAGCCATATTGCTTATCTTGGTTTTGATTCCAATAACATTAACCATTCAAGTTGGACAAGTTCAATCTATGGGACCTTTGTTTAAAAACATCGGACTCGCTGGTGGATTATTGTTCTTCGCTATGAATGACATTCAATTCCGAAAAAAATCGGAATCAACTTTAAATAAATAGAATTATGAAAAATATAATAACAATACTTACCCTCGCTTTTGCATTTACTTTCGTGCAAACAGCAGTTGCTCAAAACTTGGACAACATAGATACAAACAAGAAAAACTATATTGTTTTAACCAAAAAAGTTGGTCAGCTTAAACCAATAGTTCTAGCCGCGGAAGAAATGAAAAAAGAAGACGGAGCAGATTATGGGGTTTTCCATGTTGTGTTTTGTGGAAAAAGCATAGGCGATTTAACAGACAAAAAGAAAATGGAATCACACTTAGAACGATTAAATAAGAGCGGCGTAAAGCTTATGGCATGTGGATTCTCATTAAAGAAATTTGGTGTAAATCCTGAGAAATTACCAGAAGGAATCGAAATCGTAGACAATGGAATAGCTTACAGTCTGAAATTAAAGAAGAAAGGCTTTTACGGAATGGATTTATAGACAGCAAAAGTTCTTAATTTGAATTCCAGTTTCTTTTGAAAGGAGTAATAACTGTTTTCCTGAGGAACTGGATTTTCTATTTTTGGGGCTGCCCTAGACGTTCTTTTTATTTTAAAAGCGCTACGAGTTGCAAACTCGCAGCAGCATTTAAAAAAAAAGAACGTCTAGGCGGGTCATCCGCTATATCTTTTTTGCTTTACCACGAGTTTGTAACTCATGGTAATAGCAAAAAAGGATGCCGCTGCTACCCCTCAGCCGAAAAGAAGCTAACGTTCTAACCCGTAAGCGACCAATATATGTTTTACGCTACCGAGAGCTTTTAACTCGTGAACGTAAAAATTATCAATTATCAATTATCAATTATGAATTGTCAATTGACATTTCATTTCTTATTTTTGAACCTCCACATCATTCAAACCAATGGATTCAAAGAAAAAAGTACTTGTTATCGCTTATTACTGGCCGCCAAGCGGTGGAGCAGGAGTGCAACGTTGGTTGAAACTAACAAAATACTTAGCCAAACTTGGTCACGAAGTACATGTTTTATCTGTTGATCCAGAAAAAGCGAGCTATTTTAATTTAGACGAAAGCTTGAAAGAAGACATTCATCCAAATGTAAAAGTTCATTTATCAGATTCTTTTGAACCTATAAATATGTACAGCCGACTAGTTGGAAAAAAGAATGTTCCAACAGCTGGTTATTCCAATGTCGATGATCAACATTGGAAACAAAAACTCGTAAGTGGAATTCGAAGTAATGTATTTATTCCAGATCCTCGAATTGGTTGGAAAAACTTTGCTTATAAAAAAGCAATGGAGATCATTCAAAATGAAAACATTCAGAATGTAATCACAACTTCTCCTCCGCATTCAACGCAATTAATTGGACTGAAACTAAAAAGGAAATTAAAAGATAGAATAAAATGGATTGTAGATTTTAGAGATCCTTGGACAGATATTTATTATTATAATCTACTTCAACATTCCAAAATTTCGCACAGCATAAATCTTAAATTGGAGAGACAAGTTGTTGAAGAATCCGACCGAATTATAACCGTTGGAGAAGGTTTTAAAGAATCATTCTTATCCAAAACAAATAAAGTCACTCCAGATAAATTTGAAATAATCTCCAATGCTTTTGATCCAGATGATTTTAAAATGAAAGATGAGGTTCATCCAGATAAAGATGTTTTCCTTGCTTCCTACATCGGAACAGTTTCAGATAAATATGAACCTGATGTGTTTTTTGAAGCACTTGGCCAACTCGCTAAAGACTTTCCAGATGCACCAATTCAATTTAAAGCAACTGGAGTTGTATCAGAAAGATTACAAGAATTAATTACTTCACATCTCGGCGATAAAGCATCATTCCATGCGCCAGTTCCTCACGAGCAGGCAGTTCATGCGATGTTGAAATCACGTGTGCTTTTACTAATCACACCAGGAATAGAGGGTACTATCCCGGGAAAAACATTTGAATATTTAGCCTCCGGTCGACGAATCGTTAGCATTGGAAAAGGAGACAGCGCAAAAGCAATCATAAAGTGTAATGCTGGAGCAGCATTCGAACGCTCAGAAAAAGAAGCTGTTTACGCATATTTAAAATCTGCGTTGATGGATTATCAAAACAATATTCCCTTCGAAACAGATTACGACGAACTCAAAAAAATGTCTTGGAATTACAAAGCAGCTCAGGTTGCTGAACTGCTTCGATAAGTTTTGGAAATTCGGAAATAACAAAAGCGTGATAGTTGAAGTGAGATGGTTGAGATCTTTTTTAAACCTTAAAGTATTGATAGTGAGCGTATCCCCCTTTGGAGGGGGCAGGGGGAGGATTTCGAAAATGCCAATTCTTAGCTTTTTAGGTTGAGTTGCTGCGAGATAGAGTCTCGTAGCGTGGTTTTCAAAGCTTATTTTTAAAATAAACTTTGAAAACCACCACTCAACAAAGAAATATTCAACCTTGCCGTCTGATATTCAATCTGAGATTGCAACAGCCTTCCTTCTGCTTGAATCGCGCTGTATTGAATTTCTCTTAATTCCAAAGGCGTAATACTTCCCGCAACTAAAGCTGTTTGAGAAATCTCAATAATCGATTCTGTCTGAGAAATATTCCTTTGTTCAAATATTAACTTTTCCTCCGCAAATTGCATTACTTGATAATAATTTCTTAAATCGGCCAATGCATTAATCGAGTCGTTTTGTAAAACCAATTGGGAGCGTTCCTCATTCAATCGGCTATTTCTCAATTCTGTTGCACGCGATAAATGATTTAGAATGCTCCATTTCGCAGTAATTCCAATACTCGGTCCATGACTTCTGTTTGATGCCAAGAAACCAACTTCATTCACAGAGTTCCCGTAATCATAAGCTGCATAAAAACTCAACTGTGGATAAAATCTACTTTGTGCTTCTTTCGTTGATAATTCTGAAATCGCAATATTTGATTTTGCTTGCATGATGGATGTGTTTTGCTCCATGAATTGTCCAGCAATTGCCTCCCATTCTTGCTTTTCTTCTCTTGCACTTAAATTTCCTTCTACGATGATGTCGTCCGTTACATTAAGTTGTAAAATCTTACTTAAATCAGCTTTTACTTGTGCTTGAGATTGTTGATTCGCAATATATGCTGCACTATCAGCTGTTAAATCCAATTCTGCTTGCATTAACTGAATTCTATTTGCTGCTCCACTATTGAATCGATTTTGAGTATAATTTTTACGCATTTTTGATAATTCAATTGCGCCAGTGTACACTTCTTCCATTTCTTGTAAGGAAAGTAAAGTGTAATAATTTACAACCGCTTCATAAATTTTCATTTCCATTGAAGCACGCAAATTTAACTCGCTGTAGCGTTCCAATTCATCTAATTTTTCGTCAGTAGCAAACATCTTGAATCCATCAAAGAATGTCCAGTTCAGCATCGCACCAGCACTAAAAGCCCTGTTATTTGCGTTTGTCGCTTCATTGATGTCTCCACTAATAAATTCTTGTCGTGCGGTGCTAACAGTGAAATCTTGAGTTGCTTGAAGATCAATTGTTGGAAGATATCCAGCTGCTCCGATGTTGTTTTCGTTCTTTGCTATTTCAGTATCGATTTTTGCAATCTGAATCCCAAAGTTTTGTGTCAATACACGATTAACTACTTGTTCTAAACCGAGTTTTTCTTGTGCGATTGTCAATGAACTAAGTAATAATAAACTACTTAAAATTAGTGTTCTCATGATTCTATTGCTTTAGTTTCAGTTGTTTCTGAAGATGCTACTGATTCCTTCTGTTTTGCAGAAATATAAATGTAAAGACCTGGAATGATATAAAGCGTCAATACCAAAGAGAAAGTTAATCCTCCGATGATCGCTAATCCCATTGGAACGCGGCTTGTTGCTGCGTCACCCAAAGCCAATGCAATTGGAAGCGCTCCTAAAATCGTTGCCAATGATGTCATCAAAATCGGTCTAAAACGTTCTGATGCAGCATCAATAATTGCAGATTTTAGTGTCAAACCAGCCTTCTTCCGCTGATTCGCAAACTCTACAATCAAGATCCCGTTTTTGGTTACTAAACCGACCAGAACTATAATTCCAATCTGACTAAAAATGTTCAATGTTTGATCAAATAACCAAAGAGTAAGAACTGCTCCAGCCAATGCCAAAGGAACGGTTAACATAATCGTAAATGGATCTCTAAAACTTTCGAACTGCGCTGATAATACTAAGTAAACAAGTATTAAGGCCAATCCAAATGCGAAGATTAAACTTCCGCCACTTTCCATAAACTCTTTCGATGTTCCAGAAAGTGATGTGGTAAATGAAGCATCCAATAATTCTTCAGCGATTTTATCCATTTCCGTAATTCCATCGCCAATGGTCATACCTGGAACTGGCGCTGCAGAAACTGTTGCAGAAACATATCTGTTGTATCGGAACAATTGTGGTGGACTTGATTCGTCCTTAATATCCACTAAATTGCTCAATGGAATTAACTGTCCACTTTTACTACGTACATTAATTTCCTGTAAATCACTCGGCTCATTTCTGAATTCCTTGTGTGCTTGACCAATTACTTCATATTGTTTTCCGTCCTTTATGAAATATCCATAACGCTGACCAGAGAAATACAATTGCATTGTTTGAGCAATATCTAAAACAGTAACTCCAACAGTACTCGCTTTTTCACGGTTAATTGTAACCTGTAATTCTGGTTTGTTGAATTTCAAGTTAACGTCTACCATTTGGAAAACCGGACTTTGACGTGCTTTGTCCATAAAGTCAGGAAGAATTTCTTCTAACTTCTCTAATGTTGGCGCTTGAAGAACATATTGAACCGGAAGTCCAGACATTCTACCACCACCAATTGTTTGCTCTTGAACCACGAAAGTTCTAGCAAAATTAAAGTCTTTTAGTTTACCACTAATTTCGTTGGCTAAATCATTTTGACTCTTTTCACGTTCACCTTTTGGTACTAAATTCAAACGAACAAAACCACCGTTTGTAGAAACTGAAGATCCAAATCCTGGAGCGGTTACTGAAAGAATATCTTTTCTTTCTGGAAGCGTATCCACTAAAGCAATCAACTCTTTCTGAAACTCATCCATTCTTTCAAATGAAGTTCCCTCAGGCGCTGTACTCATAATCATTAATCGGCCTTTGTCTTCCATTGGTGCCAATTCAGATTGTAACTGACTTCCAAAGACGAAAATTGACGCAATGATTATTGCCATATAAATTAACGCTTGCCAAGGTCTTCTCATAAATGCAATCAACGAACGCTTGTAACCTCTTGTTAATCCATCAAAGAATCTTTCAGACCTTAAGAATATTTTACTTTTATTCTCTGTCTTTTTCAACATTCTAGACGACATCATTGGTGTTAATGTCAAAGAAACGAATGACGAAATGATTACTGAACCAGCGACGACGACCCCGAACTCTCTAAATAAACGACCCGTTAATCCATCCAAGAAGATCACCGGCATAAATACCGCTGTTAATGTGATCGTTGTTGCTAGAATAGCGAAAATTATCTCGTTAGATCCTTCAATAGCGGCTTGCTTAGGCTTCATGCCTTTCTCAATCTTGGAATAGATGTTTTCCATCACAACAATAGCATCATCGACGACCAGTCCTGTGGTTAAAACGATTGCTAAAAGTGTTAAGATATTGATTGAGAATCCCATCAAATACATGATGAAGAATGTACCAACTAATGAAATTGGAATAGCAATAATTGGAACCAATGTTGTTCTCCAGTTTCTTAAAAAGAGGAATACAACCAAAACAACCAATAAGAAAGAAATGATTACCGTCTCTTTTACTTCGTCAATAGATTTACGAATATTCTCCGTCGTATCCATTGCTACACCTAAATGAATATCATCTGGTAAATCGGCACTGATCTCGTTGATTTTCTCGTAAATCTTATCCACGATTTCAATATAATTGGCTCCCGGTTGTGGTTGAATAGCAATACCAATCATGGGTACACCTGCATTTCCACGTAAAAGTGTTCTTTCGTTTTGTGGACGCATTTCTGCAGATCCGATATCTTTAAATCGAACTAGTTCGCCGTTTTCTTCACGTATTATAAGGTCATTGAATTCCTCAGCTGTTGATAATCGACCAAATGTACGAATGGTCATTTCTACATTATCTCCTTCAATTCTACCAGATGGCAATTCGATGTTTTCGCGCAGTAAAGCAGTTCTCACTTCTGTTGCTGTGATGTTTTTTGCCGTCATTTTGTTTGGCTCCAACATCAATTTCATAGAATATTTCTTCTCTCCCCAAAGGTAAATTCTACTAATTCCAGTAATGGTTTGTAAACGCTCTTTGAAAAGATTGGTTCCGATGTCTGTTAATTCCAACAAACTTCTGCTGTCCGATTGAACAGACAAAGTGAAAATTGTTTCCGCATCAGCATCCGATTTCGCTACGATAGGAGGATCTGCATCATCTGGTAGGTTTCTAATTGCTCCAGAAACTTTATCTCGAATGTCATTGGCAGCATTATCTAAATCTAAATCCAAGTTAAATTCAACAGTAATTGTACTACGGCCATCGCTACTCACGGAAGTCATGGTACGAATTCCTTGAACTTGATTCACCGCTTCTTCAAGTGGTTCAGTAATCTGAGATTCGATAATGTCGGCATTCGCACCAGGATAGTTGGTGGTTACCGTAATAATTGGTGGATCTACAGAAGGGAACTCGCGCACTCCTAAAGATGAAAATCCTATTGCACCGAAAATGATAATAACAATGGACATCACCATCGCCAGTACCGGACGGTTTATACTTAACGTTGAAATACTCATTTAATTTCGTTTTTCGCTTTGATTGACATACCTACTCTCATTCCTAAAAGTCCTGTTAAAACAATGGTGTCATTTTGTTTTACTTCACCAAAGATTTGAACTTTATCACTAGAACGGTTTCCAATATTAACTTTTCGTTGAACTGCTTTTCCATTCTCAAAAGCCCAAACAATTTGTCCATCAATTACAGAAACAATTGCAGAAGTTGGAACACTAATACTGTTTGGTATTTCACCTAAGTTATAATCTACATTTACGAATCCTCCAGCAACAATGTTTTTTCCGTTGTCGACTTTTGCTCTAACGTTTAACATTTGTGTATTTTCATTAATAATCGGACTCGTTGCATAAACTGTTGCACTTACTGGAGTCGGATTTAAAGAATCTGATGGTGGGCGTAAAGTTACTTTTTGACCTTTTTCAACTTTATGAGCATAACGCTGTGCAATTGAGAAATCTACTTTTAATTGATTTGTTTGCGCTAAAACAGTGATTAAATCATTGGTTGTTATAAAGGCTCCTTCACTTATTCCTCTCAATCCAACTGTTCCTTCAAAAGGAGCTGTGATTCTTCCTTTTCCAATTTGAACGTCCAAAGATTGAATTTGTGCTTTTAAAGAATTTGTGCGAGATTCAGATTGTTCCAAAGCTTCTTGCGTTCCTGCTTCGCTTTCTAAAAGTGTTTTTTTACGCGTTTCATCTTTTTTTGCCAATTCTAAATCGACATTTAGCTTGTTTCTTTCTGCTTGAAGAATATCTGTATCAACTGTAACTAAAAGTTGACCTTTTTTAACTAGATTTCCCTCTTCAAAGTGAATTTTCTTCACTCTGCCGTTAACTTCACTGTAAAGACTTACCTGTTCAAAAGGCATAGTTTTCCCAGGAACTGTAATGATTTCCTCAAAAGACTCAAGTTTAGTCACGAAATAATCGACATTGATGTAGTCGATTTGTCTATCGGTATTTTTTAATCCAGGTTCTTCGCCACATGAAAAGACTAGGAATAGGGGAAGTGAAAAGATAAGCGCTTTTATTTTCATTTTCTATTTATTTAAACTTTTTTAAATTCTTGTAATCCAATAAAATTCTCTCACAATTAATTGGTTCAACCTTATTTGATAAACTGGTTAACTCAGAAAGAAATACCTCTTTGTTTTCTGGATTAACGTACGCTATAAATTCTTGGTCAGTCTCTTTTATTGCTTTTTCAACTGCCGAAACGTATTTTTTTCCTGTTTCAGTAACATGCAATAGGAACGATCTTTTATCATTTGGATGTTGTATCCGTTCAATAAATTTATTGTCGGTCAAATGTTTTAAAATTCGCACCACCAATACTTTGTCGGTATGTAAAATTTCCGCTAATCTTTTGGACGTGATTTCCCCGTCATTTTCAGAAATTACCCAAAAAGCATAATAATATCTGTCTATTGGTAAAGAACTAAGTTTATCACTATAGACACTAATGTATTTTTTCGTTAAAAGCGCAAACAAACTTCCTATTGGAGTTATCTGCTTCTGAATTTTGGTCATTGTTTTGACTTTATTTTAAAAGTTTACAAAGTTAACCATTAAACAGACTGAATTGAGTATTGTTTAGATAAGTTCTAAATTAAATGTTAAAATTTTGACATGAAAGGGAGCTGACAGAAAAGTGAGATTTAGTTTTAATATTTCTCCTAACTTTACCACAAAATTCAAACAAAATGAAGCATTTATTTTCTATTGTATTAGTTATTCTTTCTCTTGCAATTTCATTTGAGGGAAAAGCTTGGGGAATGTTAGGTCACCGTGTAATCGGAGAAGTGGCAAGTAAGCATTTGAATGAAGCTACAAAGCATAAAATTCAAAGTATTTTGGGAAATCAAACTTTGGCAGAAGTGAGTAATTGGATGGATGATATTAAATCGGATAAAAAATATGATTCTCTAAAACCTTGGCATTATGTGACTATTCCAAACGGGATGAAATACAGCGAAACAAATGTCAATCCAAAAGGAGATGCGATTTCAGGAATAAATTTTGTGATTGAACAACTCAAAAAAGAAGGATTAGATCCACAGCTAGAAAAGGAATATTTAATGATTCTGATTCATTTAGTAGGAGATATTCACCAACCGTTGCATGTTGGAAACGGAAATGATAAAGGAGGAAATGATGTTAAAATGTCTTGGTTTGGCGGAAGTTCAAATCTCCATAAAATCTGGGATAGTGAAATTATCGATGGTAAAAAATACAGTTATACTGAACTAACTGATATCATAAATCATCCAACACATGAAGAGTTGGTAAACTGGCAATCAGATAGCGTTGATGATTGGGCGCATCAATGTATGCCTTTCCGTGACGGAATTTATGAATACGAAAGTGGCTACGCTTGGGAATACAAATACCAATATGCACATTGGGGAACAATGAAAAATCAACTGCTTAAAGGAGGAGTGAGATTGGCGGGAGTCCTGAACGATATTTATGGAAATCTCTAATTATCAATGTTAAATCATTAATTATTAACGTGTTAGGGTTTTTGTAAATGGTTAACGCCTTAATTTTGCTAAAACAAATGCGACTGGATTACGAAATTCCATCTCAGAGATCTCGTGCCTTGAAAATCTAATGCCCAATATAAAAATTCTTGTATTTGTTTAACCAAAAGGATATAAGCCAATTGAAAAGCCCTTTTTTTGCGTTAACAATGAACCATTTTATTCCAAGTTTTTAAACCCAAACTCACCTGCGCCTTATAGTCTTAATCAAAAACCAATAACCAATCGAAAAACAACTTTTTGCGTTAACAATTAAACATTAATAATTAACCATTATTATTCCAACCTTCCCAACTGGTATTCGATATTCATAAATGCTTTTTGTGATTTCATTAATAAATCTACAAATTTCACTTGCGTGTTGATGTAACTCCATTCTCTCGAATTAACCAAGAATAATGAACTTTCTCCTGCTTCAAATTTTTGTTGTTCAGCTTGTAGTAATCGGTTTGTGCTCTTCACAATAGTTGAATAACCGCTCAATTGTTCCTGTGTCGTTTCCCAAATATTCAATGCGGCATTTACATTCAAACCTATAGTTCTCACCATTTGGTCATTGGCGTATTGCTGTTCCATAATATGTATATTCGTTTTTTGAAGCTGACCTCTTTCTTTTCTTAGGAAAATTGGCATTTTAAATGAAACTCCCCAATTGTAATTGTTCATAGAATAACCTTGAACTATATCTCCATTTAAAGGTTCATTTATGGCATTGTATTTTAGATCGAATTTTGGTTTTAATCTCTCCAAGTCCAGTTTTCTTTGAATATTTAATTGGTCTAAATACAATTCGTTTTTTGCCATTTTAGGATGATTACTCAACAAAGAATCCAAGTGTTTTCTCATTAAGTTAACGTCAAGTGAAGAATCAAAATCATCAGTTTGTGGAGGTGAAACATTTACAGATAACTCCAACGGAATACCATCTTGATTCCAAAGAAAAACTTCCAATTGTGCATTCGCATTGCGATAATCCAAAACTGCATCTTGTAAAGAAATTGTTCGGTTTTGATATTCAATATAAGCTTCAAGTGTATCAATGGCTGGACTTTCTCCAATTATTGCTGCTCTAGTAATTGCCCTGTATCTTGTAAGCGCCAGTGCTTTTCCTTCTTGATAAATTGTATATTTTCGAGCGGCTCCAACCCATTCCCAATACGCTGAAATAGCATCTTTAAATAAATCATTCAACAAGATTTGCTGCTCAGCTTTTGTTATTTCTTGATAAACTTGTGCTTTTCTTAAATCTGCTCTTCGTTGATCTATAAATAAATCCTGTCCTATTGGAATCGATATTCCGGCATAAACCAATCCGTTGGCTGGCGTTCCTCTTTGTGGATTTACGAAATTTCCATCCGATTGTTCATATCCAGCATCAATCTCAATTCCAAACCAAGTGGGTATTTTCATTCCAGCATTTAATAAATCGTAATACTGTTTGTCATCAAAATATTTTTGGTAAAGATCTCCATAAACATAAGGGTCGAAAGCTCCACGATTGGCTTTCAAATTTTGTTCTCCGTATTCAATCCTAAGATTGGCTTGTTTTCCCAAAGGATGAAATTCTCTTACGATTTTAAGAAAGTCAGAAAGTCCCAAAACTCGTGATGAATCTTGTGCAGCCGACCATTGAAAGCTGAGAGAAGCTAAAACGATAAGTAGAATTAACTTTTTCATTATTGATCTTTTACCTTTTTCTGATTAGCTCCGTTGGTGTAATAATCTGGTGGAAAACCATTGAATTGACGCCATAATTCATACCAAATAGGAACATCCGAAAGCAGAATCATGCTGTTGGCTCCTCCACCAATACTTAGTACTGGAGGCCATTCCTCATTCGTTGTATCTGGTTCTACTAAAATTCTAAATGTACCATTCGGTTGAGCAAATCGATCAATTGCATAAACTGTTCCTCCAAATGTTCCAGAACTTTTGTTGGGCCAGCCAGAAAACACAATTGCAGGCCATCCATCAAATTGAATTCTTACTTGTTGTCCTTTTTTGATTAATGGAATATCAATTGGTTCAACATACATTTCAACTGCTAAAGGCGCATTGGAAGGCATGATACTCACAATTTGGTCACTTTCTTTGATCAATTCTCCAATTCCTGTTGAAATCGATTGTGTGATATAACCGTCTTGTGGAGCGGTAACATAATAGAATCCTTGACGTATTTTATAATTCGCCAATTTGTTCTCCAAATTTCGCACTTCTTTTAATGCACTCATTTGATTCGATTCTGTACTGAATTTCTCTGAATTAATCTTCGCAATACTCATATTGTTATCATTGCGAATAGAGTTTAATTCAATCTTTGCATTGAACACATCGTTGCGAGAAACCAGTAAATCATTTTCTGCGCCTATTTTTTCAGCTACAGTCTTTTGATATTTTAATTTTCTATTCTCAAAATCAGTTTGAGATTTTAGTCCATCGTTCAACAAAGTTTCAAAACGACGCAATTGATTTTTAGCGATTTCTTCATTCATCTTTGAAGCTTCAAACTTTATACTGTCACTTTGTACTTTAAGATGAGCTTGCTTTAGCTTGTTTTGTGCTTGTTCTAACTTCAGCTTTAAAATTTCTCGTAGATTTCCAACTTGTTCGTCCAAGGTTTTTACTTTGTCTGAATAGGCTTCAACCGACTTTTCTGATGCTTCTACTTGGTCTGATGTTCGCTCTAATAATTGAGGGTCAAAATACTCAGCTTTAATCTCTGAAATCTTGATAATCGTATCTCCTTTTTTTACGAAATCTCCTTCTTGAACAAACCATTGATCAATTCTTCCTGGAATTATAGAATACAACATTTGTGGTCGAGAAGATGGAGAAAGTGCCGTCACATTTCCACTTCCGCGAATGTTTTGGGTCCAAGGAACAAAAAGAAATATAGTAAAAATGATCAACGCAACTGAAAGGATTCTAGGTAGAACTCTATTGGCTACTCTTCCCTCAACTGTGAGGAGTGCACTAAATTTCTTATTGTGTATTTTTTGAGTGATGGACTCTTTAGATAAGTTCAGCATATTAATTATTATTTAAATATGATTTAATCTGCTCGTATTTTCCTTGTCCTTTTATTCGACCTGAATCCATTACGACTACTTTATCACAACTTTGCATCAATTCCTCATCATTAGTTATGAAAATGATGGTCCATTGATTGCTCTTGTCAAATAGGAACTTAATAATATTGTCTTTATCTATTTCATTCAATTGAACAAATGAATTTTCGAATAATAATAGACGCGGTTTGTCAACTATGCTTCTCGCAATTAATAATTTTTGAATTACATCCTTAGGCAATGTTTTTCCATTGGGCAAAATCATCGTATTGTATCCCAAAGGAAGTTTTCCAATGAATTGGGTTAAGCCAACTTTTTCAATAGCCCACCTCACATTTTTTGGAGTTGCGGAATTTCGTCCAACCATTATGTTCTCAATAATTGTCCCATAGAAAAGGTCTTCTTGTTGTAAATAGGAACCCATTACACTCCTCAATGATTCTAAATTCAAGCTTCCAATAGATAAATCATTGAATGATATATTTCCATGGTCTACTTCATAAAGTCCAGCAATCAATTGCAATATTGTTCCTTTTCCTGAACTTATACCGCCAACTAAAGCAATTTTTTCATTGCTTTTTACTTTAAAATCAACATCAATTAATGTCGAAATGCTGTTATTAGGATAAGTAAAAGTTAGATTATTGATATTAACATTCAAGCCACCTTGAGGAAGATTCTCTCTCAGATCAAACCCATCATCATTCTCTAGTGGCATATCTGTTACTTGCGCAACTTTCTCAATTCCTGTTAGTACGTCATAAATTGTGTCAATATCACGAATCAATTTTTCGACAGAGTTTATAATCATTACAATGATAATTTCTGCTGCCACGAATTGACCAATATTCATTTGTTGCTCCATTACTAGAACTCCACCAATAATCAATAATCCAGCAACAATAAGCACTTTGAAAATTACCAGTAATGAATATTGAGAAACCAGTACCTTAAAATGTTTTTCTCTGGCATTGAGATAATCTTCCGCATGGATATTTGATCTCTCTAAAGCATAATCTGTCTTCCCTGCAAGTTTGAAACTTATGCTTGTTCGTCCAACTTCTTCCAGCCAATGCGCCAATTTATATTTGTGGGTTGATTCTTCTAAACTTGTATTTAATCCTCTTCTTCCCATGAATTGAAACATGAAATACAGAATAGCCAATAACAAGAAGCTAAATATGATAAAGAAAGGATGGTAAAGAGAAAGTAGAATTAAGCCCAAAAACACAGTGATTCCTGCCGTCGAAATGGAAGTCAATAATTTCGACATTCCTTTTTGAATGGTCATTACATCAAAAAACCGATTGACTAATTCTGGAGTATATGTTTTAAATAGAGCTTCTAAACGGATTCTAGGTATGCGATATGCAAACTCAAAAGCGGCCCTGGTAAAAATGCGTTGTTGTATATTTTCCGTAATTCGAAGTTGCAATATTTGAAGAATTCCTTTTACAGCAAATCCCAGTACCACAATTATCACCATCACTATCCAAGCAGAATTGATTCGACCAATTTGAATAAGGTTAATAATTGATTGAATCCCTAAGGGTAAAGTAAGACTGGTTAATCCAGCAAAAAATGAATAGTAATAAACATTTCTAATTTCTTTACCGTCTACTTTAATAAGTTGCCAAAATCGTTTCGTTATAGAAAGCCTTTCTTCCATTTTTTAAGTTTTAATGGTTTTAAAAGCTAAATCGATAAAGAATTCCTGAACTACATCTGAGTCACTGTTCGTTTTTGGACTCGTTAATCCTGGCAGATGGTCTACAAAAAATCGCTGTAAATGTGTTCCTTCGATAATAGTAGAAACTAGCATTTTTGGATAAGGATAGTCAGGATTGATTTCTAAAATAATGTCACTTACACGTTGTATTACTGATTTGTAGTAAGCGAAAACGCCATTCTTGTTTTCATCATCAACTAATTTGTTGATGTAAGCTTTTGCAGATTCGTCATAAACTACTTTTTGAAGTTTACGCTCGTTCATATCTTTAAATCTCCTGTCTTCTAAAACATCTTCAGTAATTATTGTAATTGCTTTTTTGAGTTTTAGTTCTTTGTCTTCAACATTAGTAATTGCAAACACAAGTTTAGACTCTGTCCATCCCCAGAACCAAATCGTTAAATACAATAAGACCTTATTCTTATTCTCGAAATATCGATAAATGGAAGCTTCGGTAGAATTGATTTCTTTAGCCAATTTTTTAAAAGTGAAAGCTTCAAATCCTATTTCATGCATTAACTCTACGCTTCCTGAAATTATTCTCTTTCCTAGCTCACTGCTTGAAGGGTCTTTTAGAAATAGGTAATCGTTTACCTTGATTTGAATATTTGAAAGAAATTGTTGCATGTCTATTATATTTACCGCAAATATAATAGTAAAGCTATCAATAATGTATTTATTACTATTAATATTGTGTTAACAAATTGACACAATGTGATTAAAAGGTTATGTTGATTGGAGGGAATTCTATTAATTTGTTGATTTAGGAGAAGTGTGTATGATTATTATCCGGTAGGAAGCGGATGGTTAGTTGTCAATGTTTAGCGCAATAGGCTTTTGTAATTATTAATGTTAAATTATTAATGGTTAACGCGATAGGGGTTTTGTAATTATTAATGGTTAACGCCTTGATTGTGCAAAACCAAATACGCTTTGATTACGAAATTTCTATCTCAGATATCTCATAACTTGAAAATCTAATACCCAATATGAAAATTCTTGAATTTGTTTAATCAAAAGCATATAAGCCAATTGCGAAGCTCTTTTTGATGCGTTAAAGATTAAACAATTAATCATTAAAATCATTTTCTTTGGATCTCAGTAATTTATCTGTGGGGCTCTCCGTTAAATTAACTCAATCACTACGAAGTAGGAATTCAATTATTCAACTCGTTTACAATTAATAATTTAACATTTAAGCCCTTCTCTATGGATCTCAGTGACTTCTCTATGTGGTTCTTCGTTAAATATCTCAATCACTAAGAAGTAAAGATTCAATTATTCAACTCGTTAACAATTAATAATTTAACATTAACCATGGCTCTAGTTTAAAACAGATATGTTTCACACAATAAATGAGGTTTAAAAAATTGAGCTGCACCTTCAGTGCGCTTAAAATAGCAATCACATACCATCTGGATACGATGTGTCCATCTGATATGATTTGGACTTTCAGACCGTGAAAAAATTCTTAGTATCAGTGCGCCTTGAAGAGGCAATACATTTCAAATCAAGGCATCGCCTTGGGTTAAATATAATCTTGAACAATCCTGCGCCTTGAAAAGGCAGCTCAACTCTTATTAGTATTGAATTATAAAATCTAAGCAACGAACTAACGATGAATCAACAACCCTATTTTAAACTAGAGCCTTAACCATTAAAGCCTTTATATATGTGGTTCTCCGTTAAATTAACTCAATCACTAAGAAGTAGAGATTCAATTATTCAACTCGTTAACAATTAATAATTTAACATTAACAATTAAAATCACTCTTGTCCACGCAATCGCACTAAAAACAACCAATTCAAAGTCGGATGAGGCTCGATACTCAAATCTAAAATCTCCAAATCATTCAATTTTTTACGCCAAACTTTATAAGTAGCTATTTGCGTTGATTCATCCTGACTCAAATATGTACTTTCTTCAAAAGCTTTAAAATCACTTTTGTTTTTAGCCGTAAACCCGAAAGCGCTTGGTTCATAATCATTTGAATAAGGCAAGAAAGTAAGTGATGAATCCATTTTACTTATTTCGAATCCTAAACTGTCTATTATAGGAATAGATTGATTATTCCAATTTTGAATCTGAATAAAAAAAGAGGAAATCAAATCTTCTTTAGAAATAGCTTTTTCTTGTTCGATTTCTGATTTGCTGCGGACACTTTCGCATGAAGTCAGAGCAATAAACAATGCACTAAGAATAAATAATGTCACCTTCTTCAACCAAACCATCACCCTTCATTTTTAAAAATAACTGAATCAACGCTACCACGTCTTTTTCGCAATATACTTTTATTCTTTCAAGGTCCTTCTCTTCATAGTAAACTCTTGCAACATCAGCTCCTGAAATATCGTCTTTTGGTGTTGGGATTTTGAAAATATGACACAATAATGGGAGGGAAGTATAGTGTTTGTAATCTCCGAATTTCCATAACTCCAAAGTATCAATGTGATTCACTTCCCAAGGTTTTTTACCCGCAATATCTAATGGCAAAGGCAACTTTAATCCATGAATTAACATGCGACGAGCGATATAGGGAAAGTCAAACTCTTTTCCATTGTGAGCGCATAGCACATGATATGGATCACTGTAATAATCATTTAATAAGTCCGCGAAATTTTTCAATAAAGTTTCTTCATCATCATGATAAAATGATTTTAGTTTAATCTTTTTATTAACAATAACACCAGATTTAGGTTTGTTAATATACCCGACTGAAATACAAACTATCTTTCCAAATTCAGCCAAGATACCTCCACGTTCACCATAGATTTCTTCCACCGTTTTTCCATCCTTCTGTTGAAAGCGTGTTTTTTGATTAAATAATCCAGCAGTAGTTTCATCTAAATCCTTGAAGTCATAAGTCTGCGGAACGGTTTCTATATCAAGAAACAATATCTTTTCTAAGTTTACTTTATCGAGCATCTGCGTTTGTTTTAATCTAAGTTAGATATTTTTGTTAAAATAAATACATTCAATAGGAAGTATTTTTAAATTTATTGATCTCAGAAATAGTTAAAAACTTGCGCTTTAGTGCATCTCGCTTTAGCTTCTTTAGCCTTCATATCAATCATTAGATTCTGATATTAGAGTGAAGGCAAAGAATCTAATGTCTGACTTCTAATTACTTTGATAGTTATAGAATTTTATTCTCATCTAAACCTATGGTACTTTATTCAGTCCATATTGGTGCAGTAATATTAACTAATGATTAACTTATATTTTGAGACTTTAAATCATTTTAACAATTGACTCCATAAAGTATATATAATTTTATCTCCGATTAATATTATTTAATATACACTGAATTATTATGAAAAAAGTATTGTTTGTAGGGATGGTTTTTGGAGCAATGGCATTGACTTCTTGCAAGAAAGATTATAAATGTACTTATGATCTTGGAGGCTTAGAAGTTGTTGATAAACATAACGACTTAAATAAAGATGAAGCTGATACAAAGGAGGCGCAATGTAAAGTACTGGGAGGAACTTGGTCAATTAACTAATCTATATCCAAAGTAAAATTAATAAAAGGAGCTCAAATGAGCTCCTTTTATTAATTGATGTTCCGCTTAAAGCATCAGTAAACTCTTGAGAAAAAGCCAAAGGACTAGAAATAGTTGTGTTTTCTAATTCTTTTTATACGATTTTGTCTTTGTAAGAATATATTTAGAAATATCCGACATGTCATAAGTATTTGTTTTTTAGCGAATTATGATTCTCCCGGCTAATAATCTATTTTTTGTTTTAAAAAAAAGTTAAATATTTAAATAAAATTATCTAAATTTGATGATAATTAATTTATTGAATTACTAAAAATACCCTATTGTTATGAAAAAAGTATTATTTATTGGAATGATTTTCGGAGGTTTAGCTTTAACTTCTTGTAAAAAAGATTACGTATGCGATTATGGTGTTGATGGTGTTCCAAATCAAGAGTTCAATGACCTTGATAAAGATGATGCTGAGACAGGTGAAACAGCTTGTAAGTTGGTTGGTGGAACTTGGTCAACTAAGTAATTAGTTTACAGTTTTTTTTTAAAAAAAGAGGAACTCATTTGAGTTCCTTTTTTTTGTGCTTTATATTTTGAAAAATGAAACTAGATTATTAGAAGTTAATTGTTTGATTTTGTTATTGGTGTAGATTCTTTATTTAGTTTTGATGTTATGAAAAAAATACTTTTTATTGGAATGATTTTCGGAGGACTGGCTTTAACATCTTGTAAGAAAGATTATGAATGTGTTTATTCTTATCCAAATGGATCAGGAGGGACTATCACTGAATCTCACCCTTATGATAATGTTAAGAATTCTGACAAAGCTGCAGCCAAAGCAAATTGTGATTTAGTAGAGGGTACCTTCTCTGTAAAGTAACTCCATTCCACATATAGTCAAGAATATCTTTAAATCTCACATTGCTTGAGGCGAATGTCTTGTCGAATCAGCCATTATTTCCGAACTCAATATCAACTCAAAATCAAAATATATTGATCATCAAATAATTAAGTTACTTAGGGGCGTGCAAAGCTTTCTGTTTTTCAAGTTTCTGGATATTCATTTTAAAATTTGTTAAAGTTTCTAGCTTTTGTTATATTCGTACATTATTAAAAAATTAATTTAAATTACTAATTATGAAAAAAGTATTATTTATTGGGTTGTTATTTGGTGCTATGTCTTTAACTTCTTGTAAAAAAGATTACACTTGTGAGTGTATAACTTCTACAAACATGGAAGGTATTGCAGATTCTTCAACTTCAGTGACTATTAATGATAAAAAAGATGATGCAAAAGATCAGTGTGAAAACATGTCTACATCTGTTACATCTGGAGATTATAAAACCTCAACTGATTGTAAAATCAAATAGTAAGGAATTTATTACAAATATGTATAAAGAGAAAAGTCAGTTTTTAAACTGACTTTTTTTTATTTTTAAAAAAATGAAATAACAAATTCATGATAAATAACGTATTTCCGTTAACTTCTCCTTACTGCTCAATTCTAATAAAGGTCACAAATCAAAAGAATTAGTTTAAAATGTCTTTTAATATATTTTGATTTAAATTTTTCAGGAGTTCTTCGAAGCTTTTCTAGAGCCTTATATTTAGAAGATCAAGTAATTTTCTCTAAGTTTATTTTCTTACTAAAAACGCACTATGAAAAAGTGATTTTATCGCTTTCGATGTTAATAGGATTGTCTTTGACCTCTTGTTGGAAGGACTATTATTGTACGTATGAGAATATTGGTATATCAGGCAATTGGGAAATACACGAAGACTTAAGCAGGTCAGACGCAAAAGATTATAATAGAGTTTGTCAAGATATTGGAGGGAATTGGTTGGAAGCGGATTAAAATTAAAATAATCCTAAAGTTTGAAAGGCTAAATTGTAATTAAGATTAGAAAATGAATTTTAATACAAATACCTTGTTTCTTTTGATAATGTTTCCGAACTTAATGTCAACTTTAAATCAAAATATCATGACCACCAAAGAATTAGGAGACCTCGGAGAGCTAAAAGCCCTTCAATTTTTAAGAAAAAACGGGTTTCAAATTACAGACACAAATTATCGATTCAACAGAAATGAAATTGATATCATCTACTCATTGCCTGGAAAAGTTGTATTCGTAGAAGTAAAAACAAGACAAACTGCTGAAATCGGGCCGCCGTGGAAATCAGTAACGCGTCATAAACAGCGCCAGATTATAAAATGTGCCCATCAGTATATTGTTTCACGAGATCTCGATATTGAAGCACAATTTGATATTATTTCTATAGTTCATAATTCACATGGAACATTTATCGAACACATCGAAGAAGCATTTTATCCGCGATTGTAAATAAAAAACAGTGATACCTATGTTTTAATACGATTTGCTAATTAACAAATCCTCAAATCTCTGAATCTCTGAATCCTTGAATTTATAATTCCATTATTGAATAATCATTATTGTGTAGGACGAAAATATCAATATCACTAACGTTTTAAGGCGATTCGCTATTCGCCACTAGAATTGGTTAAAAAAGCGTGTCATTCCTCTCCCGAATAATTCGGGCAAGCCATCCATTTTTTAATGGTCTGAAAATTAAATATATTCTTAATAAATGAAGAGCTTAAATACCTTTTGTCATCTAACATTTTTTTGCATCTCGGAAGAATATAACCTTTCCGAAAGCTTAGTTATTTGATTTAAAGGCGCAACACTAAAATCTACAAATCTACAAATCCATAAAATAACGAATCAACAAATCCACAAATCCACGATTCCACGAATTATTACAATCTATTGAACTACAATTCTTCATTATCAATTAACAATTATCAATTGTCAATTATCTTTCTCTATCTTTGCACCATAATTATTAGAATATGAGTAAAATTAGTGGAGAAAATCCAAAAAGCAGGGATACACGTGGAAAAGGGAAGTCTAAATACGACGGTAAACCGAGTAAATATTTATCGAAAGATAAGGGGAAGGCAAAAGTTTTAGAAGGTGCAGCAGGATTACCTAAAAAGAACCGCAACAACCAAGGGGAGCCTATGCCAAAGTTTGATGACAAAATAAGATTAAATAAATATTTATCCAATGCAGGAATTTGTTCTCGAAGAGGGGCAGATACTTTAATTGAATCTGGAACTGTTAGTGTAAACGGAACAGTGATTACTGAATTGGGATATAAAGTGAACCCATCTGATGTTGTTCGTTATGATGGCGCTGCGATAAAACGCGATGTTAGAAGATATGTTTTGGTTAATAAGCCAAAAGATTTTGGGGTTAGATACAGCGATGATCCAGCTAAAAAGTCTGTTTATAACTTAATCCAAAAAGCAAGTAGAGAAATGCTTGACCCTGTTGGGAAAATGGATAGATTAGCTTGTGGATTGATTTTGTATACCAATGATGCAGATATGGAGAAGAAATTGATGCATCCAAAGTTTAAGGTTTCTCAATTGTTCCATGTTGTTTTGAAAACAATAATGTCAGAAGAAGATTTGGAGAAATTAACCAAAGGTTTGTTTGTTGATGACATGATGTTTAGTGCTGAAGAAGCAAGTTTCATTAATGGAAAGGGACACAATGAAATTGGGGTTAAAATCTTCTCAAATAAGAGCAATAAAGTGAAATTAATGATGGGTAAGATGGGATATGAAATCGTCAAGCTTGACCGTGTTGAATTTGCTGGATTAGATAAAAAAGATTTGCCACGTGGTCAATTTAGACACCTAACAGAGAAAGAAGTTTCTTTTTTAAAAATGAGTTAAATGAAACAGTTTTTATTTATTATTAGTGCTCTTTTGTTAATTGTTTCTTGTGAATCTAGTGTTGATAAAAAAGAGCAAATCGCAGAGTCAACTTATGCCAAATTTTTCTATCCCACTGATAGTTTGATACCTTATATTTATGTTTTTTCAAATGTAAATGAGCCGTTGGATGAAAAAGTTCTTCGTATTTATCGTACAGAATCTGCTACAGACACTTCATTGATTGTTGAGTTCTATAATTCAGATTTGAAGATTACGGAAGGATATACACATGATATTACAGAAAACTTTAAAGTTGTGGATCACATGATTGTAGATGGTGATGGTTTGAAGAGACAAGCTAAATTGAGTTCTTTCACATTTTTCCCAAAAAACAATGAAGACAAAACTCAGTTTATTTCCGATTTCCCATCTCATTTAGATTCTATTTCTATGATTTATCAATCTAAGCGACGTGTTTTAGAAGAAGATAAAATGGTGAACGTTTTAGGTGATAATGTTCCTGCAATCATAATTGAAGATTCTGTGAAAGTTTTGTTTGCTAATCCTTTTACAAAAAAGAGTAGTGCGCAAAGTGTGATGATAACAAGAACGTTCGCTAAAGGTTATGGAATGGTACGTTGGTCCGCGGATAACGAGAAAATAGTTTACGAATTAACTAAGATTCTGCCTAATAAATGGTGGGATGAATTTGGACAATCGCCACAAATAAAGCTATAAAAACTTATCGGATTTTGCGCATAGATCAATGTGTGATTTTATAGGCATAAAATTTGTAGCTGGGTGAAGGAACGAATAGAAAACAATGAATTATATAATTACATCTATCTTAAGCTTATTCTTTGCGTTTAATGCAATTTTCACTATTCCTTACCAGGAGGTAGAATCTGCGTTTGCGCAAGGAAATGCAGCGAAAATAATGAACTTAGGAACTACTAAAATGCTTATTTCTATTGAAGGAAGCGAAGGAATCTACAGTAAATCTCAAGGGACTCAAGTTTTAAATAACTTTTTTAAAAATAATCCACCCAAGTCTTTTTCCTATGGTTTTAAAGGTAAAGACAGCGGAGCATCCACTTTTGCGATGGGCGAATATCATTCCAATAGTGTTTTTCGTGTGAGTATTAAGTTTAAGAATGTAAATACACAACATCAAATAGAATCTATAACGATTACCCCTCAGAAATGAAAATCAAGTTGATTTATGTTGGTAAAACAAGTAAAAAGTTTCTCGAAGACGGCGAAAAAGAATACACGAAAAGAGTAAAACGTTACGTTCCGTTTGAAACTGTTGAATTGCCAGATATTAAAAACGCCAAGAAACGTTCAGAAGACGAAATAAAAAACTTAGAAGCCGAAACCATCCTCAAAAACATTAAACCAAATGATGTTGTGATCTTGCTTGATGAAAAAGGCAAGGAAATGACCTCTGTTAAATTCTCAAAATACATCCAGAAACAATTCAACTCCGGAAGTCAAGGTTTGGTGTTTGTAATAGGAGGACCGTATGGCTTTAGTGATTCTGTCTATGAAAGAGCTAACGACAAACTTGCACTGAGCAAACTCACTTTCTCACACCAAATGATTAGAATGTTCTTCATTGAGCAGCTATATCGCGCTTTAACCATTCTGAAAGGAGAACCTTATCATCATGAATAATTGAATAATTATTAAGGTTTAATGCTTAACGTGGTTTGACTGGTTTGTTTTCTGGAAAATACAACCTCAATTTTTACGCAGTAGAAATTCGATATAAAGCCGTTAAGCATTAATAATTAACCATTAAACATTAAAAACCTCTCGCCGTTAACCCTTGATAATTAACCATTAAACATTATAATTAATACTTAAAATACCTTATACTATCCAAGCTCAATTCCCACTTTCCAAAATCATTAATAAAAGGCTCTTGTGTTACGTAATGAATTTGAGAAACTGAATTTCCAAATTGAATAGCTTTTGTTGATTTATTGATCTTTACTCTTCCTGTTTGAAAGAACAGGCATTCTTCAAAAGGGTCATTTTTATCGCATGCTACACCAAAACCACCGTCTCTTCCATCTACATTTAGAAAATTACGAATTGAATCTGCTTTTGTTGGCGAGTAGTAGACTTCTGTGCGCCATTCTCCTTTGAAATCTTCATTGTATTTCTCTATGCTTTTAACATTACAAGAGACGATTAATAAGAGTAATGATCCAGATAAAATTATGGCAATCTTGTTTTTCATTTTTGAGGAATTTATAAAATTAAAGTTATGAAAATAATTCGAGATTATTTGCGTAGCCTGCTTTTAATGCCTTTTCTTCGGTGACCAGCCTGTCGAAGACACCGAAAATATCTTCGGAACTTGTTGCTTTCAACAGTCAACGGATTGCTCTTTTGGGAATCATTAAATAAATGATAGTAGATTGAGGGGTAATAATTTAGCTTATTATAATTTTGAAATGTTTTTGACTACTTCATGCTCCGGTGACTGAGCATTCTAAGATATAGCCTAATTATTTTGATGTCTTTTTTATTCTTTTAAAAACGTTTTTCCTTTTGTTGCATTGCCTTCGACAAGCTCAGTCAACGGATTACTCTTCGGTGACTGAGCATTCTAAGATATAACCTAATTATTTTGATGTCTTTTTCATTCTTTTTAAAACGTTTTTCCTTTTGCCTAAATTGCTTTAGACAGTCAACGGATTACTCTTCGGTGACTGAGCTTGTCGAAGGCACCGAAGTCATCGAAGGCGCGCGTTCCAGCATCTCGAAGTTCCGTTACAACGATATTTTATCTCATGATAGTTTGTGATAAACCAAAAAATGCCATTCGATTTCTCGAATGGCATTTGTAATAAATTTATACCTTAATTATGCTTCAGTTGTTTCCTCTAAAGGTGTAACTGATACATAAGAACGGTTATTTCTTTTCTTTCTGAATTCAACAACTCCTGTTGTTAATGCAAACAAGGTGTGGTCTTTACCAATCCCAACGTTTACACCTGGGTGGTGTTTAGTACCTCTCTGACGAACAATAATGTTTCCTGCAATCGCAGCTTGTCCACCAAATATTTTTACACCAAGGCGTTTACTTTCCGATTCACGACCGTTTTTCGAACTTCCGACTCCTTTTTTATGCGCCATCTTATTTAGTTTTTTACAATTAAAGAATAAAATTCTTTAATCAAGGTTTATGCTTTAATTCCTGTAATTGTCAATTCTGTGAATTGTTGACGGTGACCATTTTGTTTCTGGTAACCTTTTCTTCTCTTCTTTTTGAAGACAATTACTTTATTTCCTTTCAGGTGACGTTCTACTGTTGCAGAAACAATTACACCATCTATAGCTGGGGCGCCAACGTTAATTTTGTCATTATCACCTGTCAATAAAACACGGTCAAAGTCGATTTTGTCTCCTTCTTTAGCGTCTAAACGGTGAACAAACAAACGTTGATCTTTTTCAACTTTGAATTGTTGCCCTGCTATCTCTACAATTGCGTACATAGCTAATTTAATTAATTATTAATATTCTATAAAAATTCGGACTGCAAATGTAATGAATTATTTATTAAAATCATAAACCTTCGCTTTTATTTGCATTTTGTTTTTTCATCCGATTCGCTGTAAATATACCCAATAAAATAATAAGCATTGCAACAACTTGAATCCAACTTAAAGTTTCTCCATCAGAAAAGCCTATAATGACCGCAACGATTGGTATAAGATATGTAACACTGCTGGCAAATAATGCTGAGGTTTTACTGATTAGGTAGTTGAATAATATCAATGAAAGCGCTGTTCCAACAATTGAAAGTATTAAAATATATCCAAGTGCTTTATATGCATGTTCATTTTCTATTATCGTGGTCGTGGTGTCAAAATAAAAGAAACAAATTACAGCTGGAATAAAGGCGAAAACAAATGCTACAGAGGTGACTTTCAGCGGGTGTAAATGACTTAAGTTATAACGCATTGTGTTTGTGCTTAATCCATAACAAACCGTTGCGAAAACAACCGCCATTACATGTAAATATGTTCCGGATGTGTCCACTACTGAAACTCCATTTACTAAAATAATGATTCCAATTGTTCCTATCAAAACTCCTATAACTTGCATTTTCAATAACTGCTGACGGAAGAATGATGCACCAATAATCAACGTGAAAATTGGAACAGTACTGTTTAACATTCCAGCATATCCCGAGCTAATTCCCGTTTCTGCATATGTGAATAGAAATGCAGGTATAAAACTTCCAGCCAAAGACACAACAGCTAAACTGATTCCGATTTTATAACTTGTGATGATCTTTAATGAGCGTAATCCCATAGGAAGTAGTGCGGTTGAAGCAAATAACATCCTCAAAGTTCCGACTTGATTGCTACTGAAAATTAGATCTCCAGTTTCTTTGTCGATCATTCCTCTTTTCATCAAAATAAATGAGCTTCCCCAAACAATTGAAAGTAAAATAAGGATTGCCGAGTACTTTAAATTTGCTCTCATTCTGCAAAATTAGTAGATGATTTTAATATTTGTTCAATTATTCCTTTAAATACTTTTTAGTGCCTTTTCTCGTTTTCACAACCAATTGGTATCTACGCATTTTGATTATATTAGTATTTATCTGAACTAAAATAAAATTGATTTGTTGAGTTGTAAATGTTTTGTTATTTTTGTTAAAATATGTTACCTATGAGACGAACGATATTTTTAATCATGTTACTGTCTTTTCTTTTGGGATGTGAGAGCAAAGAGGCTGCGCAGCAAGAGGTTGTGAGCAAGGAGAATATCTCGCCAACACACATGGCTACCTTTGAAGTCGAAGGAATGATGTGCCAAAAAGGATGCGGTGCGGCCATCAGAAAAAGTCTTTATGAAACAGGTGGTGTATCAAAAGTAGAAGTTGCTTTTGCTGAAGAAAATCCTGCAAGCGAAATCAAAGTGTATTTCGATATAAAGAAAACATCTACTGAGAAGATGATTGTCGTTATTGGAAATATGGCAGAAAGTCGTTATTCAGCAAGACTGAAAAAAGTAACTGAATCAACCATTTCTCCAATGAAAGTTTTTAATGATGATAAGTCTTCTAATAATAAAATAAAGAATATTTCAACCAGAGAGGTTTCTAATGAAGTCGCTACAGAAAGATTCACTTTCCCCAATCTCACAAAGTTATTGAACGGACTTATAAATTAAGCTTTATAATGGTTAATTATTAATGTTTAATTTTTGACGGTTTGACTTGTTGGTGGATAGGTCGTTGTGGACTTGTTTATATTTCTATCAAAAATTCTGTTTTGGGATTCACTACGCAAGATGTTTAATTGTTAAACGTTTTTGAGATTTAAGTGGTTAACCCTAATTGTTAATTAATTTTTAACGGTTTGATTGGGCGGTCGATAAATCATTTTGAACTTATTCTTTTTTCAATCAAATACTCTGTTTTTGATTTCCCTAAGAAAGTTGTTTCTAATCTTTTCAATGTGCTTTAATCAACAGATTCACAGTTGTTTTCCCCTTTAAATATTAATTAGAAAAAAAAACACTAATCACGATATCCCTAGTGTTTCTAAGAAGCTCGTGATTAGCATTTTAAAGTACCTACACCGTTAAACATTAATTGATAATTAAACATTAACAATTAAAAAAACCTATCTCAATTTGACATTAATAAATCTGTTCTTTTTCTTAAGATTTGAGTAAAGTATAATATCATTAGATTTTCCCTTTGGACTTAATCCAGGAACAAGTAATGCGCTAGATTTCTTGGCATTGATTAATGGCGTTTTTGTTGCATTTCCGTCATTGTCAAATTTAACCAAAACGGTTCTAATTCTTTTGTACTTCATTTTACCTTTGTTGTCATGGTCCACCACATTCGCATTATCACGGTCATCGTTAAACAAAATGTTAAGTGAGTTATCGTTGTTTAATCCCATTACAATTCCAGAATAGTACCCATTATCATTTGTCGTATATTGATATTTTGGAACCCTTGAAAACCAAGAAATAGAATTGTCTTCCAGTACATTAATTACCATCAGGTCATTATATCTGTAGTGGTGCGTTACTCTGGTGTTTCCATTCGCATCTGTAGTGGTAGTTGTCGTATGAAGATAAAATTCAGCTACCATATAAAAACCACCACCTTCTTTCATTACTAGATCTCTAACTTTGTAATAATAGAGTCTTTCGTATGGGTTCTTTTCTTTGTTTTTTGATCTTTTACGGTCTTTTTTTCGCACTTGTCTGTCGGACAAAAACTGATTCAAGTACTCATCTGTAAATTCTTGTGATGATACATTACTGATTTCTTTCGTACTAGGATCTATCGTAAATACAAATACTCCTTTTGTTGAATTTCCTTTTCTGTCTGAGTAAAATCCAGCACATTGAAGTCTGCCTAGTTTATCAGTTTTCATTTTTATTTGACTGATAAAACCAGCATCTTCATTTAAAAAATTGATTTTATACTCTTCTACTGCTGTAGCTCCTTTGTAAAGTGTAAAAACACGTGCTTCTCTTTCTTCATTTCTGAAAAACGAACTTCTTTTTGATTCTTCAATTGCTATTTCACAAAGCATGTGGATATTTCCCATTGGGTCCATGTGCGAGCGAGCAACTCTGAAATCTCTTTCTAAGAAAGGGAAATCTAATTCAATATTATCAACTTCATTAAAGTCTAAATCTAAAACGATAAATTGTCTCTTTGCTTTTTGTTCCTTACCTATTTCTGGTGGAGAAACCATAATTACAAACTTGGATGAATCTGCTGAAATATCTGTAAAGAAATCGTTTGTTTTTCTTCTCTTTTCAACTTCGAATTGGGTGATTTCAAAAATGTCTTTCTCGAACTTACCATCTTTTGAAAGTATGGTTCCGTAGATGTAATTTATTTTACTTTTTTTATCGTATTTCTCCATGAAGAAATAAATCTTACCATTGAGGTAAGTCATTTCTGAAAACTCAATATCTCGGTCTGGAAGATCGATTTCATTTCGACTCACAAAGTTCATGTTGTTGTCAAAAATCTCTAGGTAATAATCTGGTCTACCTAAAAGTGAATACTTTCCTTTAAGAACAATTATTCCATCATCACCACGATGAACTGATGCAATAGTTTCTTTTCTATAAGAACGAATTTCTTCTCCTATAAGTACTTCAATATCTTCTTGTGCGTAGAAATTACTGCTAAATGAAAAAAGCATAAATAGCAGGGTTATCTTTAAAAATATTCTCTTCATGTTAAATTGTTATTTGGTTTTTATTGTTATTCTCTAATTTTCAAGCTCTAATATACGTAATCAATTTTTACACCAATGTCAAAAAGTGGTTTAGTGTTTGTTTATTCTTTTATTTTTTCTGTTCCTATATTGTTATAGGTTTTGAGCCATAATTTATTCCTAAACTTGTTTCAAGTGTTAACTTATTGGGTAAAACTCTTTCTTAGTATAATGAATGTTCTCTTGTAATACATTTAAAAAGATTAAACCCAATAGCGCTTTTTAAACACTTTTCCATTGCACTCACTTGTTGTCTCAGGTTAAAATGGAACAACATTTAGTTACGCTTGAATAATCGTAGAAAGTGAAACTTGGAAGAAATAGTGTTCTCATAAATGTAGTTTTACACAAAAGAAGCAAAAAGAAATAAGTAATTAATGCGAATCAAGGGTTAAAAACAAACAATCAAATGTTGATATATTTCGCTAAAAATCAAATAATTAGCACCTTAAAAAATAGTTTAATAGCCTAGAAATCAGTATCTTGTAGATTATCATCACACAATTACAAGACATGATTTCTGAGGCTAAAAGTTTAAAGTTAATAAATATTTAT
>Ga0314774_1000430_pt1 | contig 34590 bp, 38 predicted proteins | sample MetaGCBIA2018_FD_204515 | JGI IMG/M metagenome (GOLD analysis project Ga0314774, IMG submission 204515) | Cryopeg brine microbial communities from Beaufort Sea near Barrow, Alaska, United States - CBIA 2018 | ecosystem: Environmental > Aquatic > Marine > Coastal | place: USA: Alaska | collected... | reverse complement strand
AAATTGGCCATTTTCACATCGTTCAACACAAAGCTCACATGGTGTAACTTTCCGTCATTTTTGGCATCCACGGCAAAATCGATCAGTTTCTTCTCGGTGTAACCGGCACGAACCACGTACAGGGTCAGATCTGCGAATTTGTTGATCAGGAAGGTATCGGTTACCAGCATTACCGGCGCAGTATCTACCACGATATAATCATAACTGGATTTAAGGTTTTCGAAGAGTTCGTCAGCACGGTTTCGCCTCCATAATTCCGAAGGGTTTGGCGGAATGCTCCCGGATGGCAACAGATCCAGGTTAGGATGTAAACTGGAGGTAATTATAAGCTGTTTCAGCTCTAACTCGCTGTTTACCAGGTAATCACTGATCCCTTTATTTTGCCTTGTTTCAAGCTGGTAACGGTGCAACTGTGGATTCCGGAGATCGGCACCCATTACGAGGACCTTTTTACCTGAATTTGCCAGGGTAAGGGCAAGGTTTACGGCTGCAAATGTTTTTCCTTCCCCTTTTACGGTAGAAGTGACAAAAAGAATATTCCCATTCTCCTTATTTTCCGCATTTACCAGCAAATATTGCAAATTGGTGTGCAGGATCCTGAAGGCTTCGGAGAGTACAGATCGGTCATTCTCTACGATCAATCCTTCCTCTTTTCCGTTAAATTTCGGGATCTCCCCTACCAAAGGAATAAATCGGAGCGCACTAAGCATATCCTTCTGACTGTTGACCTTGTTATTGAAAAGTTGTTTTAAATAGATGATCATAAACGGGATCAATACTCCCAGGATCAATGCTGCGAGGAGAATGATCTTATTTTTGGGAGATACCGGGGCCGCAAGGCTGTAGGCGCTGTCCACGATCTTGGCTTTTGGCGCGGTAACAGCGAGGGACAAACTGGTTTCCTCGCGTTTCTGCAATAAAAACAGGTACAGGGCCTCCTTGATGGTTTGTTGCCTTTCAATTCCCCTGTATTGTTTCTCTTTTCCGGGAACCGAGGCGATCCTGGAATCTATTGTAGCAGCCTGTCTCTCAAGATCTGCACTTGCAATCCTCAGGTTGGCACGCATGCGTTGCAAACTCTGCAAAACGTTGCCTTTGATCTGGTCAATCTGACTGTTGATGCTGATTACCACAGGGTTTTTGGGAGTAGAGCCGCTCAACACCCTGTTGCGTTCCAGCACCAGGGTGTTGTATTCTGATATAACCGAATTTACCCCAGCTTCGGAAATACCGAGATTGGCAGGCAACAGGTCGGTTTCTGAGTCTTTGCTGACATAATCTATCATCGCGTTGCTCAGTTCCAGCTGGGTATTCACATCCTGTCTTTTCTTGTTGAAATCGCTGGCGTTTTCAATAAACATCTGGGATTCCGCCTGTATGTCGGTGAGCTGGTTGGACTCCTTAAAGTCTTCTTTTCCGGTTTCCACCTCATCCAGTTCCCCGGTGATAATATCCAGCCGATCCTCTATAAACCTGGCGGTATTCAATGCAACCAGGTTTTTGTCGTCAATGGCCTGCCGGTTGTATTCCAGGATCAACTGATCCAAAATATCCCTTGCTTTTTCCTTGACCGGGTCGTTCAAATTAAGTTCGATCAGACTTGAATTCTTATCGGTTAAATTCAGCTGAATTTTTTCCCGATACCCCGCACCTGCTGCCTCTACTGTTGAAAAGCTCACGATAATGGGCTCCCCGTTTTCAGAAAATTCCTTTAAATTGGCAGTAAGGCTTTTATTGATAATTATGGTTCCAAAATTGAGATCTACAGGATCTGCATAACCGGCTTTAATTTCTTTCCCGTTAAGCTCATCCACGATGAGAACTCCTTTTTCTTTCCTGTCGTAAATTTTAAAGCTGCGTCCTTCCAGCAGAGCTTCGTCATCCTGTTTCAGGATCTGGATCTCTATGGGTTTGTTTGAATAAACCTCGGTAGTCTGCACATTGCCCTCAATAAAATAACGGACATTCAGTTTCAATTCTTTGGCCACATCGGTGATAAGGCGTTTGGAGCGCAAAATTCCCATCTCATTCTCCAGGCTGTTGCTGCCCATGCCGCCCAAAAGCCCCAGACCTTCAAAGGCTTCCAGACCGGGAATTGACCCGCCTTTTTTCTCGTCTTTTATGATGATGGTCGCGGTTGACTGATAAACCGGGGTGGTGTAGCGCAGATATAAAAATGCGATCAGCACGCACAAAAGTACGCTGCCGACAAACCAGGGCCAGTACCTGAAATATTTTCCGAACTCTTCCCGCAGGTTGATCTCTTCTTCCTGCTGAAATTGTTGCTGGGGATGCTGTTGTTGTTGATTTTGGGGTTGCTGTGACATATTATTTGGTGATCAAAATGGCTAATGATATTAATACGGAGGCTATGGAAATATAAACCGTGGAGTTCCGGTTATAAGCCGATCCTTGTTTTTGGGCATTGTTGGGTTCAACATATACCACATCGTTTTGTTTTAAATAATAATAAGGGGAATTCATCACCTTGGCATCGGTGAGGTCCAGGTAGGCATAGTTCTTTTGTCCGTTTTCTTCCCGTACCACCAGTACGTTTTCCCGCTGGCCGTAAATACTCATATCTCCAGCTAATCCAAGGGCTTTTGGCAGACTTAAATACTCGTCGGGAACACTGAATGTTCCGGGGCGGTTAACCTCTCCCAGCACGCTTACCTGGAAGTTCACGATGCGTACATTTACGATAGGTTCCTTTACATATTCGGAGATCAGGGTTTTCAATTTCCCCGAGAGTTCCTGGCGGTTCATCCCGGCAACCTTTGTGGTTCCCAGTTGGGGAAATTCTATATTTCCATCGCTGTCCACCAAAAATGGCTGCAATTGCGGGGTTCCTGAAACTCTTAACCCGGCATCTCCGCCGCCAGTGGACATTCCCACCACCGGCAGGTTAAAAGGCATTGCAGCTTCCATATTGTAGGCCGAAACAGAGATGGTAAGGAGATCGTTGGGTTTTATGCTGAGGCCTGTTTTTGAGGCTTCGGCCAGTTGTTCCAGTTGCTCCATATTCTGGAAATAGGTGATCTTTTTTCCGGATACACAGGATCCCATCATCAGGGAAACCAGTAAAAAAAGGAGGGGTAACTTTAGAAAGTGTGGGGAATTCATATTGTTTTAATATTGTTTTAGCGGTAATATGTAACATCCATATAATAATTTTTCTGTTTGAGAGATTTATTATAATGGATGTTTCATTCTTTTAAAAATTTTGGCGAAGTTACTTATTATGTTAAGAAGAACTTTATTTTAGTGATAAATGTTTGTTCAAGGTTCAATGTTCGATTACAGATTGAAATCGCGTTGATTCTGGATTCGCAATTCGCTTCTGAGTTTCACGCAGCGGGCGCAGAGGTTACCCAGCGGACGCGGCGCAAATTTTTCCGCTGCGGTCCGCTGGTACTTATTCAAAATAGCATTCCTTTTATAAGGTCTTATATAAACCTCGGAATTAAATTTGGGAAAAGAGCAGGAATGTTAAATTAAAAAAAGGCTTGGAAACTAAAAGAGGAAAATTCACTTTTTTACCTTGGAAAAATTTATTCAATTTCCAGACAACTTATTTCTTCGTATTCAACATTTTTAATAAACTCTTTAATGATGAAATGGTGCTTTTTCAATATTTTAACAATATTATTGGTTGTCATATTTCCGGTTCTTAACCAAATAATTTTGGGCGGACACCCCTTTATATTGGCAATATCTGCAAAATCGGCATCGAAGCTTACAATGCTAAAATCGTTCTTTTTAGCATAATTCCATATATCAGTATCTGAGGCGTCTTCCAGACCTGCCTGTCTCACTTGCTTCGATTCCGGAAAAACAGCTTGTACATTTTCGGTTATACGAAAGGAGATATTCTGGTCAAATAACAACTTCAAGAAGCTACCCTGATTCTATTTTCCCTATTGGCTGCAAAAAATAAACACGCGTTTATTTTGTTTTCGTCCAACTCCGGAAAATCATTATAAATTTCCTGTTTGGTCATTCCATTGGCCAACCAGTTTAAAACATCATATACCGAAATTCTTGTCCCCAATATTATAGGTCTTCCAAACCTCTTCTGGGGGTCTATTGTGATGTATTTTTTATAATCAATCATTTTTATATTTTTTATTATAGAGATCAAATGAGGCTTTAAAAGATCAACCAGTAAAATCACTCAGTAGTATTATATTACTATTACTAAAGATATAAAAATAATACATTTTATTACATTACCAATCTTTTATCCATTTGGAATATAAAGAAATAGAAACTATATTTAAAAAAGTGTTGATTTTATTCTCTGTAATTGGGTTTCACGCAGCAGGAGCAGAGTAAAAACTTATTAATGTGTTGATTCGGGACCTTGATTTCACGCAGCGGGCGCGGCGTAAAAACCTCCGCTCCAAAGTCCTTTTTCCCCAAGTCCCCAAGTCCCCTTTTCTCCCCAAGTCCTTTTTTCTCTCTCCGAAATCTTTTTTCACGCAGCGGTCAACAACAAACCATAAACTACAAAAAACAAACTCTCCACTCCCGACACTTCGGGGCCACTTTCCACTCTTGACTTTCCACTTCTAACTTCGCACTTCTAACTGCTTTTAGTCTTGTCTCTTGGTTCCTGGTTCCTGGTTCTTGTTTGATCGTTTCTTCATGCCGAGATTTTACCGCAAAGGCCGCAAAGGGGAAAATACGGATTCCACGGATTAAAACGGATACCGCGGATTTTTTTGGAATGAGCTCTAAACTCTTCACTCTTTTAACAACAAACCATAAACTACAAACAACTTCACTCTTCACTCTCGACACTTCGGGACCACCCTTTTAACAACAAACCATAAACCATAAACCACAAACAACTTCTAACTTCGTACTTCTAACTTTTTTTAGTCTTTCCTCTATATTCTATTCTCTTTTTTCCAATATCCAACTTCGTACGTATAACCTCGTTACCTTCAAAGGATTCATTTTAAAGAGCTTAGAAAATTTTGGCTATACTGTCTTAACACATCAGGTAACCTTGGCATTCCCAACCTAAAATCATGGGCCACCGGTTCAAAATTGTTATAGGTGTATTCCCACCTGAATTCTTCGGTAGTTCGAACCTCCAGCTTCTCACCTCGGTATAAATTCCCCGGGAACAGCGAAAATGCAAATTGAAAACCAGTTGTAAAACCAATATTTGTGGAGGATGCAAACAACCCGATCTCTGCGGCCGAATATTGTTTAACAAGGTCAAACCTCAGCCCTTTGTCTTTATATAAAAATTGTCCGGCAGTTAGTTTAAGGCTAATATTTTCAAATGGGAGCCTATATTCAGCGTCGGCCTTTAAATAAATATCATCCAGGGGTTCATTATATAGGTTCAAACCCTCAAGCCAGTAAAATCCCGTCAAGCCGGCAGCAAAACCAAAACTCCATCTTTTGCCGAGATCGGCATGCCGATATTCAAAATCGATTCCATATCTGTTATTGTAAAAGCTGCCCATGCTCAAAGAGATAAAGTGATGATCCCAGGGTTGAGAAAAATAATGGATCATGGAAGGGGCCGACCTTAATTGCAGGTTTTGGTTATCCAGGTTATTGGCAATAGGGACCGTAATTCCGGTTTGAAAACTTAAGCCACGAGCTATATATATCCTGGAGTCAATGTTAATATTGAATTTTGTTTGAAAAGGATCTGTATAAAATCCGAACCTCGCAATGACCTCGGGCTGTATTCTTATACTTAGCCTGTAATTTTTTAAAACTTTATTATGGGTTTGAAAAGCTTCGGTTTCCGATTGGGTCAAGGAGGAATAGGTATAGGTTTCAGCAGTGTATTTCCCAATGGGAACATTATGATAGATCGGAATAAAACTAAGCTTATTTCGAGGTTGTTCCTTAAGCTTATCCAGTATCAGTTTTGCCAATTGCATACTGTGATACGGGTTCCTGAATTCCCTATGTTCAAAAGTTACCACCAAAGAATCATTTGCTTCATTAACCTGCACATTTTCAAAACCTGCATCGTACAAGCTTTCTTTAAACTCCTGCGCCTTAAGGATTAAAGTGAAAAAGCAAAAAACAATGTTAATCCAGGTCTTTTTCATATTTTCTTAAGGTGTTTGGAGAAAAATTGAGAGAAAAATTAATGGAAGTTGTAAATGCCATTTTTTTACCTTCAAAGGTATAGGCCTGTAGATAAAGCCAGTCTTTATATTTAACAAAAATACCTGCGTTAATGGTTTGGGTATCATATTCTATCATAATTCCTCCAAAATTAACAGGCATATAAGAAGCTGCTCCATAAAGGCCTGTTAAATATTTTATTCCCTGAAAGTCTTCCTTTTTTTTAATTTGAAGCTCTAAAAGTTTGCCTTTTGGTTTTCTTAGCAGAATATAAGGGGAACCATAACCCAGAGTTGCAGAAAATTTTCCTAATGAGGTATTAAAATGTTTTGTGGCTACCAGGTAATCATGGGCCAAAACAGGCGAGATGGAACCCGGGGGGGTCCAACCCAAAACCAGTGCCGGCCAAATCTTTTTTTCTTTTAATAACCTGAACCTAAAATCCAATTGCCGATCTCCTACCCCGATCTTATCCGGAATTTGAGGCCTGCGAGCTATGCTCAGGTTCACTTCCATAAAAGAAGTAAAGCTGGCCCTTACATTGTAAAAATTTATTGTGTTATCATAGGCAGGATTTTCAAATAACGAATATTCGTTAGGAACATAGGAAAAAGTAAAACCCAATTGTTTTCCATCAAACCAATCTGCAGAGGGAGTGGCCATATAACCGGGTTTCCCCATAATATTTACCTGAGACTGAATATTACCGGTAAAAAACAGAAAAAGTAAGATTATAAAGAAAGTTAAGGATCTGGAAGTCATGAATTTTAATAAGGAACCCATTATATAAGTGCTAAAAAAAAGGCTTGCCTAAATAAAGGCAAGCCTGAAAATAAAGTAGTACCCGGATCTAACTTCCAGATCCCTGGTTATGGCAAGTATTATATGCAGTAGCTCTTAGTGCATCTGCTTCTGCTTTAACAGCATTAAAATTGCTTAGGATCAATTGGGTTTTTTCAGTCTTGATAGTTTCAATACTAGCCAATTCTGTTGTTTTTGTATCATCCAATAAACTTGTAGCTTCCGTTTTAAATGTATCAAGCACCATATAAGAATTAATTACGTATAATAACGCATAGGTCCTTAATTGCGCGGCTAAGGCTGCATCTGAACCTTCAACTGAATCTGCATAGGCAAGGATAGCAACACCACTAGCTGTAATATCCACTTTATAAGCATCTAAATCGGTATTTAAAGCAGCCAATCTACTGGTATACCTGGTATCGACATCGGTAATCCTGGTATTGTAATTAGTATTGATAACAATTGTTTGAGCATCCCTTGTTTCAATAGGGGTTTTCATAGCTTCAGTATAAGCTGACAGGGCAGCATCAAAACATGGGCCACTGGCAGCCTGACTCATTAGATCCAACTTCAAATCATTTATAATTCCGGCCTTCATTTGCTCCTGGGCCCTGTTATAATCATCGGTAAAAGCTATAGTAGGAAATAAGTCAGCAACACTAGCCGGAAGGCTTTCCAACTCGGCTGCCAAAGCTGCTTGGTCTCCGGTCAACTCGGTGGAATTAAGGATCGCATCTATTCCGGCTGCATCTAAAGCCTGGGCTTCATCATCAATATTTGTGGTGAGCCCATCAGAAAAATCACTAACCGCTGTTAAGTTATCTGTTGTAGTAGCACTTTGATCTCCGGAACCATCCTGAAAATCGGTAATCATTGCTTGTGCTGCTACAGATGCCTCTATAGAACCAAGACTTGGGTCTACAAATTCAGGATCTGGATCTTTAACCTCCGGTAATTCACTTAAGTTATCGAATTCCGTAAATTCAAAAGTTACAGGATCATCTTTCTTGCTACAATTAACAAGTAGCAATGTAAATAGTGCAAAGCCAAGAAACCTAAAATTTCTTTGGTTAAAAATTGTAGAATTTTTTTTCATAATAAATGTAATTGGTTAATAAAAATTAATTGATTGATAAAAATTATAAATGTGGTTATTAGCGTTAAAATATAACACATCAACGCTCGAATATGCTATTAAATGTGTTCTTGTGGCAATAGTACTACTAATATTATTGGATTGTGTGATTATATAAAAAAAATTTAGTATTGTTTCTTCCCAAAGCTGTCTGGATTAGCAGATTGAAACCGAAAATTGGGTTCAGAAACTTTTAACAACAGCTAACTTCGTACTTCTAACTTCCTTAGTCTTGTTTCTTCGCCGATAGCTATCGGATTTGCAGATAGGGTTCATCAATTTTTAACCAAAAACCATAAACTACAAACAACCTTTTTAGTCTTGATTCTTGTTTATGAACATACCTGAATAAGGTTGACCGTTTTTAAACATTTATACTTAAACACCTTTTTTATATTTCCCGCAGATCTCGGGGATTTCCGCAGACAAAAATTATAATGTACACTTTGAACTCATCTTCTAACTTGGTACTTCTAACCTCCACTTTTTCCACTCCACCTTTCGTCTCCACTCTCCACCCTTCAGCCTTCAACTCTTAACAACAAACAACTTCTAACTTCGTACTTCTAACTTTTTTAGTCTTGTTTCTTGCCTCTTGATTCTTCTCCTTTCAACTCCTAACTTCTTTTCCTTCCGTCTCCGGTCTTCCGACATTAACTACAAACAACTTCACTCCAAATCCATCAGGATTGCTATATTTTCTTTGATTTTACCAATTAATTCATGCGGTAGGTTTCCAACTTTTTTTATCAAACGCAGGTTGTCAATAGCCCTGATTTGATCAATCATCACATCAGAATTTTCATTTAAATTTGATACGCCCTTTTTGAGGTGTAGCCTTAAAATATCCGAATCTTTTTGAACATTCGTAGTGATGGGGCAAACAATGGTGGAGGGATGCGATATATTATTCAGCAAGTTCGTTTGAACCACTAAAACCGGTCTGGTTTTACCTGCTTCAGTTCCAATTTGAGGATTTAAATCTGCAATCCAAATTTCGTACTGATTAATGATCATCGCTTATATTTTCAAAATCCTTAAGAACCTTCATGGAATCCTCGCGCACCAAAGCTGACTCTGCTTTTAATCTTTTCTCCAAAAGCTGTCTCTTTTGCACTTTATTGTAATACGCAATGGCTTCATTGATATACCTGTTCCTTGGCATATTGATGCCTGAAAGAATTTTTTCTGTTTCTACAAATATGGAATCGTCTATTTTAAGGGATACTGTTTTCATTTACTTATTTTATAGCCTAAAAGTATATCATATTAGTATATCTATATTAAAAGTATTGTTAAAGTTATTTAGCGTTTTCTGTTTAGCGCTTGGTGTTTTCCGTTATCGTAACTTTTAACTACAAACAATAAACTATAAACAACTTCTAACTTCGTACTTCTAACTTTTTTTTGCTTCAGTCCCCGGTCTTCGGTCTTCCGACTTTTAACCATAAACTACAAACAACTTCTAACTTCGTACTTCTAACTTCTTTTTTAACAACAAACCATAAACAACAAACTACAAACAACTTCGTACTTCTAACTTCTTCACCCTTTCATTTTCTTCTGCCCTTTGAATTTTGAACCTTGAATATTTTTCGGCCTTCCCACCTTAATTCCTTGTCCCAGGCCATTATGCATGATCACATGAGATCTTTCCCCTTCTGTCTCCGGACTCCGGTATTCGGTCTCCTGGGAACTCTCCTCTTCTGTCTCCGGACTCCGGTCTTCGGTCTTTTGTGCCACATGAGAGCTTTCATATTCGTTCTTCGTCCGCAGGTCTTTGGCTTCCCTGATTTCCAGGCTAAGGATACTTTTTTTCTTCAGTATATAGAACAATAAAAATATCCCGCCATACATCGCGGCCACGAGGAAGGTGAGCCATACATTGGAAAGCATACTTGAAAAGTACCAGAAGATGCTTATTACCAGGATGTTCAAAAAGGCCAGAAAAATTCCAGCTTTTTTATGGGAAAGGCCCAGGTCCAGCAGGATATGATGCGCGTGCTCCTTATCGGCAGAAAAAGGGCTGTCGCCTTTCATGAGTCGCAGGAGAATGACCCTCAGGGTATCAAACACGGGGATAAACAGGATGCAGGCCAGGAACAGAAGGCGGTTTGCGGGGCTGAAGCCGTTTCGCATCATGGGAAGGGAAGGTGTCATTACCAATAGTTTGATGCTCAAAAAAGCGAGCACCAGGCCCACGATGAGCGAGCCGGAATCTCCCATAAAAATTTTGCGCTGGCCGCGGGAATAGTTGAACCTCAAAAAGGCGCTCAAGATCCCTCCAAGGCTCACGCTGATCAAAACAAAATAAGGCTTTTCGCTAATAAAAAAGATCGCGGCATAGGTCGTGCAAATCACGATCCCCACCAGGGCGGCCAGGCCGTCTATCCCATCAATTAAGTTGTAGGCATTGATAAGTGCTATGATCAAAAAGGTGGTCAAAAAAAGTCCGAGGATCTCGGGAATTTCATAGAACCCCCAAAACCCATGCAGGTTGGAAAGGTGCATTTCCGGGGAAAAAACAAGAAAACAGGCCGCGGCTATCTGCCCAAACAACTTTACCCGGGCGGTAGAGATCACCAGGTCGTCCTTTAGGCCCACCATAAATAAAATGGTGATCGCGCCAATAAGGTGGCTTCCCACATAGTTAAGCCTGAGGCTTTGTATAAGGGCCAGCACCATAATGAGGGTGATGTAAAATGCCACGCCGCCAAAGGAGGGCGTCTCGGTGCAATGAGCACTGCGCCCCACTACTTCAGCCATCAGGTTTTTCTCCCTGCTCACCCACAATACCTTGGGAATAAGATAATAGGTCATGACAAATGCGCCTAAAAACAAGCACATCACAAACAGTAAATAATAATCACGGAAAAGCCCGAGGATCACCTCGTGATTGAGTAAATTCATGAGATATAATTGGATTGATTAGTAAATAATACCAATCGGTAGGGCGATGGGTGTGTTGAGTATTGAGATTTGAGAATTGAGTATTGAGATTATGGCTTATGAATTGGAGTTTGGTCCTCCGAGGCTTCGGGGCTTCGGGGTAAAATTATTCTTTATGGTTTTGGATTCGTTGATGCGGGATTCGTGAATTCGTTAATTTGTGATTGGTTGATTCGGGATTCGTTGGAAACCTCATTGCGAGGGAGCTTTTCTTTGCGACCGTGGCAATCTCTTGTTAGTTAATTCGGGATTCGTAAATTCGTTGATTCGGGATTCTGGGTTTCACGCAGAGGGCACGGCGTAAAAACCTCCGCTCCAAAGTCCTTTTTCTCCAAGTCCCCAAGTCCCCTTTTTCTCCCCAAGTCCCCAAGTCCCTTTTTCTCTCTCCGAATTCATTTTTCACGCAGCGGGCGCAGCGGTTACCAGACGTCAGTTTTATCTTTAGTATAACATATCTTCTGCTTTGAAAGATCAAGAAAAACCTCTTGTAAAGAATTCAATTTAACGTCATTTAAAAGAGATTTTATAACTTCGTTTTCTTCATTTACCGAAAGTGCCTCCTGACCTTTAGGGCCTGTCTTTGGATATAAATGGCCGAAATGGATTTTCCTGTTCCTGATCACAACAAAAACATAGAGCCTATATGAGGAACTCTTACCCCTGCCACCGCTACACGAAGTTTGGCGATGGGATTTTTGCCGCTTGGATTCACCCGGTAAGCGTCACTAATTGAAAATAATTTCTCTTCGGAAAGTTTAAAGACACTCTTAATCAGGGCCGCCTCACAATCAGTGTACGATTTCTTTTTAAGTAGCTTTCGAATAGATTTTATAAAAGATTGTTGAAAGAAATACTGCATTTAAAGTTCATCGGCCAATTTACAAAGGGCAAGAAAATCTTCGTTTTTGCGAAGATCAAAAATGATATGCTCCACCTCCAGAATACTTTCAATATGGAGTACCAGTGCCTCTTTAAGTGCTTCAAAGTCTTTTTTGAGAATACCATCTGTACGATTAAGTTTGTCCTGTTCTGCTACAAAAGTTTCGAGCTGATTATTGGCTTCCTTTCCCATAGCAATCAGGCCCCGGATAATAATTTCATCTTTTTTTTGAAGATTATCCAGCCAGGTAATTTTTATCAAAGACTTATCGAGTATTTTTAAAGATTCCGTTAGATCACGAAACTCTTTTCTCACCTTATTAATTTCATCGGGAAAAGTATTTATCTGCTCTTTTTCACTGAGATGTGAATAAGAAGAGAGTATATCTTTGCCTATATGTTCTAAGGTTTTTGTCATATCCGTCTTTATCAAAAATAGGGAATTTTTTATATTAAACTGCTAATATTGTGGCAATTACTTTTTTCTCACAGCGTTAATTTTTCAGCTGCATAAGGCCGCGTTTATTTTCCTTTGCGAACACCGCGTGAAAACTTTCACTAGAATCTTCCTTCAAGTCTAAAGCTTATTCTCAATTCTATGTATCCCGCCTTTCTGGTGTTTTTTGTTTCTGGATTTCACGCAGCGGGCGCTTGTTTCTTATATTTCACGGAACGGGCGCAGCGGTTACGCAGCGATCGCAGCAGTTACGCAGCGGACGCCGCCTGACAATCTCGTGTTGTGAAAACATCACATTATCTGGAAATTGGAAAAAGTAATTTGAAATAAAAGATAATCCTGCTAAACTTTAGAATAATGCTTATTTAATTGCCTGGGGATAAAATAGCCTTTTATGCAGTTTGGATTTCTGACAGCTATCTGAATATGATTTTTTTCTTTAAAACCCGCGTTTGAATACAAATCTTTTCCTTCAAAAAAGACTCCTTTTACAGAATCAAATTCCTGACGGCCTTTATCAATTCTGTTAAACTGATGAATTGTTTCTATTACAGCACAATCCAGATCCCTAAGCAAAAGGTCTCCTTTATTTCTTATTGTTTTATTCGAAGGAATAGCTAAACCGTGTTCTTTTTGTGTTTCAACCAATAAATTATATCCATCGCGCAAAAGTTTTAGAAACATCGAGTCCATTAAGTCAAGACAATAGCCCAAATCTATAACGGCTCCAATTACGGACGGATTTTTAATTGGTTTAGTTGTTCTTTCCGGAAACTTTTTTAAATCTTCCGCATACTTTAAAGCTCTTTCGTAATTATTCTCCCAGAAATAAACACCATTTCCCAACCAATCATAAAGATTTTCACTGGGTTTAAGGCTGCCAGATTTTTGACTTATTATTTTATCCCTTACACTTTCATCACACCCGTGAAAACCAAGGACTAAACCGGATCTTTTAGAATACATTAATGGGCATAATGTTTACTTAGCTCGCCTTTTTTATTATGAATACCTGCTTCAATGAGAAATTTTTGGGATTCTTCCTTGGAAGAAAGAACCTTTCTGGCAAATTCCCTGAATTCTTTCTGCAATTTTTTATGTTCTTCCTTATTCATAACTCTTAGATTAGGTAGTTTACAAAATTACTGAATTTTATTGGAATATAAATCCTAATTATTAGGTCCATCTCTCGCCCGGCTTCTTAGTCTCCGGTCTTCCTACTTTTGGCCACAAACACTTTTTTTTGTCTTGGTTCTTGTCTCTTGGTTCTTTTCTCTCCCGATGCTTCGGGATTCTATTCTCTCTTTTCCAACTTACCAACTTTCAACTTACCAACTTTCAACTTACCAACTTTTAACTTAAATAAAAACCTGGGTCGCCAATTCCCTGGTTCAAGTTCCTGACTGTTTTCTGTTTGGTGTTTAGGGTTTTTACATCTCTTTCTCCCCAAGTCCCTTTTCCTCCAAGTCCCCAAGTCTTTTTTCATCACTCCGTCACATCATCACAGCGTCACTTCTTCACAGCATCACTTCCTTACAAACTGCCCCAACTTGCTGAAATTCTTATAGGCCAGCACTTTTATGGGATTTTTAATCCCATTTGTCCGTAATGCTTTCAAATCTTCCAGGGATTTAAGTTTTATATTTTTAAGGCTGCCGTTACTTGCACCACCAACGCGCATTTTGGTTATGACTTCCGGCAGGTATTTAAATTTTAAAGTGGGATCGCTGAAAATACGGAGCATCAAATCATAATCTGCGGCTATATTATAATTTAGGTTGAAAAGGCCGTGTTTCTCATAGACTTCTTTTTTTAAAAACAAGGTAGGATGTGCCGGCATCCAGCCTTTTTTAAGAAGCTCCGGTTTAAAAGCTTCACTCTTCCAGTAGCGTATCACCTTTGAAGTATCTTCCTTATTTACATATTGCAAATCTCCATAAACCCCATCTACTTTTACTTCCTGAAAGATGCATGCAATTTTTGAAAGCACCTCCCTGGAAGCCAGAAGATCATCTGAATGTACAAATCCAATAACATCTCCGGTTGCATTTCTAATTCCTTTATTTAAGGCATCATAAAGCCCTTTGTCAGGTTCTGAAACCCATTTGGCAATTACTTTCTCGTTTTTTTTTATAATGTCAATCGTGGTGTCTTTTGAATTGCCATCCACTACAATGTATTCTATGTTTTTATAGGTTTGTTCTGCCACCGACTCAATGGTTTTTTCAATGGTTGCAGCGCTGTTGTAACAGATGGTGATGATGGTGATTTTCATTAATTTTCTAAATTATTTAAATATAATTTGGCTGCATTATAATTTGTTAACTGCGAAGCTGTTAAAACAGCATTTTTAGAAATAAGCATTTTTTCGTCTAAACCAAGAGAATTTATTTTTTTTATTATATCTGCTAATTCAAATTCATTGCCCGCTTCACATAAAAAACCATTTACACCATGTATAATAACACCATCAAAACCTTCTCCTCTAGATGCTATTGTAATGCACCCAGCCGACATTGCTTCCAAATACACTAACCCAAAAGCTTCATTTTTACTAATCATAATAAAACAATCTGATGCTAACATTATATTTCTGACCTTTTCTCTAGGAAGGAAACCATTTATTTTAACACACTTTTTAAGATTTTTATTACCAATAATAGTTTTGATCCTTTTTGATTCATTTCCTTCTCCAATATAATTTAAAATATAATCATTATTTTCATAAACCATATTTAGTGCTTCAATAATTTTACTTGGATATTTTCTTTTAATTAAAGCACCAACAAACAGAAAGGTGGTCAATTTATCTTTAAATTTTTTGTTCGTTTTTTGTATTGTATATTCTTCAGGTATACCTGAATAACACATAAATGTATTTTCTCTTTTTCCAAAAATAGTTTCAAATTTATTTTTAATAGGTTCAGACCTAAAACCCCAATAATCAATAGATTCTATTAATTTAACACTTTCGTTTTTATATAATTTCAATAAAGATTCCCCGCTATCGTGCATAACTAATACTGCTTTAGTATTAGAACATTTATTTTTCAAAGAATGAAGTAATTCTAGTTGCGGATTTGACCAATGCCCAATAATATAATCAGGATTAAATTGCGAATTTGATAATTTCTTTAAAATTTTAACAATTTGATTTTGAAAAGTTTTTTTTGAAAATTTAAAATGAGGAAAAAGTTTGAACATTGGGAGCCTAAGTACTGCTACGTTATCAATACTATATTCTTTAATATTTGCCAACCTTTTTTTAGGAATATTTGTTCCCGTAATAGAAGCTATTAAATTTGAAAAAAAGTATGATATCAAATAAAAAATTCTAGGATAATATGCTAAATTATGGATTACCAAAACTTCATGACCCATTTTCACCCATTCTTTGGTAAAATAATGCACTACTGGAGTAAATTCTTTGGGGATGTCTTCTCCAACATAAATTGAAGTTAAAACTAATATTTTCATATACCTAATAAATTACCTAAGTTTAAAATTTAGATAAACATAAACTTTTGGAAAAAAAACTTTAAAATATCCTGAAACAAAAACAAACAAAAAACGTATAGGGAAAAATTTTTTTTGAAAGTGTAAGGTATCTGCAAAAGCTAAACCTGTTGGTGAATTCAAATATTTAATTCTATCTTTAATAGTTTTCTTCTTTAAGAATATCTCATTCTTATCTACTAAATGCCCAGAACAAAATCCTTCATACTTAGGCATGATAATAACAGGATTATTTTCTTTAATTGCTCTAAGTGTATAATCATAATCTGCTACACCATGCTTATAAACTTCAGAAATTATACCAATTTTCGCCACAACATCTTTATGCACATACATTATATTTGCATTCCCTAATTCACAATTTTGGTATTTACTGTTCGGAGTTAATTTCTTAAAGGTTCCTTTAATTTTGTTTATAAAAACACTTCCGCCATAAGTTCTTTCACCCGTATCCTTATCTTCTGTTGACCCAATTAAAATTCCGTTTTTATTAAAATTATTAAAACAATATTGAAACGCTAATTGTAATTCAATAAATAAATCTTCAAATACATTAGTATCATCATTAAGTAACAAATAACCATCATAGTCATTTTGCAGAGCAGCATTCCAAGAATTCCTCATACCACCTGCCCAAAATAGATCCCCATTTCCTTTTAACAACTTTACATTTGGAAAGCTAATAGCAATTGCTTCACTTGTCCCATCATTAGACCCATCGTCTGTTAAATAGACATCTAAATTGAACTTCAATTTAGATTTTTCATAAGCGATGTATAAACACTTTAAACAATCCAAAGTCAAATTTATTCTATTATGACAAGTCATTAATACCGCAATATTATCCATTATAGTCTAATTTATAAATATTTACAACCAGCAAATAACACATTAGAATTGGACCTGACCAATAAGGATTCATTATACCACCTATGATCATAGATACAACTACGGAAAAATTACAAATTGTATAAAAATCATTTTTGTATTTCATAAGTCTGAATGAATTTTTAAAACCTTTTAAAATAAAAAATAAAAAAGCTCCACCACCACCTGCAATACCCATTACTGCTAAAAGATCAATTGCAGAAGAATGACCTCCTGATATACCCTCATAAATTGATGTACGAATATTACCCCCTCCACCAAACATAATATTATCTACAAAAGTATCCCAAGAAAATTTCATTAATTCAAACCTCGACACACCTAATGAGGAATCATCATATCCACCTCCTGACGGATTTTCAATAAAATTATTAAATCGCCATTGAACGGCCTCCATTGAACCTATATTTGACTCTAATAAAATATTGAATAAAAAAACTGTTAATGTTACTAAAGCTAGAAAAATAAAACTAGCTTTAAAAAAGGCTTTGAAATTCTTCATATTATTAAATAAATAGACGGCCCCTATCACCAATAAATTGATTAACAGAAGAGCAATTGGAGTAGCAAAACCGGAAAAAAACAACTTATATACTATAAACAGGAGCGGTAGAGCGTAAATGCACTTTTTGAAAACTGTTTTTTGTTTTATTACTAAATAAATAAACAAAGGAAAAAAAATACCAATAAGCGCCCAAAATCTAGAAGCTCCAGCAGACAAATCATGATTTGAATCTGAGTAAATTTGCCGGGCACTTTCATTTACACCAATTGTTTGACCCGTTAACAAAATATTCATGGAAATAAAAAGTAAAATACTTGTTATTGCAAAATCCTTATATAATTGATTTTTCGATAAAAAAATACCTATCAAAAAAAATATTGGTAACACCGTAATTGAGATAAAATATTGATAATCGCTAGCTCCACGTAAAAAAGTAAATGCAACACCAACTATAAACAAAATTAAAGATAAGAACATTGTTCTATTTAACTTATAACTATTATAAATAGAATTAATAATAAAATCACCTCTCTTTCCTGAAAAAACTAAAAAAAGAGATATCGCCAGTAATGGTATAAGCCCAACATAGCCCCTATAATTTAAGCTAATAAAGGGAGAAACCATAGAACTTACCAGTAAAATTAAAATAGCGATTCTCCAATAAATATTATTGTTTATTCTATTCATCTAATATTAATTTGTTGAATAGCCAATGAATTTAGCAGGGTTTCCTCCAATAATAGAATTATCGCCAAAACTTTTAGTTACTACACTTCCAGCACCAACAATCACCTTATCTCCCAATTTCACTCCTTTTAATATTATTGATCGTCCTCCAATAAATACATCATTCCCTATATTAATTGGCTCAAATTTTGCGTTTAAGCTATCATCCTTTGAACTTCTTAATTCTGCATTCAATGAGTGAAAATCGGTGTCTGCAATAATTACATCTGCCCCAACTACACACCTATCTCCAATTTTGACAAATTTAGCAGCACATATAGTCGTTCCACTCATTCTTACACCATTTCCTATAATGAGCTTTGCTTCTTTGTTCAATGTTCTTAATATGATTTGATGTCCAACTCCTAGTGCAGTTTGAAGAGATCTAGAACACAATAAACATTCATTTCCAATAGAAATATTAGAACCAGTAACTAACTTAATGATCGGTTTCCCAAGAAAATTAACTCTATTTCCAATTGATGTTCCATTCCTTCTCCAAAAAAATTTATAAAAAGGAATTAATAAATAATCAGTAATGTATCTAGGATAATCAGTAAATTTTAAAATACGTGAATATTTCATCTTAAATAACTGTCGTTTAATTTATAATGTTTTTATATATTTCAATTTGTCTTTTAAGTATTTTATCTGATTTATTTCTGTCAAGAATAAAATTTCGAGCGTTTTCAGATAAATATAGTGCCAACTTTTTGTCTTCAATCATCCTAATTATTTGAAAAGCACACATTTCATAATCTCCAGGAGAAAAAAACAATAAAGTTTCTTCGTCTTTACCATTATATCCATAACCTCCATTAAATGCAGAAATTACAGGTATTCCAACTACCATACTTTCAATTAATGCTAACCCATAGCTTTCATTAAAACTAGGGTAAATAGCAACAGAACTTTTCATTAAAAAATCAATGATTTCAGAACTATTTAATCCTCCTGTCCAAACAACATTTTCAACCAAATTTCTTTTTTTAATTTGATTTAAAATAAAATTAATATAACCATCTCTCCTAATACCATTTAAAACAAAATTTCCTGCAATATATAATTTTACCTTAGGAAATTTATTTTTTAAGATTTCTAGAGATTTAATTAAAGTATATAGGCCCTTAAAAGGAGCAGGATAACCCATTGAAGTAAATAAAATTGGAGCGTTTTTATATTCCCATTTAGGAGAATCATAAAACTCCGACCTTAGGGCTCTTTCATTTTTGAACATTACTCCTTTACTATTTATTGAAAGAACCTTCGCTTCAGCCCAAATAGAATGTGTAGAAAAATAATTATGCTTTTTTATAATGTGATCTTCTATTTTACCCCATTTAAAAAACATTTGTTTTCTATTCCAAATTGTATCAAATTTTAAAATTTCTTTAAAACCTATACATCTAATTCTTTCTGAAATAGTTAATTCACCATGATAAATAGGTAAAATTGTTTTCTTCAATCCTTGCATTTCAATTAAGACTGGAAAATCATTAACGACATCTGATGTTATAGTTCCCCAATAACTTTCAGTACCCCAAACATGAATTAAATCGGGCTGAAAATCATTGATAATCTTAATTAATTCCTTCTTAACATCTCCTTTAGGCAATCCATTCTTTTTTGATTTTTTTGATGGAACGATCCATTGAATAATATTATCTGAATCTGTCTTTTCAATAGTTTTAACATTTCCAAATGTGATATTCCCTAAGATTATATTCTCATCAGAACTCAATAAATTTGCTAACGCCAAAAGCCAAGTCCCAGTACTACCGCTGTCATTATTATCAATAAACCTATTGCTAAACCAAAGTATCTTCATTTTAATTATAAATATTAAATTCCATTTGTTCGTATTGCAATTTCTTTTTCAGTCTTTAAATCTACTTCTGGTAAAAAAAACGGGAATTTAACATCTAATTTATTATTGTTTTTAACATACCGCTTAACCGTATCTATTTTAATTTAATTAAGGCATCATGCCAAACAAGATAGTCTGAACTTTAATTGCCCTGAGAGAAAATAGCACTTTTATTTTTTAATAAAATATCTATATAGTGAGTATAACGCAGATTTAAATTTATATAAAATACTTGGTGACATAGCCTTGTCCAATTGAAGAGCTATATTTTCTATATACCTATCAATTCCTTTATTATTAAATTCCATTTCATTTTCAAAAATATCAGGTATATGTAATGCATTTTTTTTCCAATCCAAATAATCAACTGCGCTATTTCGAGCATTTAATTTATGCTCCAACAGTATGTTTTTATCATTAACATATATCTGCATTGCTTCGGTTAAAGACTCTAAATTACAAATGCTTTCTGCCCAGTAATATCCATCTGATCTTCCTAAATATTTTACAACATTAACTAATATCCCATTAAAATCATCAGTAACAAATTCATTCATAGGTGGGCTATTTGTTGTAATTGCCGCTAAACCTGAAGATAATGCTTCAGGTAAGGTCAAACCTATTCCATCCAAACGAGAAGGGTACAAATAAACATCGCCTGCTGTATAAGGAAATGGATCAAAAGTACCATATTTGAACTCAATTCTATTATCTCCCCCTATTAAGCCTTGCCATTCGGGCAAACAATCGTTATATTTAACTTGACTATAGACTATTAATTTACAGGCACCTTTTACATTATTAAAAGCTTTAATAGCTAATAAAGTACCTCTTCTATCTTTACTATATTTTCCTTGCCAACCTGCGCTTATAATAAAAGTAACCTTATCTTTAACTGTATTTGCTGGAGCAAATTTATTAATGTCTGTCCCCCAAGGAATATAATGGGCTTTCTTATGCCAATTAAAAACTGAATAATGCCTTTTAGTATTACAAATCAAAAAATCATAAAGTCCAAATGCAGGAACTGTTTCTTGTGTATAATAATCTATATAAGAACCTATGCAAAATCCTGCTTTTTTAGCTGCAATAACAGGTTCCCAATAACGCTGTTCATTAAAAAATAATAAGTCAATTTTTTTATTTTTAGCCCAATCAATTAAATGCCTGGTTTTTATATCATTATTATGGTATGGGGCCCAAGTAACTGATTCGTCATCCCAGTCACTATTTCCCTGCATGTTTTGTCCCCCTCTTGCATATATAAATACCTTGTGTGTTTTTGAGAGTGCTTCCTTGTACGCTTTAGAAACATATCCTCCTCCTGCAGGAAACCAAGTTGTGACTATTCCTATATTCATAGTTCTTTATTAATATTCCATTTTTTAAAGAGATTAATTTTCAAAAAATCTCCTAGTTTTATTATATCTTCCTGAAATAATTTCTCTAAATGGATAACCGTTTCCCTATCTAATTGTGGTTTATACACGAACTTATTTTTTATAGTATTTTTGACACCTTCAGAGATTAAATTGGGAATATAGGGGTATATTGTTTCAGCTAGCTTTTTTATTATTATATATCTTGGTAATCCAGTTTTGTTCTTCTGTGCAATTTTATTGGGAACATCAAATTGAGTAACCCCTAAAAACTCAGTTACTTCATCAATTACATTTTGTGGCTTGGAAATTAAGTCTTCAAAAAAAATAATCTTAACCTTTTTAAAATTAAGCTGGAATTGTTTGACTGTTTCAAAATAAAAACTATCGTGAATGTAGTTCCAACCCCAGCCCCAATTTTCCATTATTCTTTTCTCTTCCAAATTTTCTTGTAATATTGTTTCAAGTTTTACATTTTCATGACCATCTCGACACTTATGCATATAGGCACTGTAGGTCCTTTGGACAGGATTTCTTAAACAAATAATAATATTAGGATCTTTAGAAAAATTTTTGATTTCTGCAATTGAAAATTGCGGCAAACTAAAATACCCAGGAGATGTTTCACCATTAATCTTATTATCATCAAACAGAGTCAAATATTCTTTACAATTCGTTATATAAGAACTTATTATCTTCATATCACCTGGTCCATTAAATTTCTTGGATTTAAAATATTCTCGAATCATAAAATGTGGTTCCTTAATTTCGCTCATATTTATTTCTGAATGAGTACTTAAGAAGTGATGAAGAGATGTCGTTCCGCATTTCGCTGCACCAACGATAAAGAGATTGGGATATTTTTTGTTCATTTATTTATCTGTATTAAATCATTTTGAGATATTAAAAATCGCATTCTTTAATTCATTAACCTGATGACTGTTGAATTTAATATTAAGTCCTAAATAGGATAATCCAAATACAAATACAGATAGCGGTATATAAAAATAAGGCGGTAAATCGATATAGCTTATTAAATACCCCAATAAAGAAGGAATAAGAATCAAAATAAAAGGCAATTGAAAAATTTTGGTATATTCTTTAAAAGAAATTTTTATTGTTTTTTTTATTATAAATCTCCAGTTTAAAAAATAAAATAAAATATGTAAAATTAGTATGGCTATGGCCACTCCTTGCATACCCCAAGGAACTCCAAGTAAAATAGCTAAAGGAAATAATGTGAACTTTGCTAACCCCCAATAAAATGCCACATTTACTTTCCCTAAAGATAAGAGCAAAACACCACTAGGATTACCGATAGAACGCAAAGCAAAAGTAATAGAGAGAATTTGAACTATAGGTATAGCTTTGATCCATTCATCACCAAATAGTATTAGCACAATCGGTTTTGCCAAAATAAATAAAAGGATGTAAACAGGAAAATTAACATTTGAAAGATATCCAAGAGTCTTAATAAAAAGAGATTTCAACCTTTTAATATCATTGTTCATTTTAGACATTAATGGAAAAGTCACTTTAGTAATTATTGGGTTTATCACACTATAGGGTTTGATAGTTAAATCTTTAGCCACCTTATATATGCCTAACGCTTCTGTCCCTAAAAGTTTCCCAATTAGAATCGTATCCATTTCAGAAGCAAAATAATTTATGGTTTTATCACCCATTTGATACAAACCAAAATTGAGGAATTCTTTCACCTCACTTAATTTAAAATGATATTGAGGCTGATATAAAGTTCTGCCAAAATAGTTATAACCAATGGTAGAGACCAATGCGTAAACTAAAGTCCCATATACTAATGAAAAAACTCCATAGCCGTGATATGCCAATAGTATTACAGAAATGAAAGAAATTATTCTGGAAAATACATCAGTAATAGCAATATCATTAAATCGCATATTTTTTTGGAGTATAACCATTAATTGTTGTCCCCATGGTTTAATAAAGAAAGTAATTGCCACTATTTGAATTATAGGTTTCAGTTTTGCATTTTCATAAAAGTTAGCGATTAAAGGAGAAAGTAAGAAAACTAAAATAAATAATACAACGCCTATAATTATACTTAACCAATACAACGAACTCAATTCTTTATCCGACACTTTCTGTTTAAAAATTATAACATTGGAAACACCCATATCAATAAACAATTGAGAAAATCCAATAACAACAGAAGCAATAGCCATTAAACCAAAATCACTTGGTTCAAGTAGTCTAGCTAAAATCCCTAATTGTATTAGCTGAAGAATTACAGTGATCACGGAGGAAGCCGTTGTCCATTTAATCCCACCAATGACCTGTTGTTTTAAGCTCATAGTATGGTTAGATTTCTAATAAATGTCTTTTATTGCTTTAACTATCTTTTCAGAAGCTTGACCGTCTCCATAAGGATTATGAAGTTCACTCATTTTTGTAAAACGTTCTTTATTATCTAATAAATCTAAGGATTGTTCAAAAATAAGTTTTTTGTCGGTTCCCACCAGAAATACTGTACCAGCTTCCACTGCTTCCGGCCGCTCGGTAGTATCCCGCATCACCAATACTGGTTTTCCCAAACTGGGAGCTTCTTCCTGAACTCCTCCACTATCTGTGATGATGAGTTTTGCTCGATTCATTAACCAAATAAAATCTTGATATGCTAAGGGATCAATTAGAAATATATTGGGAATATCTTTAAGGATACGATTTACCGGTATTTGTACTTTAGGATTTAAATGTACAGGATATACAATTTTAACTTGCGGTTTTTGAATTGCAATTTCTTTTAATGCCTCACATATGCTTATAAATCCACCTCCATGGTTTTCCCTTCTATGTCCCGTTACTAAAATAACATCTCCATCTCCAATCTTTTTGGATAGTGACAAGATTAAGTTACTGGGCTTTTCATTAACTTTTTCAATACTGCTCAACAAAGCGTCAATTACCGTATTTCCCGTAACCACGATATTTGTTTCTGCGATATTTTCAGCTAATAAATTATTCTTAGAAGTAATTGTTGGAGCAAAATGATAATCTGCAATTCTGCTCGTAACTTGGCGGTTCACTTCTTCCGGAAAAGGAGATAGTTTGTCAAAAGTTCTCAAACCCGCCTCCACATGGCAAACTTTGGCGCCAGAGTAAAAGGCCGCTATACTTGCTCCCATTGTTGTTGTTGTATCTCCATGAACAAAAACAAAATCTGGTTTAAAATCTTCCAAAACGTCTTTTAACTGCACAATAATATCAGCAGTAAGGTTATAAAGATTTTGATTTGGTTTCATCAAGTCAAGATCATAATCCGGAATAACATTAAAAAACTCTAAAACCTGGTCAAGCATCTCACGATGTTGTGCGGTTACACAAACCTTAGTTTCAAAATATTCTGTATTCTTTTTAAATTCTTTAACCAAAGGAGCCATTTTTATTGCCTCAGGCCGTGTTCCAAATATTATTAAAACTTTTTTCATATATAATTTTGAATTTGCTTTTTCTCCTAGAATTCCCTTCACATCATAAACAAAAGCATTCTCATTCTTCAACCCCTCCAAATCCATTTTCAAAAACTCCTTATGCGCGACGGTCAGAACCACGGCGTCAAACTTTTACGTTGGGATGTTTTGGGTGGTTTCCAGATTATATTCGTGCTTTACGGCTTCGGGATTGGCAAGGGGATCGTAAATAGTAATGTTGGTACCATATTGCTGCAGTTCTTTTACTACATCGGCCACCTTGGTATTCCGCACATCGGGGCAGTTTTCCTTAAAGGTGATACCAAGTACCAAAATGTTTGCGCCTTTCACTTTCAGGTCGTGTTGCAGCATGAGTTTTACAACTTCAGAAGCAACATATTTTCCCATGGAGTCGTTCATACGCCTTCCGGCAAGGATGATTTCCGGGTGATAACCCAATTCCCACTTTCAGCTTCACACTATGTTTCCAGCTTAAACACGGATTTCCCGATTTTATTTTACAAGAAACCAGTTATTCAAAAGTCCTTCCCGGTTATATAACATTTCCTTTTTGGTGGTATAATCCATTACTGTTTTCCCTGCAAAAGTACAAATAGCTTGTCCTGCTGCAGTATCCCACTCCATAGTAGGGGCAAAACGCGGGTATTGTTGCGCTACTCCCTCGGCTACCATACAAAGTTTTAGGGAACTTCCTTTAGAAATAGTTTCTACCTTTCCATGTTCCTTTTCCAGAGATGCAATATATTCCTCCGTTTCCGGCGAAAGATGAGATTTACTTGCTACTACTGTATAGGCTTTCTTTTTATTGTTAAATGGAAGCTTGTCCGCTTTTGAAGTAATATCTTCTAAACCCGTAAATTCAAAAATATCATCCAGCTTAAAGGAACCATTATCCTTATCGGCAAAATAAAGTTCTTTAAGAGCAGGCACGTATATCACTCCCAATATTGGCTTCTGGTTTTCTACTAAAGCAATATTTACCGTAAACTCCCCATTTCTTTTGATAAACTCCTTTGTTCCATCTATTGGATCTACGATCCAAAGCTGAGACCAACTCTTCCTATCCTGATAAGGCAATTCTTTACCTTCCTCAGATAAAACCGGAATCCCGGTATCTTTTAAATGTCTCATGATGACGTCATGGGAGGCAAGATCTGCTTTGGTAAGCGGGGAATTGTCCCCTTTAAAATCCACCTCAAAATCTTCATTTTCGTAGATCTCCATGATGCGTTTACCTGCTTCCAGGGAAGCTTTTATGGCTGTTTCGAGTAGGTCGTTCATTTTTTTACTTGGCATTAGGCTTTAAGCAATAGGCTGTAGGCAGTAGGCTGTAAAAAGAAGCTTATTGCTTATGGCTTTATTACTTTTCAGGCTTTAAGTTTTTTACTTAGGTTGTATAACTTCTTCTTTATTTCGTTTACCTGATGATCTAGTTTATCGTAATTCTCTTGACTTATCAGTGAAAGGTCTTTTGATAAAATGAAAAAATATTCCAATTCATGCGCTGAACCTAAAGCAATCTGGACAAAGCGATTGAAGTCCCTGTCAGAATCCCTTCCACATCCTTCACTAAAATTGGAAGGAATAGAATATGCAGCACTTTGTAATTGACTTGTTAACTGATATTTTTCAGAGGCTGGAAATGATGCTGTTGTGGAATAGACTTTTAACACCAAATCATGACTTAATTTCCAAACATCATACTTTTTAAAATCCCTCATAAGGTATGCTTTTGGGCTGTAGGCTGTAGGCTGTAGGCTGTAAGCGTATCGCTTAAAGCTTAAAGCTTAAAGCTTATAGCTTATAGCCTAGAGCCATTTTATACTATCATTCCTGCTGCAACTGTCTCATTTGTTGTTGGGTCTATGAGTATGATACTACCTGTATTACGGTTATCCCTGTAAGCATCTATCATTAACCTGGAAGAAGTATGGATCTTTGCCCTGCAAATATCATTCATCTTCAATTCTTTGTCCTCGTTATTTCTTTCGAATGAATTAATATCCATTTTATAAACAACTTCTTTAATTACCGCACTTTGCTCGTTAGAAGTGTGTTTTATCAAATATTTGGCCCTTGGTTTTGCTGCATCGTTATTTAACCAACATAGCATTACATCGAATTCCTGAGATGTTTCCGGTTGATTCTTTGTTCTTACTATCATATCTCCCCTACTAATGTCTATATCGTCTTCCAGGGTCATAGAAACAGACATTGGCGCATAGGCTTCTTGAATTTCAGTATCACCAGCAATTATTGATTTGATCTTTGATGTAAATCCTGAGGGAAGCACAGTTACTTCATCTCCAGTTCTGTAGATCCCGCTTGCTATTCTACCTGCATAACCTCTATAATCTATATAGCCTTCACTTTGTGGACGAAGTACTGTTTGTACCGGAAAACGGGCATCAATCTTATTGATGTCACTACTTATGTGCAGGGTTTCCAATATATGTAGCATGGTACCGCCCGAGTACCAATCCATGTTTTTAGATTTATTCACTACATTATCACCTAATAAAGCACTGATAGGTAGAAAACGTACATCTTTCACCACCAGCTTAGAAGAGAATTCCTCGAATTGTGCTACAATATCATTAAATACCTCTTCGGAATAATCTACCAGATCCATCTTATTAACACATACAATAAGGTGTGGAATATTTAATAAAGAAGCAATAAATGAATGACGTTTGGTTTGTTCTATCACGCCATGTCTGGCATCTATTAAAATGATAGCTGCGTTGGCAGTAGATGCACCGGTAACCATATTACGTGTATACTGTATATGCCCGGGAGTATCTGCAATAATGAATTTCCTTTTTGGGGTTGTAAAGTACCTGTAGGCTACATCTATAGTGATCCCTTGTTCTCTTTCGTCTTTTAAACCATCAGTAAATAAGGCCAGATCCACTCCATCATGCCCCTTTTTAGCACTGGTCTTGCTAATTGATTCCATTTGATCTTCAAAAATAGATTTAGAATCATATAAAAGCCTTCCTATTAAAGTGCTTTTACCATCATCTACACTACCGGCAGTAGTAAATCTAAGTAACTGATTATTGTTGATCTCCATTTTTATATTGTTTTAAGCCTTAAGCAATATGCTTTAGGCAAATAATTTATTTTATATAAGTCTATTTAAAAGAAGTAGCAGCTTGTTTTATTTATTTCAACCTTTGACTTAATTTATATAATTTCCTTTTTATTTCATTTATATCCTTAATCCCATTTTCAAAAGTAAGCTCATAAAGCATATGGCTTAGTGCTTACTCCCTACAGCTTAACATTAAAAATAACCCTGACGTTTTCTGTCTTCCATCGCAGATTCCGAGCGTTTGTCATCTGACCTGTCCCCGCGTTCGGTCTTTCTCATTGCAGATACCTCCATTGCGATCTTCTCCAATGTGTCTGCATCAGATTCAATTCCTCCGGTAATGGTAATATCCCCTAAAGTCCTGAATCTAATTTTTTTGGTGACCACTTCTTCATGTTCCTCCAGGTTCAAAAATTCTGAATTTGGAATCCATGAATTACTACGGCGTACTACTTCTCTTTCATGCGAGTAATATAAAGATGGGATCTTGATTTCCTCACGTTTAATATAGTTCCAAACATCCATTTCGGTCCAGTTACTTATGGGAAATGCCCTAATATGCTCTCCTTCAAAATGTTTCCCATTTAATAAGTTCCATAACTCAGGGCGCTGGTTTTTTGGATCCCATTGTCCAAAATCGTCCCTATGAGAGAAGAAACGCTCTTTTGCCCTCGCTTTTTCCTCATCTCTACGACCTCCCCCAATAGCACAATCTACTTTATGCTTTTCAATAGCATCCAATAAAGTGGTGATTTGCAAAGAATTTCTCGTGGCACTTTTACCTTTTTCTTCAGCAACACGGCCTTCATCAATGGAATCCTGAACAGAGCCAACAATCAATTTAACCCCTAATTCTGTACTAAGATCATCCCTAAATTGGATAGTTTCCGGAAAGTTATGCCCCGTATCCACATGCATTAATGCAAATGGAACCTTGCTCGGATAAAAAGCTTTTTTTGCTAAGTGTGTGATCAGGATTGAATCCTTTCCACCTGAGAATAATATCACAGGATTTTCAAACTGCGCCCATACTTCCCTTAAAATGTATATGGCCTCTGATTCCAGTTCATCTAAATAATTTAAATAATATTTATTCATCATCAAGTTTTAACTTAGGCATTATAAAGCTGATTATTTTATCTACTGATTCTTCTATAGTTTCATTTTCGGTAGAAATAATTATATCTGGATTCACCGGAATCTCATAAGGAGCACTAATACCCGTGAAATTTTGAATCTCTCCGGCACGTGCCTTCTTATATAAGCCTTTCATATCCCTGCGTTCACATTCTTCTATAGAAGTATTTACAAAGATCTCTACGAAATTATCTTCTCCAATAATATCTTTTAATTGATCCCTATTCTTTTGCAAAGGGGCAATAAATGCAGCGATTACTAACGTACCAGCTTCCACAAATAATTTTGAAACCTCCGCAATTCGACGTAAGTTTTCGGCCCTGTCCTCTGCCGAAAAACCAAGGTTTTTATTTAAACCGCCACGAATATTGTCTCCATCCAACGCATAAGTATGCACTTTATGAGCAAATAATTTTTTCTCTACCAAATTAGCTAAGGTAGATTTACCTGAACCGGAGAGACCGGTAAACCAAATCACCTTACTGGTATGCTTCTTTAAACGATTTTGCATTTCCCGGCTTACACAATAATCCTGTGCAATTATGTTATTCATCATTAATTTGTTTTTGAGGTGCTTTTCCTTGATTCTAATCCGTAATTGATTTTATACCAGGTACGTTCATGGAAATAATAGAGGGTCATTTTAGTAATAACTTCTACCATCCCTACTTTTAATCCCACTATTGGATTTCCGGTAATTATCCAGGTAAGAACCATTGTATCTACCGTACCAACTACTCTCCAACTCACAGTTTTTGCAATATGTCGCCAGTTTGTGGTTTCATTGTCCAAATTTATTTTGAACCATAATCTCTCATGGAAATAATACAGAAGCATTTTTGTTAAAACCTCAGCAGAACCTATTTTTAATCCAGTCATTGGATCACCTGTTATAAACCAGGAAAGAAGAATTGTATCCAAGGTACCTATGCACCTCCAGGTGATCGCTTTCGCTATATGTCTTTTATGAGATGAATCCTTCAATTAATTTAGTTTTATTATATTATAGGAGCTATTGTTCTCCTTAGACCAAAGATATGCGCCTATTATTCAAAAAGTATTGAGTAATTAGTATTGAGTGAAAAGTTTAGGTTTGGCGTTTGTTACTTTTAACAACGAACCCCAAACTACAAACAGAAAACTTACAACTTGGCATTTGCTTTTTCATTAAGTATCCCCTTCACATCATACACCACAGCATCTTCATTCTTCAATCCGTCCAGATCCATCTCTAAAAACTCGGTATGCGCCACGGCCAATACTACGGCATCGAATTTTTGTGTTGGCAGGTTCTGGGTAATTTCCAGGTTGTATTCGTGTTTTACCGCATCGGGATTGGCAAGGGGATCGTAAATTGTGATATTGGCTCCGTATTGCTGCAGTTCTTTTACAACATCGGCCACCTTGGTATTGCGTACATCGGGGCAGTTTTCCTTAAAGGTGATGCCAAGTACCAAAATGTTCGCGCCTTTCACTTTCAGGTCGTTTTGTAGCATGAGTTTTACAACTTCAGAAGCCACATATTTTCCCATGGAATCGTTCATACGCCTTCCAGCAAGGATGATCTCCGGGTGATAGCCCAATTCCTGTGCTTTTTGCGCCAGGTAATAAGGATCTACCCCTATGCAATGTCCACCCACCAACCCGGGCTGAAAAGGCAAAAAGTTCCATTTGGTGCCAGCGGCTTCCAAAACATCCTGGGTATCTATGTCCATTAAATTGAAGATCTTGGCCAGCTCGTTCACAAACGCGATATTTATATCTCGCTGTGAATTCTCTATTACCTTAGCGGCTTCGGCAACCTTTATGGTGGGTGCCAAATGCGTACCGGCGGTAATAACCGTTTTGTAAAGCGCATCTACACGTTTACCAATTTCCGGCGTAGAACCGGCGGTAACCTTTAATATTTTATCTACGGTGTGTTCCTTATCGCCCGGGTTGATACGTTCCGGGGAATAGCCCACAAAAAAGTCTTCGTTAAATTTGAGTCCGCTGCTGCGTTCCAGCACCGGCACACATTCGTCTTCGGTCACTCCCGGATATACGGTAGATTCATAAATCACGATATCTCCTTTTCTAAGCATTTTCCCCACACTTTCGCTGGATTTGTAAAGCGGGGTAAGGTCGGGGCGGTTGTTTTTGTCTATTGGGGTGGGCACGGTGATTATGTAGTGGTTGCAGTCATAAATATCCCCCAGATCGCGGGTGACGTATAAACCAGTGGAAGCCCCCTCCCTGCCTCCCCCCGAGGGGGAGGGGTTTTGATCTTCTTCTTCAACATCGTTTTCAGTTCCTACAACATCTAATACTTTCGACCCATTTAGTCGGAACTTGGTAACAGGTGATGTTTTTAGCAACACACTTTGCAACACTTCATCTTCCACTTCCAGCGTGCTGTCGTGGCCTTTTCTGAGTTCGTCTATTCTCGCGCCGTTGATATCAAATCCTACAACTGGAAATTTGGTGGCGAACAGTCTTGCTAATGGAAGGCCTACGTAGCCAAGGCCGATGACGGCGTTTTTGATTTGCATAGATGTGAGAAAATAGTATTGAGTATTGAGTATTGAGTATTGAGTAAAAAAAAGTTTAGGGTTTAGGGTTTAGGGTTACTTTAAAACAACAAACCATAAACTACAAACGGCGAACGGTGAATAGATGTGAGAAAAAAGTATTGAGTGAAAAAAAAGTTAGAAGTTAGAAGTACGAAGTTAGAAGTAAAAAAAACTTTAAACTACAAACCATAAACTGCAAACCATAAACGTTGTACGTTTATTTAAACAAATCGCTATGTGTTCCCGTGCGATCAAGGATTATTAGCTTATTTATGTCGTCTTGCATCCAAATAAGCAGCCAATCGGGTTTTATATGGCATTCCCAAAAACCCTCGTAATTTCCGCTTAATTTATGGGGCTTATGTTTTGCCTGAAGCTTTCCTTTTTTAATCAGTTCGGTAAGAACCTTTCTAAATATATTAAAATCATAATTACGTTTTTTACAACGTCTGGAATCTTTCTTAAACGAATTGCTGTAGACAATAGAATACATTAAAGTCCTAATTTTTCAAAGAGATCATCTATACTATCACACCTGGTCAAACCAATACCTTTACTGGTTTTTTCTATAGATCTTAGGGTAGTTTCGTTGGGAATATTTTCCAGGGTTTCAACTTTTTTTGATGGTTTCCTAATAATTTCAACCCCCTTTTTGTCTTTGGAAAAAATTTCTGCAATCTCTAAAATAGCTTTTCCGGCTTTTGTGCGTTCGTTGATTTTAATGGTTACCATAACTGTAACTGTTTGATTTATAATACAAATATACGGAATTTGTATTGAGTGGTAAAAAAGTTAGAAGTACGAAGTTAGAAGTAAAAAAAATTAACTGCAAACAAACCTTTTTCCTCTGTGAACCTCTGTGCTTCCTCTGTGGCACTCTGTGTTTAAATTTTTTGACACGATCTTCTTAACTTAACCACAGAGTTGCGCAGAGTTTGGCACAGAGTTGCACAGAGGTCTTGAATAACGCGGATTACGTGACTTGGTTATTTTGATATTCCTACAGGGATAATTATTTGGGATGGGGCCGGAAATTTAATCGAGCGCCAGTAGTTGCTTTAATTTTGAATTAAGTTCAAAAATTTTGCCCTCACCTACTTCCCCTATCTTTCCAATAATCAGTTTAATTTCTAAGGTAGCTATTTTATCAATTCTGATCAAAGAAGGTTTTTTAAGGCCATTCAATTGGTCTGGAGCAATTAACAAATCAGTATTTTCTTCCCATTTTACTTTTGAAGTAATAAAGGAAACAATAACATCCAATTCCCCTTTATATAAAATAACGGCCGGTCTGCGCTTAGATCCTTTTAAATTGGTAAAGGGAAAAGAAATCAATACTATATCTCCCTTTTTCATTTAATATTTCTGTATTAAATCGGAATCATTATATAATTCTTCTTCCTCTTCGAGAAAATGAAAAGATTTGGTTTGTGAAACAATATTTCTAATGCCTTCAGCAAGCTTTTTATCATCACTTAATTTTGATAGAAAATCTACATAATCTGCCACCTCCTTTAACCTCCAATCTGGCAGAAGGGATATATTTGTAAGTGTCTTTTTTATTAAAATTTGCCTGTTCATAGCTAAAAAATTGTTATTCAAGATACGAATTTAATAAACACGGATTAAAACAGATTTCGCGGTTTGTTTAACCACAGAGTTAAAGGAGTTTGGATTAAAAGCACGGATTCTACGGATTAAAGCGGATTTCACAGATTATTTAAACACAGAGTTAAAGGAGTTTGGCACAGAGTTACACAGAGTAAAACTCAGTGAAACTCTGTGCATTCCTCTGTGTCCTCTGTGGTTAAATATTTAAACACGGATTTCACTGATTTTAGCGGATTTCGCGGATTGTTATAGTTTAACTTCCTTGAATTTGTTCTTATTTTCAAGGAACCAATTATAAGCCTTGTTTATTCCATCTTCCAATGAAGTGGAAGATTTCCAGCCTTCTTTTGCTAGTTTGGAAACGTCCATCAATTTTCTTGGAGTACCGTCGGGTTTGCTGCTGTCCCAGATGATTTCCCCCTTGTGGCCGGTGATGTTTTGAATGGTTTCAGCCAGGTGTTTGATTGTCAGGTCTTCTCCTGTACCTACGTTGTACAGGTGTTCTGCCAGTTTATTTTCAAGGGCAAAAACAACTGCTTCTGCCAAATCATCTACGTGTAAAAATTCACGCATCGGGCTCCCGGAGCCCCACAGGATAACGGGGGTATCTCCATTTTCTTTAGCATCCTGGAATTTCCTGATCATCGCCGGCAGGACGTGAGAGGTTTTAAGGTCAAAATTGTCATGGCTGCCATATAAATTGGTTGGCATCAAGCTCACATAGTCTTTGCCAAACTGCTTTCTTATCGCTTCACAAGCTTTTACACCTGCAATTTTAGCTATTGCATAGCCCTTATTAGTAGGTTCCAATGGCCCGGTGAGCAAAGCTTCTTCCTTGAGCGGTTGTGGCGCAAGTCTGGGATAGATACAAGAACTTCCTAAAAAGATAAATTTTTCAACATTTGTATTATGAGCGGTATCTATCAGGTTGTTCTGGATCTGCAAATTCTCCATCAGAAATTGGTAAGGATAATCGCGGTTGGCAAGGATCCCTCCTACGCGGGCGGCGGCGTCTATTACTACTTCGGGTTTTTTGGTTTCAAAAAAGTCTTTTACATCTTGCTGGTTCCTCAAGTCTAATTGAGATGATGTTCTGCCAATTAAATTTGTGTAACCTTCGGCTTCTAACTTGCGCCAGATAGCTGACCCAACCATTCCCCTATGGCCGGCTATATATATTTTAGAATCTTTATTCATGTTTTTTGTTTAACGACAGGTTTACGTTATTCAATGGTTTAAACACAGAGTTGTACTAATCCTTTTTTAACCACAGAGTTGCACTGAGTTTGGCACAGAGTTGCACTGAGTTTTAAAATTATTTTATTAGTCGCTTAATTCCTTGTTTTAGAGACGCCACATTGAAATTCAGGAGTAATCCGACCTTGCATTTGGATAATTTCAAATATGTTAATACTTGTAAAGTTTCACCACATTGTTAATGGCATTTCATCCCCTTCGGGGGTTTTCTTTGAAGGCGTAGCCGAAAAAGAAAACCCCCGAAGGGGATAGATAA
>Ga0314774_1000428_pt1 | contig 34594 bp, 32 predicted proteins | sample MetaGCBIA2018_FD_204515 | JGI IMG/M metagenome (GOLD analysis project Ga0314774, IMG submission 204515) | Cryopeg brine microbial communities from Beaufort Sea near Barrow, Alaska, United States - CBIA 2018 | ecosystem: Environmental > Aquatic > Marine > Coastal | place: USA: Alaska | collected... | reverse complement strand
TTTAAAATAATTATAGATATCGATCAGGTTAAATTTAATGCTCCGTTTGTACTGAAACGCATTTTCCCCGTTTAAATTCCGGTCCCCGTCATAAACCATATAATATTCATCCCCGTTTTTTTGAATATCAAGCTGGTGCATGCCCCTGTTAAACCATTCAATTTCCTGCTGCGGACCTAAATACATCTTCTCGGCGAGACTAAATTCCAATCGCTCGTTTTCTGTTTCCAGTTTATAAAGGGAGATCCCCGTGCCGTAACCCAAAGACCTGTTTTGCAGGGGAAGGTACCAGTTATTGTCCACTTTAAAAAACCTGCCTCCAGGGCGGGTCTCATTGCCCCATCGCTGTTTGTAATTTTTTGCTTCGGTCCAGTTGCCGTGCAGGGAATCGGCGGTAAACATATGTTGTTTTAGATCGTCATCAACCGCGACGATCAAATTTAAATCCTCGCTTAACAGCAGGGAGGGATCTTTTAAACCCCTGTTTTTAATTAGGGTATCGCTGATCCTCCAGTCATAGGGAAAATTTTCTGCCTTATATAACAAAACCTGGTTGGAACCCTTGGTTTCCGGCAACATATAAAATTCCCCTTTGTGTTTAAAAACCTGCGGATAGGAAAGATGAAAATCTTCATCCAGCACAATTCCTTTGTACCGGTAATTTTTTCCATCAGGGGAAGTCAATAAAGCAATATCGGCATTTCCTTCTCCTTTCAATTCCACAAAAAGATAAAAGACACCACTTTCCTTGATATAAAAAGGATCTGCTATATAATCAATGTTTTCAGAAATAAGGCTGTCAATAGCTTTGTAGGTAATTATATTTTCAGGATTTACCTCAACCGCCGGGAATATCCCAGCAGAACCTGTAAAACCAACAGACCAATTCCCAACGGAGGGAGTTACAAATGGGTATCGGTAATTGAAAATTAGCAATACGATTAGCATCGCTAAAAATGTTAAAATTAAGGAAAGGAATATTTTTCTTATCATTTAGATATGTAAATCTATCGATTCAAAATTAGAGATTTGTTCCTGCATAAGTAATGATCTCCCCATCATCATAAAATATCGTTTCAAAAGGATAATTAATTCCAGCAAAGAACTCTTCTACTTTCTTATATGTGAGTTCGTTTTCTACAATGTGATAACTTGCAATGGTAAAATGGGGCATTAATGATAAAATAGTATTCCGGGCTCCTTCCAAAGCCTGAATTTCTGCACCTTCAATATCCATTTTGATGAAATCCAGTTTATTTATTTTTTCTGAAGCTACAAAATCATCGATTGATATAACTGAAATATTTTTTTTAATCGATTTTTCATCCTGATAAAAGACGGAAGAAGCTACCGTTCCTGCTTCATAAAATTCAATCATCCCCGTTTTATTCCATAATCCTTTATCTGAAAGAGTTATATTAGAAGTGTTTTTATTCAAATTAAGGTTTGCATTAAAAGTATTGATGTTCACCCTATCAGGTTCAAAAGCAAACACTTTCCCTGATGTTTTAACCTTTTTGGAATAAATAAGAGTTAAGATTCCTTCGTTGGCACCTGCATCAATAATTACATCCCCTTCCAAAACTTTATAAAATCGTTCGTATCTGTTCACATCTTTAACTATAAAATATAGTGCATTTTTTGTAAATATTTTCCAGCTTTTATTGTCTGTTGAACAATAAATTCCCTTATCCAGGGAAAAAGAATAATTCCTAATTTTTAAATTATAATATGTTAGTTTTAACCGCTTTTGCAGTTCCGCGGGTATCAGATTGTATAACTTTCTAATCATTAATTGAAACTTTAGGTTTGCTGAAAATAAGACTAATCCAACCAAATGTTCTTCCCATTCCTTCAGAAAAAGCTTGTTTACTATTGGAGGTATTAAAAACATTGGAAAATCTGATAAGGATTAAGAGCCAGGTAATTAAATGCCAGTTAGTTTTAGCTTTAAAACTGGGATTTTTATGCCTAACCCGCCACACATACCATCCGTTGCGCACTACCATTTTACCATATTTGAATTGATTGGGCCTGCCATCCTCATCGTGATAATGATATAATTTTGCTGAAGTATTCACATATAAATTTCCGATTTTCGAACACCTCAGGGTGAAATCGGTATCTTCATACAACCCATAACCTTCAAAATATGTTGAGAATTTTAATTGTTCAAATACGGTTTTCCGATAAGAAGCTACTCCACCCATAAAGGTTTCAACTTTATAGATCTTATTTGATGGAGGGAGAAATCCTACCGAACGTCCATGACCTTCTTCTGGCATAAAAGTAGGGAAAGAATTTCCCAACAGACCTAATTTTTTTCTTAGCATAAATCTGGAACTATCTTTTCTTACATAGCCATCCAGGGAAAACTCTGAAAAAATTGGTGTTTCTCCGGGATTTAATTTCCTCCACTGCACCTCATCAATAATAGCACCTCCTACCCCCAATGCATCAGGATGTTGGGAATAAGTACTTATCAAATTTTGAAAATATTCCGGCGTTAACACGATATCATCATCCAGAAAACAGACAATTTCAGAGGTTTCGGCTACTTTCTGGATCCCATAATTTCGCTGTTTTGTAAGTCCGCGTTCTCGTTCATCAACCTTAAAATAGTTTAGGTTCGGAAATTCTTTAGGATTCAAGGCTTCCCCGGTAGAAGTGTCATGAGAGCCATCTATAACCAATATTTGATCGGGATAAAGATTTTGCAGTTGCACCGACTTTAAAAGCTTCAATAAAGCTTCCGGCCTTTGATATGTACAAATAATCAGGCTAAACTTCATCCTTTATTCTTAATCCCATTTTTAACAAGGTTCAATTGTAATGTCATTAAAGCAAATATACAGGTTTGGGTTGATAATTATCTAAAATGTGGTAAAGTGATGTTGTGATGAAGTGACGCTGTAACGTAGTTCTTGCAAAAAAAGCTCATCTAAAAAGGGCTTATCAATTCTGAAGGATTTTTCAAACGTTAAATAGAATAATCGAATTTCTGCCACAAAGGCTCAAAGACTCAAAGTTGCACTAAAAAAAACCTTTGTGATCCTTTGTGATTTTTTTGGTGTCCTTGTGGCATTTTTTAAACAATAAATAAAATATCCGATTTCCTCCCACAAAGGCTCTAAGAATCAAAGTGGCACTTAAAAACCTTTGTGATCCTTCGTGCTTTTGGTGTCTTTGTGGCATTTTTTAAACATTTTATAGAATAACCGATTTCCTGCCACCATGACTCTAAGACTCAAAATTGTCCTAAAAGATTTATAATTATACCTTTAGTTATTAAAATAAATTAATTTTTTAACTTTGTACAATGGACACCAACTCAAACATCTCTGTAGAAAATTTGGCTAAGCTCCTTGAGAACTTATCAGTTTCTGAAAAAGCAAAACTTTTCAGTTTGCTTTCCGGGGATTGGTTCGATACAAATGATATTCCCCTGAATAAATTTCAAAAAAAAGCCCTTGATGATGCTACTGAAAAGGAGCTGAAAGGGAAATCTGTTTTTCATTCCTGGGAGGATACAAAAAATTTTGTAAGGAACAGAAGTGAAAAATAAATACAGGATTAAAATTGAGAATCCAAATTGAATAAAAACTTCGTAAATAAAAAATCGTTAATCCTTGTTCGATATTCAGTTTTAAACATTCATTGAGCTAAATCGCCTTCTTAGAAACTGCTTATTTTAACGGTTTTTTAATTTAAGAACAAGGATTAACGAATTCCGATTTTAGATGTATCCAAATCCTCAAGTCTCCCCGTCCCCTTTATCCCCTCGTCTCCTTGTCCCTTAGCCCCCAAGTCACTCCTTCTCCATCAACTTCCCCGCCCAAACCTCACTCTTTTCCCAACGTTTTCTCATTTCCTTTACATAAGCAAATGGATTTTTAATAGATTGTTTATTATAATACTTTAAAAACAAGGAAGTTTTAAATCCCTTTATTTGCTGCGGACTATAATATTTAAGGGCAAAGGCCATCAAAGTAGGCGAAGGTTTCGGCAGAGGCTCTTCCTGTTCCCATGCTAAAACAGGCTTTTCCCGGAAGCCTCCCATAGGCGCTTTTAGGTGTAGGATTTCAATATCTGGATGGTAAATTATGTCGCAACCCAGCTGCCGCAGCTGCATCCCAAAATCGGCATCTTCTCCGTAGCCGTGTTCATAGATCGGGGAAAAAGCGCATTGTTTGGCAAAATCGCCTTTAACTACACTGGTTCCCGAACCAAAGCTGCCCCATTGTTTTATCTTTTTAAAAATGGTTTCTTCCCCCTTTTGTTTACAGTTCATATTGATTGAAGATACCCCTAGTCTGTTCATTTCCTTTATAACTTTCTCCAATAGATCAGGTTCAAAACGAATATCATCATCAGCAAAAAAGATCCAGTCGGCATCCACTTCTTCCAAAGCTATATTTCTCGCGTTACAGGCTCCGGATTGATGGATAAAATGATGTATAATTTCAAAAGACCAGATTTTAGAATGAAGTTCCGCTAATTCGGAAATTGAATGCACATCCGGATTTTGCTCCACCACGACTACCTTTTTTGGAAGCAGGCTTTGAAGGCTCAGGTCCTCTATCACCTGCATCAGGTATTTTGGCCGACCCATGGTAGGAATGATCACATCTATGGAATTTGATATTTCGGAAATTTTAGTGGATTGAATTTTAATTGCCGACAGATCTAACTTTTGCAAAAAGCACTTTTTCTTCAGGAATGCATTTAAATAAGCCTTTATTGGAAACTTGCTCTCATATTTCCAGTAACACCAGAACAAAACCAAAAGCCAGATCGTATTGTAATATTGATAAACAAAGGAAAATAGCTGACTTGAAGTTGCGGTGGTTTCGTGTTTTTTATCTGAAGTCTCGTTCACCAACCCGGGCGCACTATAACAAAAAAGTCCGTTTTGCTGCCCGATCTTTGCTATAGAATTCAGCAAATAATCAAAATTCTTTATTCCTTCAAAAAGGGATTTGAATTTTAGAAGTGTTTTACCATTTATCCCACCCACATCACTGCTCATTTGCAAGGTGGGGTATAAAACCTTTCTGTTCACGTTTACGAAAGGCAACTGGTCTATATAACCAATACTTTCCGGAAGAAATGCATTTTCAACAGCATAAGAAGCCATAATAAGATTCTGGTGAAATATCTGGGGCCACTGCTCTAAATTTAGATCATAGCTATATTTCTCCTCACACCAGGCGATAATCTCTTCTGGATATTTTTCCGCCAGTTCCCAAAAAGCTTTTGTGCAAAGAGTATTTGATATTTCTATTTCATTTTTCCCCTTCAATACTTTGACTACTTGCTGGGCATTCTGATGGATTAGGATTATCATTAAATAGATTTGGCTTTGAACAAATGTAATTCATTCGTCGATAATGAACAACGACATACCAGGTCATTTCGAAATGAGCCTGTCATTGCGATCCCTATCTTTGGAGCGGAAAAAGCAACCTGGCGATTGAAAAATCCCGAAGTCGCAAACCCCAATACACCAGAAATGTTTAATTATGAACTTGGAAAATCAGGAGAAAGAAAAACCTATATTCATATTTCCGATATTTCATTGATCCCTTTCCAAATACGTTCAGAAGCCTTCTCAGCAGGAAATTTATTTATTATTTTAAACCAACTTTGTGCCTCTTTAACATTAACAACATTGTTGTTTTTTATAACCTCAATAATTCTTCCTGATATTTCTGCAGGATTATTAATCCATATGACTGCATTTGAAGAGGGCATAGATCTAAAATGCACATATTTATAAATCTTTTTTACGCTCCAGTCTTGAATTCTCTTGTTTTTCACATTATAATTTATGTAAAAACAAGGCCTGTTTTGAGCTGCTGCATCAAATACCATAGTAGAACCAAGATTTATAATTGCAATAGAATGATAAATAGTATTTACCTGTAAGGACAGGTCCTCCTTTAATGGAAAAATTGTATTCCACTGCCCGCCCATATCAGACCATCTTGGTTTAATTTCAATTATCAAACCCTTAAATTTCTCTAGAACAACATCATATCTGTCAGAAAAATCAACGGGGCATCTTCTAAAGATAATTCCAACTTTAAATCCACGTTTGTTCAAAGAACTAACTGCTTCTACAACATCCTCCAAATATTTAGGATCATTGGGGGAAGTTGTAACATCATCTCCACTATAACAAATATAAATCCTCTCCTCATCTAATCCATGTTTATTATAAAACACATCTTTAGATTCAATTAAAGAATTATTGAAATGTGGCTCAAATTGTGGAGTTCCCGTACTATGTATTTCAGATTCCTGGATATGTGGATAATATTTTATCAATTCTTGCTGCATATAATCGCTCCACACAAAATAATAATCTGGTTCAATAATCATAGTTGCTTTGGACAGATTATCCCAGGAAAAAATAAATGCTGCAGTAGGAATATTTAGATTTTTAGCTGCCTCAACTGGAGAAATAGCTGTGACAGCCCGTTGATTACAACAAAATAGAAAATCTGGTTTCTCCCTTTCCAGAACTAATTTACATTCTTTAAAATAATCTGAATTACATTCAGATCTTTGCAAGTGAGATCTTAGTTTTAAAAGTCCACTTTCTCCTTTATAATACCGGGTTAATCCAAAAACTATTTTATTTTTTATTGAAGTTTTAAAATTAGTGGTGGAGGGGGTGAATTTATAAGAGTTGTAAACCGGATCATTAAATTTTTTAGAGAAATGATTTAATTCCGTATTAATTTTTGCCCGTTTCAGCAAATCTGTCCAGGCTCTTGGTTTGCCTGTTAATTTTATTTCCTGAAAACCGAGAGATGTAAGATCAAAGGGAGTTGAATTCCAAAACACCACTTCCCATCCCAATTTCTCACCTATATCTACAAAGGAGGTATATGCGAAATTTCTTAAACCTATTCCGTCCGGTAGGAGAATAAATATTTTCTTAGCTTTCAATAGTATGAATTAATCAAAGGATAAAGATAAAAATATATGTAGATTTTCAGGAACTTCCTCAGTTATATTAGCTACACCAAATGCTTTGAAAATTATCCTTATAGGTCTCTGAACTGTTTTTGTTGATTTATTTTCCAAAAGATATCTTTCCTTAAATTCTTAATGAAAAGCTCAGCGCTATTGCCATTGCCAAAACCTGAAATTACCGGAAACTTTTTTTGCTTCTTTACTTTAGCCAATGCCCGGCTGATATTTTCCTTATCATAATCTACATTAATTATTTCGGGCAATTGAGAACGGTTATTTTGCCTTGTTCCAATATTAATTATAGGTGTGCCAAAATAGGGAGCTTCCCTGATACCTGCACTGCTATTACCAATTATAAATGTTGCGCATTTTAATAAGCTTAGAAAATATTCAAAGCGTAAGGAAGGTATTATTCTAAATCTGGGATTCCTTTTAAGGCTTTCATATGCCGTTAAAATAGCCGAACTTCCCAGGTCATTATTTGGAAATATCACTACAAAGTTGTCACTCCCTTTTATTAGGGCATTTGTGAAGTTAACAGCATATTCTCTCATTTTATCAGCCTCTGTTGTGACCGGATGGAACATTGCCACAGCATAATCGTCAAAAGGAATCTCATAATATTTTTTCACCTCTTCAATGTCGGGAAGATTATTTGAAAGCATAAGGTCTACATCAGGGGATCCTATAACAAATATAGACTCCTGGATCTCTCCCATTTGTTCCAGGCGTTTCCCTGCAGGTTCATTAGAAACAAAATGTATATGGCTTAATTTTGTTACACTGTGCCTTATTAATTCATCTACGGTGCCTGAAACCTCTCCTCCTTCAATATGGGCTACTAAAATATTATTTAGGGCACCTACAATTGCCCCCGCCAGGGTCTCTATTCTATCTCCGTGAATAACGATAAGATCAGGAGAAACCTGCTTAACATAAGCAGATAAGCCTTCTATAGTCTTTGCGAGGCTAAGATCCATAGTAGTCTCGTGAGTGTGATTTCCAAAAGTATGTACATTTTTAAATTTACAGCTTTCTATCTCCAGAAGGGTATAACCATACTCCCATAACAAATGCATTCCTGTCACGAAAACATATACTTCAAAATCTTCCTCTGATTCCAGTTTTTGAATTAAGGATTTAATTTTTCCAAAATCTGCCCGGGTACCGGTCAAAAACAAAATTTTTTTCATTCTTTAGCTTGATTCTCCTGTCTTGTGAATAACATTTTCAATATCCTTCAACTTTAACTGCTTATCAACTTCAATATCCTTAAATGCTTTTCTACCAAGGATTAAATTATATTCTTCAGCTGGTATTTCTCCAGTACCGGGGCGTTTTACCCAAATATTCTCCTTGGTGAACACCTCTCCTCTTTTTATGTGTTTAATACTGCAAACAGTTGCAAAGGCAAAATCACTGGTAACTTTTTCTTCTTGCGCCGGCACCTTTTCTCCTCCCCGCATTAGGGCAACTTCCCTGGTGGAAAGAATTAAGTCTTTGCACGCATTTTCCTCCATACTGCATACTATGTCCGGACCGTGGCGTTCCCTATGGTCTGTAAAATGACGCTCGAGAATTGATGCTCCCAGGGCTACAGCCGCCAAACAGGCATTGTTGTTAAGAGTATGATCTGAAAGTCCAAATACTTTATCTGGAAAAGCTTCATTTAATTGCTGCATTGCCCCAAGCCTAACAAGATGAATGGGAGTAGGATAAAGATTGGTTGTATGCAACAATGCAACCGGCACTTTAGCTTTATCAAAAATTTCCACAGCCTTTTTTACACTCTCAATGGAATTCATTCCGGTGCTTAAAATAACAGGCTTCCCGAAGGAAGCAATGTGTTCCAGCAAAGGGTAATTGTTACATTCTCCACTACCAATTTTATAAGCAGGTACTTTAAATTTATTTAATCGGTTAGCTGCAGCCCTAGAAAAGGGGGTGGATATAAAGATCATACCTTTACTTTCCACATATTGTTTTAGTTCAAGCTCATCCTGTTCATTTAAAGCACAACGCTCCATAATATGATATATGGACACATCAGCATTTCCAGGAATAACCTCTTTAGCAGCAGCACTCATTTCATCCTCTACAATATGGGTTTGATGTTTAACCATTTCTGCGCCTGCCCTATAGGCTGCATCTACCATTTCCTTTGCAATTGTAATGGAACCTTCGTGATTTATACCTATCTCGGCAATTACTAAAGGAGGATGGTCCTGCCCTATTTTTCGTCCTGCTATTTCTATAAATGGTTTCATTTTTTACCTCCTCTTTTTTTCTCTTGCATAAAATAGAATTCTGCAAGGTCTAAATCTTCCTTATAATCAATATCAATATTTCCAAAAGGATGTTCAATTATAAACGGTAGATTATTCTCACCCAAAATTCTCTCTTCCATTATTAAACTGGTTTTAGTAATATACAATAATCCATTTTCGTAATAAAGGGGATCTAAATCCTGACTTCGCTGCCCTATTTCGTAATTAAATGGAAGAAAACGATTATTAATGATTTTGCCCAATTTTTGCCGCGTTTTGGTTACGCTCATCAAACTGTCATAATTTCCTGAAACATATTGCAAATATGCATCTTTAAGCAGTGAAGATGGTCTTAATGGGTTAGTAGGTTGAAGTAGAATTACATTATTAAAATTAGCCTTCATATTTTCAAGAACATGTTTTAATGCGGACACGGTACTTGATGCATCACCACTTAATTTTTCTGGTCGATCAATAACCGTTACACCGGCTAATAATGATATTTCTTTAATTTCACTATCATCTGTAGAAACTACGATTTCATCAATGATTTCAGAATTTGCTTTGGCATAATTAATACTATGGGAAATAAGAGGAATTCCATCCAGGAGAGCCATATTTTTTCCCGGAAATCTCTTAGAACCACCTCTGGCTGGAATTATGATTATATTTTTTGCCTTCATTATCAATCTTTCTTTCGAAAATCTACACTAAATTCAATTTCCTGCAAATCATCTTTAATTTTATAATGGTAGGGAAAATCTCTATAATGTGAGATTAAATGCATAAGAACTTTGTCATTAATTGACTTTAGAGAATAATACTGAGGTACTTTTTTTCCAATCCATTTCTTTACCCTTTGTTTTAATAAATATTGAACAGGATCCTTGACTATGCGAACTTTAAATATTTTATTTTCAATAACAGGTAATTGACCGTAAAGGAGATCGTTAACAGGTTCTTTTTGATTTGTGATAATCAGGGCAACCGGTATTTTTTCAAGTTCGGTGATATTTTCCAATTTTATGCATTGCCCCCAACTATTTTCATTCGCTATTTTTTTTCTTAAACTTAAATTATGTTTAAAATGCTGCAAATTTAACTGAACTATCCCTTCCACCTGTAGTTCCATACTGAGTGTCTTTGTTTCGGAATTTCGGTAACTGATATGCCATTGGTGTAATAAAAGGATTTCTTGGTTAAAAAATTCAACTTCATCACCTGCATTTCGTAGCCTTTCAAGAACATCTGTGTCCTCTGAACCCCAAAAATGAAAAAATTCATCAAATCCTCTAATTTCTTTTAATCTTTTAACAGGAAATAACGCAAGCCCTGTAGCTCCTTCTGTACTTTTCCTGTATTTTTTAAAACTTTGAAATTCCCTGTTTTCTGGTTTTTCATCTTTGTCCAAAAAACCTACCTGGAAGTAGATGGATTTTACGGGGCTACTAACGTTTAAAGCTTTTTCTACAAACTGAGGGTGAAAAATGATATCGACATCTGCCACAAAACAATATTGAGTTTCAAGTGTTTTAATTATAGAATTTAACGCCCTGGATTTATTCCAGGGTTGAAAGTACATTGGATGAAAGGTATATTTAATAAAAGTGTAATCCTCACAAAGATTTTTCGCACCTGTAGCCATTTCATTATTTGATCCGTAATCAACAAAATGTACTTCAAAATTTTTGAAAGTTTGTTTGGCTAAAGAATCAAATGAATTTTTTAACCTCTGCAGATCTCGATTTCGATAAGGGTAGATAATTGTTAGCAATGATCTTTTTTTATTTGTTCTTCAAGTACTCTATACTGTTGTAATACATTTGCCCTAACTTCATTTCTCTCCAATTTCGGCTTAATAAATTTAAAATTATAATCCAAAGCATTTTCAATAATTTCCGGGTGAGTTAAAGCAAAATTTAAAGAGGCGGCAATTTCATTTGCATCCTCAGGATTCTTTATCAAAAATCCATTTGTACCGTCTTCTATAATTTCTTCTGTTACTCCACCGGGATTGGACTGAATGGGATACGCACCCATAATAATAGCTTCCAGTAAAGTATTAGGCATACCATCAGATACACTATTCCCAATATATATACGAGCCTTCCCCATTAATTCCAGAACCCGTTCATGAGAAACCTGTTCATAGATCCTGAAATTTTTCCAATCAAGCAATCTTTTCTTCTTAGCGAACTCGATTACCTCCTTATTAGCTCCAAACACCACTACATTATAATCGTGTAATAACGCTCTTATTTTACCTATTGCTTCTAAAATCACATTGCATCTTCCAAAAGTATGTTGATATCCTTTAATTAAAATAATATTACGTTTCTCAGGTTCTTTAATGTAATAATCATACCGAGTAAAATCATACCCGCCGCCTGTAGGATATACTCCCAGAAAATTATTTTTATAACCTAATTTTTCTGCGAGGATTAAATCCCTTTTGCAATCTGCGAATAAATAATTAACTCTGGCAAGCACTCTTCTAATTTTTTCTTCATCTTTCTTTTCTTTTTGAAAGTAAAATAAATCATTTCCCCAAATGGAATAAACCCAAGGAATTCTGGGATATTTCTCCATTACTTCAAGTAGTGGAATAGAAGATGAGAACATTTCAAAAGTTTGTACGATATCCGGTTGAATCTCTTTTAATTTTTTCTCAAATACATCACCTAATTTTCTTTGATTAAATTTATTAATAAAATTATATAGGAAAGGAAATTTCTCTTTAATTTTATATCGGCCGGGATATTTTATTCTATTTCTCCATCCCACTGTCTGGTGAACAAAATCTATCTTTTCAACATACACATTTGCATCATAAACATCGATCCAGTAAATTTCATGCCCTTCATCTTCCAGTTGTTTTGTCCAGTTAAAAAAGTGACTTGAAAACATTGAAACCATTAATATTTTCATTCTTTCACTTTATTAATGGCCATTAGTATTTTTTCTTTTAAGTAAACAGGGGAAAGATATTCTTCAACATCTTTCCTGCTTAAAGTTTCTTTAATACCTAATTGCCACTGTTCATATAGGTTACCAATGAGCTGTGAAATTTTTTTCTCATTATCAATTTCTGCCCAGTATTTATAATCCTCTCCCAATAACCGTCTTGATTCACTTTTGGGTGGACCAAGTAAAAGTATAGGCTTATCTGCCATTATACAATGTGGGAATTTGCCGGGAAGAAAAGGACTTATTTCAGCTTTGGCTTCCAAAATAACATTTATGGCACTTAGTTTTTGTATTTCCTGGGATTGAACAAAAGGTAAATAATTTTCACCTACATAAATCTGGTGTATATTGGCTTCATAGTCTTTGAGAATAGTAGAGTAATGGCTTTTACCTCCTAAAAATAGTAACCGCACATCTTTGGAAGCTTCCGGTTTGGATTTCAAAAATTTAATAAATCCATTAATTAAACCTATAGGATCTCTCCCCCAAAGCAAGTTTCCAGCATGAACTATATTGAATTTTGCAGGATTAAAAAAATCGGGCAGCTCTATGGTTAATTCTTTTTTTTTCTCTAATTGATGTGGAATAACCATTCCCTTTTTAATAAAATGAGGATAAAATCTGCCCATCCATTCCATTAATAATTGACTGGGAAAAGCATTAATTGCAGATTTTTCTGCAACCTCCATTATAAATTTTTCCTTTATTGCAAAGCCTGGCTCTTTCCAGAAATAAGGTGGAGGAAAAAGGTGCATAGGGTAAGGATCGTGAATGTAGGCCATCCACTTATTGTGAAATTCCGGTATTTTTAATACCGCGTGATGTGGCCGGAAGCGTCCTCCCTGGCTTAAAGTAAGAATTAAATCAAAATTAAAGTCTTTTATTTTTCCAAGTGCGGCTATTATACTATTTCTGTCGTTAAATAAGGTAAATGAAAATCCAAAGCTATTTTCTAGAATTTTGTAAAGCTTAATTCTAAATAAATACCTTATCTGTCTTTCAAGCCGGCTTAAAAAGTATAAACCATTCCATTTCTTTTCTTTTATTGTTATACATGATATTCCTGATAATTTTATGTCTTTGAAGGAATAATGATAGACCAAAAGTTCAAAACCGGCACTCTTTAAATTATTTATCATTGAAACATTCGCCTTGGCACCACTACTATTCTCAACATCTATCGATTCTACAACAACCAGAATTTTATACATATCTTAATTATAGTTCCTTAAGAATTTTCACAATTCGGGCGGATGCAAGGCCATCTCCATAAGGGTTTTCTTTTCCGATATTATCATTGAGATTATCCAGACACCTGTTCGCTTCCCTCACAATTTTTGTTTTATCAGCCCCTGTTAGAATACAATATCCGGCATCTACTCCTTCCATTCTTTCTGTATACTCTCTCGTGACTATTACAGTTTTATTAAAACTTGGAGCTTCTTCCTGTATCCCACCAGAATCTGAAATTATTAAACTCGCATTTTTCATTAACCACAGCATCGCTGGATAGGAAACTGGTGGAATGAGATCAATATTTGGTTTACCACTCAGGATTTCTTCAACAGGACCCTTCACTTTGGGATTTAAGTGGACAGGATAAACAATTTGAATATCGCCGCGATGAGATAATTCTTCCAGAGCATTACAAATATTCCTTAATCCAGCTCCAAAATTTTCCCGGCGATGACCTGTAACAAGTATCATTTTCTTCCCTGGCATTATTATATCCTGAATCCTTAATACATCTATATTTTTGGCTTCACTATCCATTTTATACTCGGACCATTTTAATGCATCAACAACGGTATTTCCTGTTACAAATATCATATGTTCCGGAATTTTTTCTTCCTTAAGATTTATAGCGGTAAGTTGAGTAGGGGCAAAATGATAATCGGCTATCCTTCCTATCAATTGGCGGTTGAGTTCTTCAGGAAAAGGAGATCTTTTATTGTTAGTGCGCAGGCCTGCTTCTATATGCCCAACTTTTATATTCCTGTGGAAAGCTGCCAGGCCAACCATTGCAGCAGTTGTTGTGTCTCCCTGAACCAGAATTAAATCTGGTTCATATTCATCAAATACTTTATCCACAGCATCCAGGATCAAAGCACTTAAAGAATTAAGGCTTTGGTCTGGTCGCATAAGATCCAGATCATAATGAGGAAGAATTTCAAAAAAATCAAGGACCTGATTGAGCATTTCCCTATGTTGGGAAGTTACACAAATTTTGAAATCTAATTTTTCCTTCTCAAGTTCCCTTATTACCGGAGCCATTTTTATGGCCTCCGGCCGGGTACCAAAACATACAAGAATTTTCAATGGTCTTTACTTTAAAAAACGTTCACCTTTACCAAATGTTATGAAGCTAATATAAGCAGGAAAAATCTGGCTCCATACTCTTAATGTGCTTTTATTTGTTCCAGAAAGCCTAATAAGATTTCTCGTAAAAATTAAAATTGGAGCTTTTCCACGAACTATTGCCGGCAATCTCTTTTTTAGCTCTTCCAAATAATGATCTTTTAAATTAACGCTAAGTTTTCCATTTTTTTTCAAACACGTGACCTGATCTAATAAACTATAATAATGTGATAATTGCATTTTAATATTTCCTTCTCTGTAGATTTTTTCAGAAATACTTGCTGGATGAATTCTGTAATAGGTAGAATAAAAATCAAGAATTTGGATATTTGGTAGATTGTCAGAAAAAAGCCTTATATAAAAATCACGATCCTGTCCTGCCAACAAATTCTCACTAAATAATTCCTTATTTCGTAAATAATCTATATGAAACATACCGTCAAATAAATACCAGGAAAGTTTACGGGTAATAAAATCTTCCAGAATATTATCCGAAAGTTTTGTTCGGGTTTCCTTTTCCCGGGACCCATCCGGATAGAATCTTATAGTCTTAGATAGTACCAAATTCAAATGAGGATCTTTTTGAAATTCAGCAACCTTTTTCTCAATAAAATCTGGAATCATCACATCATCACTGTCAAACCAGTTCAAATATTTACCCTTTGCCATTTGGTATCCAAAATTTCTCGCAGCATTACCACCACCCGGTTTATCCTTTGGCCGCGAAAAGACGTTAATTCTACTATCCAGCTTGGAAGCCATTTTCATAATTTTCATTGAACTGTCTTCAGAAGCGTCGTCCACTAAAATTAATTCCCAGTTATGATAAGTTTGATTTATAACTGAATTTATTGTTTCCTGTAAATACTTTTCCCGGTTAAAAACCGGAATAATAATAGAAACTAAAGGATTCTTCATTTATTAATTAATTATAATCTTTTAATTTTTTTAAGTACTTTAAAAAAGACCACTCGTAGAACATATGGTATTATTGTTTTTCGCGGTTTTTTCAATTTTTCTATAAGTTCCTTTTTAACAATGGCTGAGGGATCAAAATCTATTTCCTTAACGATCTCGTCCATGTAATTTCCAATATGATATGCATAGGTCCCTAAGGTTGAAAGCCTATACCATCCAAACCTATCTGCCGGTTGATCCAAATAGAATTGCTCGTATCCTTTTTTAAATTTATGGACCGGAAACTCTTTATTGTACTCAAGACATTCCTTTCTATAAGTAGCCACAAAATGGTTAGCCCCTAATAAAGCAGGCCTTTTTCCTTTAATAAAATAATGTTTCTCTTTATAAGAAAATTCTCTATTATACCTATTTAAAAGGGAATCATTCCCCATTCCTTTTAAAAATAACTCACAATCTTCATTTGACACTTTCTTACCGTACCCAATTTTTCCAAAAAAATATTTATCAAAAAATACTGAATAGGTTAGATATAACGCTAGATTAAGAGAGGGCAAAGGAGAGACTGTCCCGGCTTTGGGGTATTCCTGAAAAACTTCAAAGACTCCGGTTTCCCAACCACTAAAAAATAAAACATCTGCATCACTTAGCGTAATGTAATTTTCAAAGGAAGCCCTGGCTTCATTTAAAACCGCATACACTTTGCCCCTATTTTCCTGGTACTCCACATGTTTATCAATTAATCCCTGATTAAGATATTTATTTATCAATTCTCTAACCTTGGCTATAGAATTATTATTTACTACCGTAATTGCTGTAGTCTCAAAATTAATCGTTTTAAAAAGGGAATTAAGGCAATTGTCAAATACCTCAAGGCTTTCCTGATAATATGACTGAGATTCATCGGGTATATAAACGGGAATTATTATACGGTGAAATTTCCGGATATTTTGCTCTGATTTGTATTTTTCCGGATTTACGCCTTGTCTCATAAGAAAAAATTTAAAATAAGGTTTTGATAACCATTAATAATTATTGTTTATAAATTATTGTTTAAAAATAATTCAACTCTTTATCAGCAAATTAAAATTTGAATTCATTTGAGTCAAAAATTTATTCAAACAATGTTGAAAAATGAATAATAGAATTAAAAAACTACCCCAGTGGTAGTTTTTTAAATAACATAAAAGAATGGATAAATAAAAACAAGGATAATACTTAGGATTCAATAATAAATCACTTTTTTAGATAACTCATTATTTTAAATAAATAATCATATCGCTAATTTTTGATTCCTCTTCGAGTGTATGATTTTAATAAAAAAAAAGGAGCTACTTTCATTTTATGAATCCTGTCCAGAAACTCATTCTTTTATCGGTGAAAATACTTTTAAAATTAATATCGCTTATAATATTTAATAATTAAAAAGTTTTAGAATTATTTTTTTTAGACCCGAATAGAGGAATAAAGCAAGTTGAAATTTCAAATAGTCGATTCTATTAATCGAGGGGTGAGATAATAACTGAATTTTTATTTTTGCTAAAATATCCGAGTCATGGTTGTAAAATAAAAATTTTCGAGTAAAATAGAAAAGGGTGACTTTGGTATGAATGTTATGAAATGTTAAAAATTCAAAGATTTTTAATTCAACAATTGCCGAAGTTTTTCTGCGAGAAAAATCTTCATCCTTTCTTTCTGTTTGTGAATTCTCATGTTTTCTTCTATAAAAAAGAACTCTATTCGTTATAGCAAATTGGGGAGGAGTTAAGAGAAATTGCATAGAAAATAGAGCCCATTCCTCAGCATAAAATAAATCTTCATCAAAACAAAAATTACTGGCATACTTAAACCTGAACAGAGGAACCTGAGCAACAAATCTCCATATACCCTTAAGGTATGCTTCTCCTAAAATATAGTCGCCAAGAGGTTTTCTTATTTGTATTTCATTCCATTTAATTTCATCAACAGTTATAAAATTACGGGTTCCACAAAGGCAAAATTGAAATTGTGGGTTTTCTGTAAGTAGTTTTAATTGTATTTCTAGTTTTTTAGGATGCATCAAATCATCATCATCAAAAAATTGTATAAAATCTGTATCTCTTGTTCGTGCTAATGTTAAACCATAATTTCTAGAAGATGACAAGCCTTTTCCTAAACTATTAGGTTTTAAATAATAGGAAAATCGAGAATCTTTTAGAGTATAATTTTCAACAACATTCGAGGTATTATCTTCAGAATTATCGTCAATAATTAGACATTCCCAGTTGAAAAATGTTTGATTTATAAGTGAGTCTAAAGTGTCACTAATAAGGTGGCTACGATTATAGGTTGATAAGAGAATGGTGACTTTCAAGGAATCCATTTTAATTTTTAAAAATTGACAATATATTTTTAATCTTTCTGAGGGGTCTCAGGATGGCCTTCCCAATTTGAAACTCAAGGCTATTTCTGTTTTTATTTTTTCCCACCTCTTCAATTTTAATTTTATGCAGTAAATGCTTTATAAAAGAATTGTAATTTTTTACGTAGAGATCTTGATGCTTTAAATATATATATTCCAATAATTCAAATTTATAGTTAGCTGCGCGGGTTGACCTAGAGTTCCCTTTTTTTCTATAATGAAATAGTACTTCTGGAATAACATATGTATCCCCTCCATCTTTATGTAACCGAATAAAAAATTCCCAATCTTCATAACCATGCTCCATATTTTCATCAAAGCCATTAATTTCTAAAAACCTAGATTTAGTAAAAATTGAATTTCCGATAGAAGCATTAAACAATAAAAAGCGGTGAATATTACCCCCTTCTGGGATAAATATTTTAAAGTTTTTATCGTTCCAAAACCATCTTGCATGACAAGTTACATTCTTAATTTCCGGTCTGCACCTCAGGATCTCTATTGCTTTTTCCGCAAAGGTTGGTTCAAAATAATCATCACTGTCATGAATTAAAATGTATTTCCCTGAAGCAGCTTTCACCCCATTATTTTTGGCATTGCTAACTCCGGAATTTTCCTGGGAGATTAATAAATCTATTTTATGCTCTATTTTTTTTATAATTTCCTTAGTCGTAAAATTTGAACCATCATCAACTACAATAATCTCCTTATTGTCATAAGTTTGCTGATAAGCAGAGTTAATTGCCTGATCTAAATACAAATGATCGTTATAACAAGGGATAATTATAGAAAGTAGTTCTTTTGCCATATTTTAAATTAATTGACTTTCATTAAAAATTTATAGCCTCTTCCCAGGGTAAAATTTGATATTATCCATAGCATATATATAATTACACTGGAAATTTTTCCATGCGAAATAAGTAAATATAATACTTGAAATTGATTCTTTTTTATTGAAAATTTGTTCGATGTTTGGAATGAAAATCTTATTACCCTTTTAAAGGATCTTTTTAGAATCTTCCTACTTGCTAAAAATTTAAGATCTTTAATTAATTGATATTCATTCTCAAATAGTCTTTGATATTTATCTTGTGCATTCCTCTCTAAAATTTGCTGAATTGATTCTACATGAATTCTCCTTAAAACCGTGTCTTCTTTAAGAAATCTTCCTTTTGAACTAAAATAAAGTAATCTTGAAAAAAAATTGTATTCCTGCCCCGAACTTAGTGCTTCATTAAATTTAATTAATACTTTGTCTCGTCTGATAAGAACATCATTGGTTATCCAGCCAATTTTTCCTGTAATAAAATTCTCAGGGGATATTTCCTCATCATAATTTAACTTATAAGGCCGGGAATTATTTCCTTTCTCGTCAAAATTAAGACTGTTCCCAATTACAAAATCAATCTCCTTTTTAAAAGCTATTAATTTCAGTTCAAGATTATTGGGCAGCATGAGGTCGTCGCTGTCAAACCAGTTTATATACTCACCCTTGCTAACATCAAATCCAAAATTTCTGCAGGAATTTGCTCCTTTTGGTAAATTAGTCGGTCTGCTAATGTATCGTATCCTCTTTTCCTTTTCACAATAAAACTCCATCAATTCTGATGTAGTATCTAAGGATCCATCATCAACTACAATACATTCCCAGTTATTATAAGTTTGCTGAATAACTGATTCCAGAGTTTCCCCTAACAAAGCGGACCTATTGTAAGTCGGTATGATGATAGAAACTAGCGGATACTTCACAGCAATCTTTTTTTTGCTTTTTTATAGATTTTAAAAACAGTTAATGAATATAAATAGTTGTGGTTCTTCCATAATCCGGGATACCTCAATCCATACATTAACCATTCCTTAAGGTTCATCCCTGTATTCGATTTTATTTTATCTGGGAAATAGCGGTAATAATTATAAGTTTGATTCCAAAAAAAAGAGAGCACCTCCTTATCCAATCTTTTAACATAAGCCCAAGCCAATAAGGAATCATACATTTTAGCCATGTTCCTGTTATAGAGTTGTTTTCCATAAAGATGAAACACGTTGTTTTCATGTATCCCTCTCATACTAACCGGCTTTTCCAAAATCCCTCCAATTAAATTTGCAGCTAAAGCCATTCTTATCCACATATCCGCATCTTCTGCCACATCAAGGTCTTCATTAAACACTCCGGTTTTCTCAAAAGTGCTAATTTTTACCGTAAGCCCGTCTCCAGAAAACCATCCTGCATCCCCCTTGGGAGCCATTTCATAAAAAAGACGTTCTGCCGGCACAGAATATTTTAAGGTTGTAAGTCCATAGCGTTTTTCTTCATCTCCTCTTGCCGGCCTATAAAAATGTGCTCCAATTGCATTATAAACCCCATCAATTTCAGGGGTTTCAAAAAATAATTTTTTATCGTTTTTAAATCTGTCTTTAAGGTAATAATCATCGGCATCTAAAAAAGCGATATAATTTGAGGAGGCTTTAAAAAGTCCAAGATTTCTGCTGGCTGCTCTTCCATGATTTATGCCTCCCGGATGTGTATAAACCTGTAGGTTTTTAAATTCTTCCCTTAGCTTTTCAAGAATTTTCGGGGTATCATCTGTGCTTCCATCTTCAATTACAATAATTTCCTTTACCTCCGGCTGCTCATAAGCAGAAGTTACAGCCTTTTCTATAAAAGCCTGTGCGTTAAACACCGGAATTATTACTGTTACATTAAAACTCATCTTAAGAACTAAAAATTTTAAAACTTTTTACACGCCGCTTCAGAAATTTTTTAAAATGATAATATTGAGAGTATTTAGCATAAAAATAGAATAATTGAACCCAGTTATACATATTAATTTCCTGAAAATCATTAAGTGAATCTTCATAAGATCTTAAAATTTTTATTTGAATCTGATAAGAAAACAAATTTAACTTCTCCAGAATCAAATAGCGAAAAAAACCTCTTTTAGCATTTTGTTTTAAAGTTAGATTTTCTTTACTGCTGGAGATATTAAAAGGGGAATTTCTAATATAAACTAAGGCGGAATTTATAGAGTATATCGGTTTTCCTGCAGTAAATTCAAACCAGGCTCTATCATCAGTGCACCAACCTAAAGGATAAGAATAAAAACCGTACTCAAGATAAGTCTTTTTTGAAAAAATATATTCTGAAAGAGAACTACGAGTACTGTTCTCAATTTTTCTTTTATAAGAATCCTGTACATTTTCCCAAACTGGATTTTTAAAAACTTTGGAAACAGACTTTGGTTCTTCACAAATCAATTGCGTGGCAAATCGCACCACCTGTGTTTCGCCTTTTATTTTAGGTAGATTTTCATAAAAAGCCTCTACTACATTTGGCGCTAAAAAATCATCATCACCTAAGATCATTATCCATTCCTCATCTTCTATCAAATCAATACATCTATCCCATTGCTTAGTTAAGGAACTTTCCCCCAAGTTATAATCAAATCTCTTGTATGTAATTTTCAAATCTTTTTGGAATGAATTGATTAGTTTTATAGTATCATCAGGTGAAGCATCATCACCTATATAAACTCTAAATTTTTTACTGGTTTGACTCGCTAATGAAGAAAGAGTTGCTTCAAAAAAGATTAGTTTGTAATATGGAATTACGATTGCTAACATATTCTGTTCTTTAACATTGTTTTCCAAAATTGTATATGATATTTGGAAACTGGGTTTAATAAAAAAAGTTTTCCCCAGGTAGAGTATGCTAATTTATTTTTCTTGTATTTTAAAGATTGATTTATGAAGCTAATTGCATTGTTAATTTCATTTTCTTTATTTATCCTACTTTTTGGAATGCTTAAAGGTAATATGTTTTTATAAAAGGAATGGATTTGAAAATTTGAATTCACCCAAGCTTCGTTTAAAATTCCTATTGAAAAATGCTCTATTAATATTTCATTAGTAACCATTATTTTATAATTATATTTTTTATATTCAAATGAAATATTTAAATCATAATTATGAAATTCAGTCATTTTAGAACTAAAACGAATACGATTATCTTTTCGTGCTGCCATAAAAACACCATCAATAGCAACAACTTCTATATAATTTAAATTTTCAAATCCTAATTCCCATTTTACTTTTTCCTTATTTGGAAAGTGTTGTATTATATTTATCACTTTTTGATTTTCCGGACAATTCCACCAAGCCGAAGGCATTTTGGTTTTTATTTTTGAACCGGCAACGCCTATTAATCCAATTTTTTGATTTTCGTTAAAGAGACGTATTATTGTATTACCCCATCCAAGGGAATGTAATTTTATATCATCATGTATAAAACACAAATAAGGAAATGTGCTTTTATCAATTCCGATATTATAAGCTTCGAATATAGAAAAACGATTATCTGAATTATCAACAATTATTAATTCATAATTGCAGCCCACAGTTTTTTTAATGTTTTCAGATAGGTTGGCATTAATTGTTGTTTCTCTGGAACAGATAATTATGGAGATCATGTTTTAATACCTAAAATTATTTGATGATACGGTTTTACAAAAGCCATATCAATTACTTTGACATCAAAATGGGTGAAAATATTTTCAAGTAATTCAAAATCAAAAACATGATGATGCAAACATCTGTTATTAAAATTATCTTCTGATCTTTTCTTAAATTGCTCAATTGTACCTGCTGGTACATCCATTCTCAAATCGTGTAATTCTAAAATTTCTGCAAGATGTGTCAAATCTTGTTCATCAATATTATATTTAAAATCATCTACCAAATGTTCAAAAGTAGTAACAGGTCTATCATGGTCAAATGTATATTTTTTATCAGGCAGGATTAACATTATGGCTCCTCCTTTTTTCAACACTCTCAACCATTCTTTGAAGGTTTTAAGAGTGTTCGCACAATGTTCTAAACAATGGCTTGAGATTAGAAAGTCGTAATTTTCATTGGGGATTGCTTGTAAATTACTTGCTTCGCAAATATATTGATAACCTATTCTGTTTTCGAAATAATTAAAATTTTTTCCTTCACTAATGTTCCCTTCCCAGATGGTTTTAGAGCTAAAATTACATCCATCCAAAGTTTTTATTGCTTGGTAAATTGGTATTTCTCTTGAAAAAACAGCGCTTGGACCTCCTATTTCAATTCCATTTTTACCTTTAAAATATCTTAAATAAAGGTTCATTTTTTTAAAAAATTCTATTTTATTCGGGAATAATTTACCTTCTATAAGCGCTCTTATTCCGTATACCCCTTTTTCTTTAAATATTTTTAGTATTGTTTTTATTATTTGCATAACTAGGATAAATTTTTCTGATTTTAAGTTACAATTACTTTTTTTTGTAACAAAAAATATTAAGCTGCAAGTCCATCCCGAAATTTAATGTTCTTTCAATAAAAGGATATTTTGTGGTATATGCTTCCTTGATGTGGTAACTGAATCCCGCTTTTTCAACTATCTCTAATATTTTATGTAGATTTTGTTCTTTGCCCGGCATACTATGATACTCGATAAAAAGATAATCAATATTTTTAATTTCATTTTCACAGTCCTTTATTACCTCATATTCTGCACCCTCAATGTCAATTTTCAAAAAATCAACCTTTTTACCTATCAAATATTTTTTTAAACTTGTACAAGTCACTTTTTTATATTCGCCTATTGTAGTTTCTTTTTCAAGCCTGCCTCCTGCCCCTCCCTCAACAATAAAAGATAAGGTATCATCGCAATTCCAAACAGCTTTATTTATTAGTTCCACATCTTTATATCCAAATGATTCAATGTTTTTTTCTAAAAAATTAAAAATATAATCGTCTGCTTCAAAAGCAATTATGGTTGCATTAGGATATAATTGTTTAAAATAAATTATACTCATCCCTAAATTTGCACCACAATCTATTATATGCGGATTGGAACTATTTGCTTTAAATTTATACATTTCAGATTGAAACAATTCTGCATTACACAAATTAAATGAAGCAATATCATGAATGTATAATTTTTTACCAAAAAATATTTTTTCAGTAGGTACAAAGCGGTCTATTTTATTTTCACCCTGAATTGATATTCTTTTTGAAGATTGAAAAAGACTTCTACTATATTTAATAAATTTTTTGATTTGTTTTTTTATGTTTAGTAATAATTTAGTCTTCTTTAAATCACCTAATTTTAATATGGGAGTTGGAAAGTTGTCCAATGAAATAATTATTTCACCCTTAATTTCAGCAAAAGGCTTCGTAATTAATCCTTTTTGAATAACTAAAATACTATCATAATAATGTAATGAGTATGTGGAATTTGTAAATTCATTCACTTTCAAACTTATATCTCTTGAATGCCAGGCATTGATTGAATCAATAAAATTTTTACTATATTCAATAAAACTATTGGAATTTTTATATCCACCCCCATATTCCTTCCAATACGAGGTATGCAAATCTTCACACAAATAAATTCCATCGTCTTTAATATGCTCATATAACTCTTCAAAGGATACAATTTGTTGGTTCATTGTATGTCCACCATCATCAATCAAAATATCAAATTTAGGAACTTGAGATTTGACATATTTCAGAAATTCCTTGTCCTCTTGAGAACCTATAAAAATTTTTGTATTGACTGTTTCAAATTGCTTACACAAAGGATTAATATCTATTGCAAATATTTTGGCCTCTTCTCCAAAATAATCTCGCCACATATTTAAAGATCCTCCTTGATAAATTCCTATTTCCAATATAACAATTGGTCTATTTCGATATTTTTTAAACCAAAAATCATAAATGTCAAAATAATGAATCCACTTGTGAATAGCATTTCTTTTATTATTTTCAAAATAATTTTGAAATTGTGACATGTTTTTTAATCTATCTTATTAATACAATTAAACCAATTGGGTCTAATTATGGAATTTAAATAAATATTATTTTGAACAAAAAACTTGTTTCCAAAAGCAGTATCTGCAGCAATACTAAATGAAAGTTTTGATTTTTCGGTTGTAAATTTTTTTACATATGGAATAGACAAATTGAATTCCATTTCATAATCTCCAGTAGCCAAAGTGCATTGCGGAATTGTAAAGGTTACCTCGTAGATACCGGAATCTATTTTATTGTATTGATTGTAATCATTATATAAAAGACCAATAAGAGGGTTGCCAATAGAAGAACATATATTAACACCTACAACAATATCATTAAATTTTTCACCCAGCTGAAATTTCATTAAAATTTGAATTGGATCTGTATTCTTAAAAATTTCAGTTTTATTTTCAGTGAAAATTTCAGTTTTCAATAATTTCATGCTACCATCTCCATCTTCTCCCGTCCAAATATTTCGTTTAAAGTTAGATTTTAAATATTTATTCAACACCTCATCTACACTCCCAATTAAGGTTGTATTTCCATTTTCAAGCAAAAGCCCTCTTGTACACAAACTTCTAACACTCACCATATTATGACTCACAAACAAAACCGTCCTGCCCTGCCCCTGTGACAGATCCTGCATTTTGCCTATGGCTTTTTTCTGAAATTCGGCATCGCCCACGGCCAACACCTCATCTACCACCAGAATTTCCGGTTCCAGGTGCGCTGCCACCGCAAAACCAAGGCGCACCGTCATCCCACTGCTATAGCGTTTTACCGGCGTGTCTATATACATTTCACAGCCGGAAAAATCTATAATCTCGTCCAGTTTACTTTTTATTTCATTTTTGGTCATCCCCAAAATGGCGCCGTTCATAAAGATATTTTCCCGGCCGCTTAATTCCCCGTGAAACCCGGTGCCCACCTCCAGCAAAGAAGCGATCCGGCCCCGGGTTTTAATGCTGCCAGTTGTGGGGGAAGTCACCCGCGATAAAATTTTGAGCAGGGTAGATTTCCCCGCACCATTTTTTCCTATAATCCCCAAAACCTCTCCCTGTTTTACCTCAAAATTAATATCCCGCAGCGCCCAAACATAATCTTCAGTCGCCTTCGCACTGCGGTCGTTTACCGCGCCCACTTTTAAATACGGATCTTCCTTTCCGCGCAGACTTGCCCACCAACGGTTAATGTCGTGGCTAAGCGTGCCGGTGCCTACCTCTCCCAGGCGGTATTGTTTTGAGATGTTTTCGGCTTTTAATATTACACTCATTTTTCATAGATAAAAATTCTCCCCTTAGCAGTTAGGGGCTTATATGTTTTCTGCTTTAAGGATAATGCTCATGAGATCGAAGTAATTGGAGTTTTAATTTAAATCACTTAATTCTTTGAGATTTATATATTTACCGGGATCTTGAAAGATTGTCTGGTATTCAAGCTCATTAATTTCATTAAACAGCTGTACATCAATATCAAGGTCTCTGATCTTTTCATTCTTAAATTTAATAACTCCTAAACCAAAATCACTATTTATTACCGTAATATCCAAATATTTAGAATACTTTGTTTTTAAATAAACAATAGTTTTCCAAACGTCACCACACCATTGACCCGTCCAACCTTCAACATTTTTAGATTTTGCATCCTGAAACGAAGTTGCGGGAATTGCTGCCGCTATATGAGGTGGACAACAATCATGCATTATAACAGTTCCTCTAAGGGATAGATGCTTCAAAGAACTTAAAGCATCATTCAAACTAGCTGAAAAGGTATGTAACCCATCAATAAAAAATAAATCTACCCCCATTTTATTTAAAACATTGATCGCTTCAGTTTGAAAAAATTCCTCACTTGTAATCTCATAATATTTATTATTCAAATTATAAGGATTTTTTAAAATCCAGAATAGCTTACCCTTCCAGGAAATTTTCATGAAAGGATCTATGGTAGTTTTGTCCTAGCATTTTACAGGTAAAAAAGAACGGCCCCTGTAAAAACCAATTTCAACATAACTGGAATATTTATTATCCTTAATGGTTTTCTCTATAAGTTCAAATCTATCCATAATGTTTTTAATTACATTTACCGTAAAAACAGACGCTAATGCTCACATTTTCAAAACTAAGTAAAAAAGGAAATCTTGGTAACCATCTCTTTCACATAGCATCAACTATAGGTTTGGCATCTAAGCATCAACAAACATACAGTTTCCCAGAGTGGCAATATAAAAAATATTTTGAATTTGAATTCCCGAAAGTACCGGAAAATATTGATTTTAACTATTTAAAGGAGAAACAATATCATCATTACGAATGGGACCTTAAAGAAGGAAATTATGACATTGAAGGATGGTTACAATCTGAAAAATATTTTGATATTCCCTTAACCAAAGAAATCTTCCGGTTTAAATCCAAATTTCTTGAGAATTTAAAACAGGAATATAAATATTTATTTGATAAAAAGAATATTTTAATAACTGTTAGACGAGGAGATTTTATACATCATCCATTTTATTATCAACTCTCTTATAAGTTTTATTTTCTCGCTTTAATAAGATCTTTTCCCGATTGGGAAGATCGAAATCTGATTCTTACAAGTGACAATATCGCCTATTGTAAATTACATTTTGGTCATTTGCCCAATGCCTATTTTATAGATAAACTTTCCGGAATAGAACAACTCGCCCTTGGATCTCAATGTGATGATTATATAATCAGTAATTCTACCTTCTCCTGGTGGGTAGCATGGCTTGGCGAAAAAAAAGGTACCAGGGTAATAAGACCCTTTAAAAAATTTCGTGGATATAAAAGCTTATTAAGTGATGAGCGAGACTTCTTTCCGGAGCGGTGGATTATTTTCGAACATAAAGGAAAAAAAATACCTCGAAAATACATTAGGCTGTTTCTAAAGGGGGAAGCATATTTATTTGGAAAGTTTATTTATAATAAATTACGGGGCATGAAATACAGAGTGATAAGATTTCCTGGTAAGATGAAAAAACTATTAAATTAATAATTATGCTTCATAGCAATTCCCTTTATCGCTGATCAAAAGGCTTTATTTTACTATTTGTTACTAATAAAGAAAATTTCAAGTTACCTCTTTGTTCTATAAATAATTGTCTGACTTCTAGCGAATGTATGATTAATAAATGCAGGTAATTTTCTTTCTAATTTAAATGCTTTCTGCCTGAACTTTCTTGGATGCATCTTTGGCGGCAGCAGGCGGTGAAATCTTTCAAGAGAACCCAACGGTATAATTTCCACCTCATGAAAAAACTCCCTTCCCAATTTTTCGAAATGACTGCTGCTGTTATCCCTCTCTGGGTGAGGATCGTTTTCTTTCCACTTTTTAAAGGCAGTTTTATTAAATTTAGAAGGCCGCCCGGGAACCGGTGTGTACCATCTTAGTTCATCCAGAACTTTACTGTTAACTGCAGGCTCAAAAAATCTTGCCTCGCCATCATCACTTAGTAAATTGGTGATTTTTATAAAAAATTGTTTTTCAACAGGATGCGTTAAGTGGTGTAGAAAAGCTTTTCCAACTACATAATCAAAATTTTCTTCCTGAAAATCAACCGTTAAGAAATCGCCTTCAACAAATTCAATTGGTTCTTTAAATTTATATAATTGATTTAACCTTGTAATTATTTCTCCGCTCTTGCTGGCAATATCATTGGCAAAGACTTTTGCTCCCAAAGCGGCCATTATAGCTGCGTTAGCACAATCACCACACCCCAGCTCCAGAATTTTTTTCCCATCTATCTTATTTCGAAAATTTTGTTGGTACATTCCAACCCAGCTGGTATCGGTTGTTGTGGAATCGTCAAGAAAGACGTGTAACTTATTTAACCTTTTAAGGATACCATTAACCTCTATATCGATATTTTGATATTTTTGGTTATAAAATTTAATATTCTTTTTTTGATTTTCTTCCATCTGTAAAGGGTAAATAAATCTTTATAATCATACAAAGTGTCTATAACATCTTCTCTGTTCGGTTAAGGATTAGCAATCCTATAATGAACAACTATTGAATTTAAAGCATAAAAAAATACCCATCAAGTAAAGGTACCTTTATCCAATCATATATCCGATCCTTTCAATTATTTGTTTAATATCGCCATTAATAAATTCCTTATTTTTCTGCTATAAAAATATCTTCATTTGGGTTGAGCTTGTATTTTTCATGCTTATGAGAAATATTTATTCTATTAACTTTAAAACCGGCGTCCTCTAAAAGCTTCGGATACTCCTGCCCGTATATTCTCACGTGATCTACCTGCCCATAGAACTTGTGTCTCAATTCTGGGTTCTTGATTTGCGGATCTTCAAAGGTTTTGTAGGTATTTGCCGAAATGGGAACCTGTAAAATCGCTATCCCCCCCGGCTTTAATACTCTTTTTATTTCCTGGAGGGCAATATAATCTTCTTCAACATGCTCAAGTACATGATTACATATCACCAGATTGAATTCGTTATTTGCAAATGGTATTGCCAATATATTCATGTTTTCGACATGTTTTGGGTAACTATATCCATCCGTAAAAAGATCTCCACAGATATAGTTCTCCTTAAAACTTAGTAAAAGCTCCTTAGTTAAATTTCTTTCCGGAGCAAAATGAAGAATTTTAAAATCAGAAGTTTTTTTGAAAATTTTCAATTCTTTCTTTAAATAAATTAAAACCAGTCTCTCCCTGTCTGTGGATTTGCAATAAGGGCAACCTTCCAATCGTATGCCTGCTCCTACAATTTTTCTTTTTTCTATAACATCAGATTCTTCACCTATCTCTTTAAAATGTGAAATATTATTTTGACAGAAAGGGCAGATATAATTCGCTCTAAATCGAAAAATATTCTTGATTCTAATTCTAACTTTCTGTAGAATTATATTTTTTTTAAACCCTTTCATTTTTCCATTCCAGCCCACAAAAAATATTTAAATTATACGCAGAGAATTAAAAACAAATTCCACTATACCGTAAAAGGTTTATACGTGTAATATTTATGAAATCAAATATAGAAATCTAAGTTTAATATTAAGTTAAAAAGATACATTTGTGTATATAACATTTATTTCCCTGTAAAAAAAAGAAGAAAAAATATTGAAAAGAAAGCAGTAAACGCCAAATAGCAATCGGAAAACAAATTCCCTATATTTGAAGGAGCAATAACTAACAAACGATTTGAAACCAATAAAAATTCATTCCCCTCCCCGATGTATAGGCTTACGGAATTTCGCGTTCACATTGTCTGCCGGGATAGCAGGAGTTGCTCCGGTGCTACTTTTTTTTCAAAGTGAGAATGTTTTTTATAACCGGGAGCTCGAAGATCAATACTTGATACTTAGTAACACTTAAAGAAAGTATGGGTAAATTTTTACTTTACGTATTTAAGATCATTGTTTTTTCGTTTTTAGTTGCCTTTTTTATTCAATATTTGGCGGATTCAGGTTTAAAAAAAATGGATGATAGTATCTATGCCGATTGGAATAAAATATTGGGAGGTCAGTTAAACTCAGATTTGGTAATTTTGGGTTCTTCTAGGGGTCAGGTGTCTTATGACCCCAGGATCATTCAGAAAACTACTGGATTGTCCTCTTATAATTTGAGCATTAATGCCGGTTCATACAATCTACAATGTCTAAAATTTGAGTCCTATCTCATTAAAAACAGACCTCCAAAAGTGATAATTCAAAATATAGATTTACCACATTTTGGCAAATCGAATTATTTACCCGAAGAATTTCAATTCCTTCCTTATTTAGACAATAATAAACTTGTCCGGGAACTTAGTGCCGTTAATTCAGATTACCGTTGGAATCACTACATTCCATTATTAAAATATAATCCCTACAAATCATTTCTTGTAAAAGGATTGTTATCCTTCTTTGGCAAAAAGTATTCAATTTCACCCACCATTAAAGGTTTTTCACCAAAAAATCCCTTATTTAAGAAAGATGAACACAATTTAAAAAGATTACGCGAAATGAGTTCAGACTCCTTAACTATTCAATCTTTTAAAATGAAATTAGCTGTTACCAGGGAGTTTTTACATAGGTATAAAACTGATTCTGTAAATATTTTTTTGGTTTGGGCTCCGGAATATAAGGAAAGGCTGGAGATAATGACCTCAATATTACCCCCTATAAAAAAAAATATTGCTCAGATGGTCTCCGATATCCCCGGCGTTTATTTTTTGGATTTTTCGGATGATCCTATAAATCTAAAGACAGAGTATTTTTATGACACTTTCCATTTAAATGAAAAAGGAGCAACTATATTTTCAACGAAGCTGTCTATTGAAATTGACAAAATTCTCAAAAACTGATCTATGCTTTTTAACTCCATCTCATTTTTAATTTTTCTGCCGGTTGTATTTATACTTTACTGGGGATTGTTTAAATGGTCTCTAAAACTTCAAAATATTTTCCTCTTACTTGCCAGTTACCTCTTTTATGGCTGGTGGGATTATCGCTTTCTGGCCCTGATCGCGGCAAGTACTTTAGTCGATTATTTTATCGGTAGGTTTTTGCAGAAAACAGCAAATGAAATACACCGTAAAATGCTGTTAAGCCTGAGCCTGGTTTTTAATCTGGGTCTGCTGGGTTTCTTTAAGTATTATAATTTTTTTATTGAAAGCTGGATAGATTCCTGGGCAAATTTGGGAGTGGAAATGCAGGTATCGAGCCTTAACATTATCTTGCCTGTGGGGATTTCCTTTTACACTTTTCAAACCCTGAGTTATACCATTGATGTTTACCGAAGAAAAATAGAACCTACTTCTGATATTGTAAACTTTTCGGTATTTGTAGCCTTTTTTCCGCAGTTGGTGGCAGGTCCTATAGAAAGGGCAAAACATCTGCTGCCCCAGTTTTCCAAAAAAAGGATCTTTATAGCAGAAAATGCCATTTCAGGGATTCATTTAATTCTTTGGGGCCTATTTAAAAAAATAGTGATCGCCGACAGTTGTGCGATTTATGTCAATGCTATTTTTAACGATTACGAAAATATGAATTCCGCAAGCCTGCTTTTAGGTGCGTTTTATTTCGCCTTTCAAATTTATGGAGATTTCTCGGGTTATAGTGATATTGCCATAGGCACGGGCCGACTTTTTGGCTTTGATTTGATGCGAAATTTTAACTTCCCCTATTTTTCAAGGAATATTGCAGAGTTTTGGCGAAGGTGGCACATCTCGCTCTCCACCTGGTTTCGGGATTATTTATATATTCCTTTAGGCGGTTCCCGGGGATCAAAATGGCAACAGGTTAGAAATGTTTTTATCATCTTTTTAGTAAGCGGATTCTGGCATGGCGCGAACTGGACATTTGTTATTTGGGGCGGATTGCATGCGTTATTTTTTCTTCCATTATTATTAGGAGATCAAAACAGGAAACATTTAAACCAGGTTGCTGAAAACAAACTATTGCCTTCCTTCCGGGAGCTGCTGCAAATGTTATTCACTTTTGGCCTGACCTGCTTTGCCTGGATATTTTTCAGGGCCGATAGTTTATTTGATGCAGTTAATTTCATCAAAAGAATATTCACCAATCATAAATTTGAACTTCAGTATTTACCTATTGAAAGGTACAATATAGAAATGTTGTTGATACTGGGAATATTCATCCTGGTGGAATGGTTCCATAGGAATTTTGAACATCCTTTTACGGGAAGGTATAAGTGGATTAAAATAATCTCGATTATTTTAATGTTGCTTACTTTAGGGGTTTATTCAGGTCAGCAGGAATTTATTTATTTTCAGTTCTAATGAAGAATTTTCTCAAATACTTAATAGCTATTTCTGTCATCACATTACTATTGATGGTTTCAATGGATATTATCTATTCTTATGCTTTTAAAAATGGTATACCTAGAAATAAAATTTCTTATATACTATCATTGGAAAATAAAAAAATCGATTATATTTTTTTAGGTTCATCCAGGGTAGATAATTTTATTGATTCCGAAATCATTGCAAATAAAACTGGTAAAAAGGCAATAAATCTCGGTATTCAAGGAGGAAAATTAGATGATTATTACTTAATATTGCAATTATTAAATAAACAAAATATTAAATCAGAAATCGTCTTTATTCAGGTGGATTATATTTTTAATATGCAGGGCTCCTCTAAATTTATAAAGAGTTCCTTAATGCCTTTCATGGATGATTTATTAATTTCAAGGTACGTAGAAGAAAGGGATGGAGATTATTTTAATTTAAAGCATATACCATTTTATAGGTATTTGGTTTATGATTATAAATTGGGATTTCGCGAATTTTTCAACACTGCAATTCATAAAAAATCAAAAACCGATTTTAAAAATGGCTATTTTCCAAAATATGGGAGTTCTGGTGAACCCTTAAAATCCAGTCTTCCTGGGAGGGTTGCAGATAATAATCAAACCTTTGATGCAATAAATGAATTTGCAAAGGAGAATAGAATAAAAGTTGTCTATTTTATGGCCCCTTATTGCGCCAATACCTCCAATTTAGAGTTTTCAATAAAATTAAAAGAAAAGATTCCTGCTTTATTGAATTACTCTGCCATTTACTCCAATGATGATTATTTTTTTAATTGCAATCATTTAAACGATACAGGTGCAAAAGTTTTTTCTGAATTTTTTGCAGATCAAATCCTCGATAATAATTTAAATCTTTGAAAATGCACCTGGCCTTTCTCACCCCCGAATACCCACATCCTAAAACCAATCCTGCCGCAGGGATTGGCACCAGCATCAAAAATATGGTTACTGCCCTTGTAGAAAAAGGGATAAAAGTTTCTGTATTTATCTACGGCCAGTCTACAGATGATATTTTTACCGAAGGCAGAATAAAATTTCATTTGATAAAACAACAAAACTATAAATTCCTGGGATGGTACCTGCACCGGAAATTCCTTCAGAAGTACCTCAACAAAGCAATTGTCCGGGAAAAAATAGACGCCCTGGAAGCCCCGGACTGGACTGGGATCACCGCTTTTATGAAACTCAATTGTCCGCTGGTGTTAAGGATGAATGGCAGCGACACCTATTTCTGCCATCTTGAAAGCCGGCCGCAGAAGAAAAAGAATTTCTGGTTTGAGAAAAAAGCACTGGCAGGAGCAGATCACCTGCTTTCGGTAAGTGAATTCACCGCCGGAAAAACCGCGGCACTCTTCGGCTTAAAAAAGAAAATTGAGGTCATTCCCAATTCGGTGGATGTGGGGGTTTTCTGTCCGTCCTTCACCCCCATCGCACCAAATACCATCCTCTACTTTGGAAGCATCATCAGGAAAAAAGGCGTTCTGGAACTGGCGGAGATCTTTAATCTCATAATCGCGAAAAAACCGGGGGCAAGGCTCCTCTTTGCAGGAAAAGACGTGAAAGACCAGCTCACCGGAAGTTCCACCAAACAATTGATCCTGGAGCAACTTTCTCCCTCAGCCATAAAAAACACCGCATGGCTGGGCGTGCTGCCCTACGAAAAGGTGCTGGCACAAATTGCCTCCGCAAATGTAGTGGTCCTCCCAAGCTTCGCCGAAGCCCTTCCCATGACCTGGCTGGAAGCTATGGCAATGGAAAAAGCATTGGTGACCTCAGACATCGGCTGGGCAAATGAAGTGATGATAGATGGCGTCACCGGGTTTACGGTAGATCCAAAAGACCATCAAAAATACGCCGCGAAAGTCCTTCAATTGTTGAACGATCCTGTTCTTGCTAAAAAAATGGGAAAAGCAGCCATGGAACGGGTGGTTGAGAGGTTTTCTACAGAGGTTGTGGTGGAGAGGAATATTGGGTATTTTGAAAAAGTAGTGAGTAGTGGGTATTGAGTATTGAGTGGAAAAAACGCGGATTGCACGGATTAGTGGAAAACACGGATTTGGAATTTGGAGTTTTCTTTAG
>Ga0314774_1000426_pt1 | contig 34781 bp, 28 predicted proteins | sample MetaGCBIA2018_FD_204515 | JGI IMG/M metagenome (GOLD analysis project Ga0314774, IMG submission 204515) | Cryopeg brine microbial communities from Beaufort Sea near Barrow, Alaska, United States - CBIA 2018 | ecosystem: Environmental > Aquatic > Marine > Coastal | place: USA: Alaska | collected... | reverse complement strand
ACCGGTTACCTGTCTCAGAGTTATTGAGGTGAAGAATAGGCAGGAGCCGTATACGAGGCCCGTACGTACGGTTCTGTGAGAGGGCTGGGGCGAGCTTGATCTGCTCGCCTCACCCTACTCGATTTTGATCGGGGTGAAGCGGTATGTGGGGCTCGGTCTCACGCCTATTCAGATCACTCGCTTCAATCCACAAACGTAGAGAAATAAGCAATTTATGGCATTTATCCGCCTTGATCAGGAAGTTATCGTGAAGCCAATTAGTTCTGATTATGCCTCGCGATAAAGTCCACGATACCTTCTGGATGTTTATTACCGCAATTGTAACATCCCGGCCTTTATCCGCCTTGATCAGGAATTATCGGGAAGCCAATAGTCCTGATTTTTGCCTCACGATAAAGGCCACGATACCTTCTGGATGTTTAGTTTCGTAATTGTGTACATCCCGGCCTTTATCCGCCTTGATCCTGAAGCTATCACGAAGCCAATAGTCCTGATTTTTGCCTCGCGGTAAAGGCCGCGATACCTTCTGGATGTTTATGCCCGTAATTGTATACATCATGGCCTTTATCCGTTTTGATCAGGAAGTTATCGTGAGGCCAATAGTTCTGATTTTTGCCTCACAATAAAGTCCACGATACCTTCTTGATGTTTATGCCCGTAATTGTATACATCATGGCCTTTATCCGTTTTGATCAGGAAGTTATCGTGAAGCCAATAGTTCTGATTTTTGCCTCGCGATAAAGGCCACGATACCTTCTGGATGTTTAGTTTCGTAATTGTGTACATCCCGGCCTTTATCCGCCTTGATCCTGAAGCTATCACGAAGCCAATAGTCCTGACTTTTGCCTCGCGGTAAAGGCCGCGATACCTTCTGGATGTTTATGCCCGTAATCGTATACATCATGGCCTTTATCCGCCTTGATCCTGAAGCTATCACGAAGCCAATAGTCCTGACTTTTGCCTCGCGGTAAAGGCCGCGATACCTTCTGGATGTTTATGCCCGTAATTGTATACATCATGGCCTTTATCCGTTTTGATCAGGAAGTTATCGTGAGGCCAATAGTTCTGATTTTTGCCTCACAATAAAGTCCACGATACCTTCTTGATGTTGATTCTTGTTATTTCATAGGTCACGGGGTTTTCCTTGGTGCTTACTTCTGCAGCGTGAGTGACTCTATTGCATTGCTCCGGCAGTTGATCGGAGCTCTTGATCTTTCTGGTTTTATTTTGTCTCAGTTCATGTTGAATCAAATGGATAAAAACAATTACGCTATTTATCCTCGTACTTTTTCTCAAGCTGTTTGCGTGCCTCCTCTTCGTTCGATTCTCTTTTCAAAATAGCGAGGATACTCTCAATTTGGGCCTTGATCCCAGGTTTGAGGTCGTCAAAAGCATAGATGTAGCCAAGATATTGTTTAACCAGTGAGTGTTGTCCACCATATTGTATCAGTGAGCCAAGCGTTTTCATGTAGACCGATTCGAGAGCCGCAGTGGTTTTGATTTCAGGAGACAGTTCAATCTCTCCCGAATCGATACGCTCCTGTGTCCCCTTGGTCGATTCAAGGGAGAGAGCTCCGACCAGTTTTCGAATCGGATTCATTGTGCCGGTCGCCATAAACTCGGCCCATAGTGTATCGATTTCAAAAGCTGTGACCGGACGGAGTGAAGGTTCTGTCAATTTTATTTTCTGAGCGTCACGGTAAAATTCCAATAGCTCTGGATCGAGCGACGAAAAAAAATCGGCATCAGATTGGCCGGTTATGGCAGAGATTAAAAGAATTTTTTTTCGATCGGCTGTGGTCCCCTTGGCATAGACCTCTTTTAGATGGGGCCAGAGAAAAGGGTTGTTCTGAATAACGAGGGAGAGAAAAGTGAGGAGAGGGGATTGCCGCTTCCCCGCAAGCCGTTCAGGATCGACATATTGTAAGAGTGCCGATACGGCGCGCCCCGGATCAGGATCCCGATAGTAGTTCGAAAACCATATTGAGAACTCTTCTGCTGTTTCGAAAGGAACACGATCGGAAATCTGTCTCAGGGTCATCTCGGCAGTCGACGATGCCTGCGTGTCAGCGAGTAAATCGTACGCTGTAACCTGAAAACGATAGGTGCCGAGCATGTCGGTTTCTGAAAATGTCAGGGTAAGGTATTGTCGACTCAGAAGCAGGGAGGTATCACTGCTGACACTCCCTTTGAACAGGTCTAATTCTGTTCCTGAACCGAAAAGTGGAGTCCCATCTGGAGCAGATGCTTCGACTTTATAGCCGATGCTGGCGTTATTCAGGCTGTCCTGCGTGTAATCTTTACCGAGAACCAGAAGTCGGAACGTCTGGCCGCGGTAAATACGCTTTGTGGGGTAGAGGGCCGGCTCACTACTGTCCGGGACAAGATACCATGCGTCCATCCCGAGATCCATTACCGTAGGGAGGACGAGAATATCGAGAGCCGAGGCGGGTGTCGGTAGGAGCAGGGTCAGCAGTAATAAAAAGGTTGGGAAGAATGGTCTTGTTCTGAGCATAGCACCTCGCGTATCAAATGGTTTTCTATGCGTTAAATTTGCGCCTTTACTGAGGTCGTGTCAAGTTGTGTAGGGATCCAGATTTGGTAGGGATTAGGAATATTAAGGGCGTGAACGGTTCATGAGATAGGCAACCAAACCCCAAATCTCAATATCACTGAAATGCGCTCCCCAGGCTGGCATGACCGACCCCTTTGTCAGGTAAGGTTCGACAGTTTTCCCTTCAGAGATTCGCCAGAAGAGGTACGAAGGGTCAATTTGACGGTAGATTGTACCTGTAAAATCAGGGGCGGCCGGCTCAAAAAAATCGGCGCGAGCCATCCGCCCCTCAGACAGTTTTCCGTGGCAATCGGCACAGCGCGTCAAAAACAGTTGCTTTGCCTCGGCAAGCAGGGGTGCATTCTTTGCCAGGTCAGCCGGCATGGTTCGCTGGGGATAAGAGTTGTCGCGATCAGTGCAGGAGATGATAAATAAAAGAAAAAAGAGGATCAGGGGTCTGTGCATAGAAACTCCCCGCGCAAAAGAAAAGGGGTGCTGACCGCAGCACCCCTCTAAAGAAATAATCAGATCAGGCTGCTCTTTCCAGAGTGATCCCCCAATCGATCAGTTCGTTTATGATGGCCTGATTCAAGCTCTCCATCGCTTCAGCAACCTCTGTTGAAAGTTCAAGTTTCATTTCAATCGAACCGGCTTGAATCCCATGTACGACTAGATTCTGCGGGGCATACCCTTGCAATTCGGCCACTGCCAACAAGTCTTGCAATCCCATCTGATGGACCGAGAGCTTGCTTGCAAAGGCGCGTGGAACTGCATCCCCTTCAAGGCGAAAGAGTGACCCGGGTGCCGCCTGCATCTCCAGAGCATCAATTATCAATAAGCTGTCGGCCAATTCGATATACGGGAGCAGATCGAGCCCGAGGGTCCCTCCATCGAGAAGAGTGACCCCCTCGGGGACCCGGTAATCGCGCTGTAGACGTTGCACGGCCCGGACGCCGATCGAGTCATCACTCATCAGCAGATTGCCGAGGCCTAGCACCAAAATAGACATCTAAAGATCCTTCGGCTCTATGAAGCGGTAGCCGCTGAAGATGCCGCTCATAGTCCCGTTGCGTTCTTTCACGTCCATCAGCCAGCCGCTGTAGATATGGTTGATGATAAAGCCGACCAAAAGCCACATGACGCCATGATGAACCAGACGCAGATCCTGATTGTGGATCAGCGCCGGGAGCCAGCCGAAGGTGACGTTCCAGAAACTCCCAGGCTCAAACTGGCCGTAGAGGGTGAATCCGGTGATGATCTGGATCAAAAAGAGAGAAAAAATACCGAGGTAGGCGGTGGCGGCAACCGGATTGTGCCCGACTTCGTAAGTGATCTGTTTGCCGGTAAAGGTGTAATAGCGCAGCATCTTGATGAAGTTCTTGCGCCCCTTCGGCGTCATCCAGGGGAAAAAGGCTTTCCACGAGGCGTGCTGATTGCCGACAAACATCCAGTAAACACGGACCAGAAAAGAGATCGTCAAAATGTAGCCGAACAGAAAATGCAGAAACCGGATGTTCCCCATGGTGAACAGGGTAGAACCAGGCGCCGTAGCAAACGGATTACCAATATAAAACCCGGTCATTGAAAGCATGACAATGGAGAGTACGTTCACCCAGTGAGTGATGCGAACCGGCCATTGCCAGACGTAGCGAATTTCCAACATAAGCGCCTCCTTCTTCCTAGAGTGCCTTGACCTTGATGATCTCCGAGCCGTTCCCGTCGAGCACATGGACTGCACAGGCGAGGCAAGGGTCGAAGGAATGGATGGTCCGTAAGATTTCGACCGGTTTTTTCGGGTCGGCGATCGGGGTGCCGATCAGCGCCTCTTCATACGGTCCACGCTGCCCCATCGGGTCACGTGGTCCGGCGTTCCAGGTGGATGGAACAACCGCCTGGAAATTGGCGATCTTCCCATCCTTGATCCGAATCCAGTGACCGAGGGCACCACGCGGTGCTTCGTGCCAGCCAAATCCCATCACCTCTTCTTTCGGCCAGGTCGACGGATCCCACTTCTCACCGTTATGTACGTCGAGAATGCCACGCCCCATATTTACAGCCAACTCGTTGAGCCACGATTCATTCTTCTGGGCCAGAACGAGGCAGTCAATGGCGCGAGCAGCGGTGCGACCGAGGGTTGAAAAGAGCGCGGAAGCGGGTGCGCCGAGTCTGTTGAGGACCAGATTGACGGCATCCTGTACCTCCGGGACGCCACCGACATAAGCGACCAGGATGCGGGCGAGGGGGCCGACTTCCATCGGCTGATCCATATAACGGGGTGATTTGACCCAAGAGTATTTATTGTCGGTGTCGAGAAAATCATACGGAGGTTTCGGACCGGTGTAATTATCATTGGTCTCGCCGTCGTATGGATGCAACCCTTTGTCATCACCGGTGGTGTAGTTGTACCAGGAGTGGGAGATGTACTCGGCAATTTTCTTCTCATCCATTTCAAGTAGTTTGCTGATGTCTTTCCCCATGATGATGCCGCGCGGCATGAAATTCTTGCCGTTTGCGTCCGGGAAGTCGCCGTAAGACATATAATTGCCGACGCCGCCGCCGATGGCTGCCCAGTCGAGGTAGAAAGGCGCGACCGCCAGTACATCCGGGATGTAGACTTGCTCGACAAACTCACGCGCTTGTTTGAGCAGCTTACCGATGTAGGCGATCTTGTCAGCGTTGATGGCGTTCTGGCTGTTCGGGTCGACCGGAATCGCCATACCACCGACCAGGAATGTCTGCGGATGGGGATTCTTCGAACCGAGAATAGCGTGAATTTTTATGACGTCCTTCTGCCATTCGAGTGCTTCGAGGTAGTGGGCGACCGCCATCAGATTCGCAGCTGGTGGCAGTTTGTAGGCGCTGTGTCCCCAGTAGGCGTTGGCGAAGGGGCCGAGTCGACCGGTACCGACAAATGCCTTGATTCGATCCTGTACCCCTTTGAAATAAGCAGCGCTCGATTTTGGCCAATTTGAAGTTGACTGCGCCAACGCGGCAGTCGCTTTTGGGTCTGCATCAAGGGCGCTCACAATATCAACCCAGTCGAGAGCGTGCAGGTGATAGAAGTGAATCACGTGATCCTGTACATTCTGAATCCCCATGATCAGATTCCGGATGATGCGGGCATTATCGGGAATTTCGATCTTCAGCGCATCTTCAACGGCGCGAATACTCGCCATCGAGTGCACGGTGGTGCAGACGCCGCAGAAGCGTTGGGTAAAGTGGTGAGCGTCACGCGGGTCACGCCCTTTAAGAATGGTTTCGACGCCGCGAAAGGCTGTCGATGAGCTCCATGCGTCGACAATTTTACCATCCTCGACCTGCGCTTCGATACGGAGATGCCCCTCAATGCGGGTAATCGGGTCTACAACGATTTTTCTGGCCATTGTATTATTCCTCCCTCTTTACTTTATCGTCTTCCATTGTATCGCCTTTACGCAAGGCACTCAGACCGGCATGGCCGGCAAACGCAACCGCTGTGGCCGCAGCCAGACCGAAACCGATCTGATCAACCGTATATTCGACCCCGAAGCCGGGGACGTTTGGCAGACGGCGGTAGAAAGGAGTCATGGTGTCCCAGAAATTTGGTTCTGAACAGCCGATGCAGCCGTGTCCGGACATAACCGGCCAGCTGGTCCCTTCATTGTAACGGACGGTCGGGCAGTTATGAGACGTCTCCGGCCCCTTGCAGCCGAGTTTGTACAGGCAGTACCCCTGACGGTGTCCATGGTCACCGAACGCTTCTGCATATTGACCGGCATCGAAGTGGGCGCGGCGTTCGCAGTTGTCATGAATCCGCTTTCCGTAAGCAAAGAGTGGCCGACCGAGACGATCGGTGGCCGGGAGTGAACCGAAGGTCAGAAAGTGGACGATGGTTGCGGTCAGATTCGTTGCATTAACCGGGCAACCGGGGAGGTTGAGAATCGTTGCGCCCGGAACGGCGTCCCGGACTGACATCGCCCCGGTCGGGTTTGGAGCCGCTTTCGGCAGGCCGCCAAAGGTGGCGCAGTTGCCGACAGCGATGGTCGCCGCAGCGTTGCCGCAGACATGCCGGGCGATATCGATGGCACTCTTGCCGCCGATGGAGCAGTAGCCGTCGCCTTTCGGGATCGACCCTTCGACAATGGCAATGTACTTTCCCTTGTATTTTTCAATGGTCTGCTCTTTTGCTTCTTCGGCGAGATGGCCGGATGCAGCCATGATCGTCTCATGGTAGTCGATTGAGAGGACCTCCAGGATGATGGTGGCAGCAGTCGGGTGATTGGACCGGAGAAAGGCCTCTGTGTCGCCGGTGCACCCCTGAAACTCGAGCCAGATAACCGGTACGCGGGTGTCCTCCAACGCTTGAGCGATCTTCGGTATAAAGCTCATCGGCAAGGCGAGGGCGGCGGTGGTGGCGGTGCAGAATTTGATAAAATCCCGACGGCTGATGCCACGGGTTTCCCACTTCTGCAGGATTTCTTCGGGGACCGAGGTCGACTGAGCGTCGTGGTCTTGTTTCATGGGACACTCTCCTTTCAAGCGAATCCAAATTAGGGAACAAAGAGATGGCATCAACAAAAAAACAAATTTTTTAAAAGTACCGTATGAAAATAAAATAACGTTCTAAAGCTAGTCAAAGTAGTAAAACATGTCAAGGTAATGTTTTGTATAAAAACGTAATAAACACAATGTATTCGGCTAACTAGATATGTAAAATAACATGTTTTCTACGCCGCTCGATAATGAAGCCATTTTAACATTTATGTAAGCGTCTGCAACCCAATGTGAAAATATAAATGGTAGAGTTGCATTTGCAGATGATCAGGAGGCCTTATGAACGTTTTTGTGACAGGTGGAACCGGATTTGTTGGGCGCGAAGTCGTCGCCGCATTGCACGCTGCCGGGCATCAGGTCCGCTGTCTGGTCCGTGCAGGATCGGAAGAGAAACTGCCGGAGATTGCAGCGCTGGAGCCTCTCTTTGGCGATGCGACCGAGCCCGATTCATTGATCGGTGCGCTCGACGGCTGTGATGCCGTTGTCCACCTGATCGGTATCATTCGGGAGTTTCCGGGTCGGGGGGTTACGTTTGAACGGCAGCATGTCGACGCGACCCGAAATATTGTCGATTTGACGATCAAGAGCGGGATCAGGCGATATCTGCAGATGAGCGCCAACAGCGCTGCGTCAAAGGGAGCAACCGGTTACCAGACGACCAAATGGGAGGCGGAACAGTTGGTCCGAGACTCGGGGCTCGACTGGACCATCTTTCGGCCGTCGGTTATCTTTGGAGCCGAAAGTGAGTTTGTCAAAACGCTGGTCGCCATCATTAAAAGCTTGCCGGTGGTTCCGGTGATCGGCAGTGGGCGCTATGAAATGCAGCCGGTTGCGGTGAGTCAGGTTGCTGACAGTTTTGTCCGAGCCCTCGACCTGCCGCAGACGATTGGTCGCACCTATCACCTCGCCGGGCCGCGACCGTACAGCTATCTGGAGTTACTCAACGCAGTCAGTCTGGCGCTCGGCAAGGGGGAGGTCAAGACCATCCGCCAGCCGCTTTTTTTGATGCGGCCGGCGGTCAAACTGCTTGAATCGTTTCAGCAATTCCCGATTACATCTGACCAACTGACCATGCTGCTTGAGGGGAATGTCTGTGATCCTTCTGAATGGGCGGCCGATTTCGATCTGGAACCGATCGACTTTGCCGAAGGGGTTGCTGCTTGTCTCTGATTCATCTTGAGCGGGACGCAGACTGTTTGAACCGCTTCAGGCGAAAATGGGCTTCGCGCTCGCGCTCGCCAAGATACTGATCGATTTTCCGGATGTCGGCAGCGAGCCCCGGCACGGTCCGTTCTTCCAGGACGCGTATCCGTCGCGACAGGCGGTGTAGCTCTTCTTCGAGCCGTTTGACCTTCGCTTCGTAGGTAGCGGTCTCCAGCATTTCGGCGGCAATGGTTTCAAACAGATGCTCTGCCTCTTCGATATGCGGCGTCGTCCCGCGAAAATCATGACCCCGTTCCAGCGGCGTTCGTAGCGGGGTCTGCACAACGGTCAGGTCGAGGTAGTGCAGGCCGAGAATATTGCGAGGAGTGATCTCGATTCCCGGCTCCTGACGATTCACCGCCGCCAGGGAGAGCATGATCTCTTCCCCCTCATGGCCGAAACCAAGCCGCAACCGCTCCAGCGCCCTGGCATACTTTTCCCGTAACAACTCCCTTGAACGGAGCAGCGGTCGCGTCGCTTCGAGAAACTCACGAATCAGAGCCTGACGCCTCCCTTTGAGGATCATAATGCTCCCCTGAACGGTCTGATTCCGCTCTTTAAGAAGAAGCAGATTTGTTCGGGTCGGATGCAGCATAGCCGCTCACCTCGTATTGACGGAGCAGGGCCAGGCCGAGATCGAGACTCTCGATCACGCTCCTCCGTTCACTCCCCTGGCCAATATAATGCGTTTCAAAATCGGTTGCAAAATCGAGCAGTCTCCGATCTTGTTCCGGTATCCCCTCCCGCCCGACAATGGTTTCGAGCCGTCGCAACTCCCGACCCCGTGCATAGGTGCGGTAGAGATCGTCGGTAGTCTTGCGATGATCCTCCCGGGTCCGTTCGGCGCCGATGCCGTTCTGCATCAGGCGCGACAGGCACGGCAAGGGATCGATCGGCGGATAGATGCCGTTGGCATGCAGCTCGCGACTGAGGACGATCTGCCCTTCGGTGATGTAGCCGGTCAGGTCGGGAATCGGGTGGGTGATGTCGTCCTCCGGCATCGTGACGATTGGCAACATGGTCAACGACCCGGGGCGCCCCTTGATCCGTCCGGCCCGTTCGTAGAGCGAAGCGAGATCGGAGTACATGTAGCCGGGGTAGCCGCGTCGCCCGGGGAGCTCTTCGCGGGCGGTGGCGACTTCACGCATGGCGTCACAGTAGTTGACCATGTCGGTGATGACCACCAGCACGTCGCGCCCATGATCAAAGGCGAGATGTTCGGCCAGGGTCAGGCCGATGCGGGGGGCGAGCAGCCGCTCGACCACCGGACGGTCGGCGAGGTTGGCGATGGTCACAAACGGATTGTTCAAGGTTTCGAGAGTGTCGAGATAGAAGCGATAGTCGCGCTGGGTCAGGCCGAGGGCGATAAAGACGATGGCAAAGCGGCTCTGATCCGAGGTCCTGGCATGTTTCAGAATGTCGGCAGTCAACTGTTGGGACGGCAGACCGGCGCAGGAAAAAATCGGGAGCTTCTGCCCTTTGACCAGAGTGTTCAAGGCATCGATGGCGGTGATGCCGGTCTCGATGAACTGTTCCGGTTTGGCCCGGGCGGCGGGGTTGATCGCCCGCCCGATGATCGGTCGCCAGGAGCCGGAGCGATACATCGGGAGACCATCGAGGGGACGAAAGGCGCCGTCAAAAATCCGGCCGAGACATTCTTCTGACAGCGGTATCTTCTTGATGCTGTCGCTGAAGGAGACGGTCGTCGTCTCCAGATCGAGCCCCTGCGGCTCTCCAAACAGCTGAATCAGAACATGATCCTGATCGATGCGCAGCACTTCACCTTCGAGCAGCGACCCATCCGGAGCTGTGATCCGGACCATTTCGCCGAGACGGGCGGCGTCGATCCGGTCGAGAATCAGCAACGGTCCGCGGATCGATTTGATCGTTTTGTAGGTGTGCTCAGCGAGGCGCATGATTCACCCCCTGTAGAATATCGTCGATGGCGTCACCCGCCTGCAGCCGGACGACACCGGCATCGTAGGCAGCGAACAGTTGTCGGCAGAGATCGATGGTCGCTTCCGGGGTCGAAAAGGCGTCTTCAGAGTAGGCGTTTTGTCGCAGAAACTGCTCCTGCAGCTGCTCGGCAGTGTGCAACAGGAGACGATCGTCATCCTGCAGTCCTTCATGACCGGCAATCTCGGCGACTTCCCGCAGTTCTCCAGATTTTTGAAACAGGGCGCGGGCGCGGCTCCGCAGCTTGCTCCAGTCGGCGCTGATCGTGCTGTCAAACAGTCTGTCGGTCGCACTTTCATATTGCGAATAACTCTGCGTCCAGTTGACGGCCGGAAAGTGGCGGCTATGGGCCAGGCGTGAATCGAGCATGTAAAAGGCGCCGGCCGCGCGGAGGCAGGCCTGGGTCACCGGCTCGGTAAAATCCCCCCCCGGCGGAGAGACGGCGAGCATCATGCTGAGCGACCCGGTCCGCCCGTCGAGCGTCTCGACCACCCCGGCCCGCTCGAGAAAGGCAGAGAGTCGCGAGGCGATGTAGGTCGGATACCCCTCTTCCCCCGGCATCTCCTCGAGGGAGGCGGAGATCTCCCGGAGCGCCTCAGCCCAGCGTGAGATGCTGTCGGCGAGCAAGAGAACATCGAATCCCATGTCACGGTAATATTCAGCCATGGAGACGGCGGTATAGATTGAGGCTTCGCGAGCGGCCACCGGCATATTCGAGGTGTTGGCGATGACGATGGTCCGATCCATCAACCTCCCCCCCCGCCGCGGATCCTGCAGGGTTGAGAACTCGTCGAGGAGTTCTGCCATTTCATTCCCCCGTTCGCCGCAGCCGACATAGACCACCACATCGACATCGGCATATTTGGCGATCGACTGCTCCAACACCGTCTTACCGGTGCCGAAGCCGCCGGGAAAGACCGCGACCCCCCCCTTGATCATCGGGAACAGCAGGTCGAGACAGCGCTGGCCGGTGATCAGCGGCTGCGTCGGTGTCAGTTTGCGTTGGACCGGTCTCGGATGCCGAATCGGCCAGTCGTGGGTCAGCGGAACCTGCTGATCGTTGTCGATGAGAGCCAGTGATTCGTGTGGGTTGCAGTCACCGCTGCATATTTTTGTAATCTCTCCGGCCAAGGGAGAAAAGAGGGGATGTTGAACGCCTTTCTCCTGCACATGAGCGATCAGTTCACCGACTTTGATCCGATCCCCGACCTGCCTGACCAGATCAATTTGCCAATGCTGATCTAACGAGATGGCCGGTGTCTCAAAGCCGGAGTCGATAAACGCACCGCTCTCCTGCAGCAGACTCTCCAGCGGGCGTTGTAGCCCATCGAACATGGCGCCGAGAAGGCCCGGCCCGAGGGTGACACAGAGCGGTGCTCCCACCGCTTCGACCGGTTCGCCAACCGCCAGCCCCCGACACTCCTCATAGACCTGTACGACCGCCCGATCGCGTTCCAGGCGAACCACTTCACCGGTCAGGCGCTTATGCCCAACCCGCACCTGATCGTAAAGCCGCAGGCCAGGAAGAGAGACGGTCACGGTTACTCCGGAGATATGGGTAATGGTTTCGGTCATTCGCGAATCCTCACATGATAGCCGAGTGCTCTGCGGATCATCCGCTGCAGGTAGTCTTCACTCACCGCTGCCGTCTCTTGCGGGGCCGGCAGAATTAACAGGATGCCCGCCCACCGTTTTTCGGTTTTTTTCAGCCACGCTTCATCGACCTCTGGCAAGAGGCGTTCGTCAAGAATCAGAACGCCAACATCGGCGTCGCTGGTCAACGTCTCGAGAGTCGCAGTAACCTCCTCGGCGTTGACGGCCAACTGCTCCAGCCCTGCAATAGCGAAGCCGTGCGGTAGATCATCCGGGGTGATGAAGATCAACCGCTTCATCCGAGTTTCTCCCATGCGGCAAGTTGATCACCCCCCCAGCGCTGTAGGCCGAGATTGCGCGTGTGCAGGTAGAGCGCCCAGAGGTAATTGAAAATCAGAAACGGGTCCGGTTCCGCCCGCGCCCGGCGGTGTAGAGTCGTCAAAATTCGACCGAGCATGGCATGTTCGACGCTCTCGGCATCGAACTGATCGCTCCCGCTGATGCGGTTTGCAGCCAGGCGCAACTTCAGCTCCTGTCCGGGACGCAGCAGCGCTTGCCACTGTTGCGGGGTGTGGGTTCCGCCCGGCAAAAGGGGGCGCTGCTCTGTGAGCTCCCAACGCCGGGTCTTGAGAATCGACAGCAGGTTGTGCAGGTCAACTAATTGACCAAAATAGCTACGCAGGGCTGGCCCGCTGCCCATGTGCAGCGCAGAATTGAACAAGGTGTCGACCAGTGCCTCTTCCATCTGCCGCTGCCCATCTTCAACCAGAATCGGCTCCAAATGAACAGACGCAGTTTTCACGTTTACCAGAGACGCATCGAGCAGTCGCACTGCATCTCTAACATCGGCTGCTCCCTGCAGCTGCCGCACCAGTTCCCGATTCAACAGCGGCAGAACCGCCAGTTGTGCAAGCCCCTCCCTGTTACGTCCGGCAAGGCGGCGCAAGGCGATCAGCACCCGACGGAGTTCAAAATAGAGGAAACAAAGGGCAAACTCCTCTCTTGTTTTCCGGTCCATGGTTCTGTACAGCCAATAGAGTTCACCCTGCATGGCTGGCCAGGGGTCGGCCTGTTTCCGCTGTTGACCACCGGTAACTTTAAGCCAAAGCTGACGGCGGCCACGTAGCCGGGCGATAAGAAAATCACGCGGATAACCTTCGGTTTTTAGCTCAAGCAGGAGTCTGTGCATGATCTCACTCTCTTTTTGTCCTTAGTGAATCGAGTACGCAACCACTGAGTTCAGGCCATGACTGCTCAAGCCGCTTGGCCAGACTGTTGTCGACAGAAAGGGTCTTCTCAACGGTGGCGGCAATCACCCCGGTCAGTGTCGGGTCGGTATCAATGGCGCAGTCCGGAAAAATTCTGGCCGCCTGTTGACGATCCTCCGGGTGGACGGTGATCTGCTTCCAGTCCAACCCGGGGAGCTCTCTCGCCAGTCGCTGCAGAGATCGTCTCCGCTCCTCTGGTGTCAGGGTCGTGAGCCGCTGTAGGGCCTTTTGCCGGAGTTGTTCCGAAAAGGTCTCTTCGGCCAGCAGACGGGTGCGGCGCAGCCGTTTCCCGATCCGGCTGGAGAGACGATCGAGCTGCTCTGTTACCTCCGATTCAATCCGGGCCACTCTCTTCTGTCGCTGGTCGGCAGAGCTCGCTTCTGTCTCTTGTCGGTAACGGCGCGCTTTTTGTTCCGCCTCCTCCCAGATCGTCCGCGCTCGGGCATCCCTTTTTTCCAGCAGTGATTCTTTCAGTTTCTCGCGACTCATCGTCTTAGATCATCAGCAGGATCATGGCGGCGACAACAAAACCGAGAATCACCATGGTCTCAGGAATGGCGATCAGGACGATGATGGTCCCGGTCAGCTCAGGCTTTTCGGCCAGGGTGCCGGCTCCGGCAGCGCCGATACGGGATTGGGCCCAGGCTGTCGCCAGAGCTGGGAGACCGATCGCCAGTGCGGCGGCGAATGCGAGATATGCTTTTTCCATAATGAGACTCCTTTCAATCGAGATGCTTCTCATCGAGAGGGGCAAAACGCCGCCCCCCGACTTCCAGAAATTTGCTGAAAAATTCAACATAATGCAGACGCAGGGCATGGATCGTCGGGGCGAAGACGCCGAGAACGAGATTAAAGGTGTGCAGTAGTCCGGCGACCAGCAGTCCGGCGACGATATCTCCGGTCATCCCTCCGAGGCGGTTGGCAATGACGGCGAGAAAAACCGAGGTTGTGCCGATCGCCATGATACGGGCGTAAGAGACGATATTCCCGACCGTCTTGAGCAGTTCGAGCGGTGCGAGGAGCCCGCCGAGCAGAATCATCGCCGGGACTGCAACCGACACCAGCAGAAGAATCGGACCGGCTTCGAGGCCGGTTTCCGGCCAGAGCAGGGTCACAAAGAGCAGAGAGAAGGAGATAATCGACACGATTTCGAGAAACTTGAGCACCCCTTTCTTCCAAAGCTGGCGCCGACAGGCGCTGATCAGGCCGAGCAGAAGACCGAGCAGAATGTGCATCCCACCGACTGATAGCGAAAAATAGAGCATCGGTACAATCGCCTGACTCCGTTCAAACAGGATCGGGTGGAGAGAAAAGATCTGGTTCCCCCAGTCACCAAACAGCTCTCCGTACAGTATCCCAAACAGGATGGTGAAGACCGCACTCGCTCCAAGGATCCTGGCGCCATCGAGCAGCAGCGGTGGGGCATGACGCAGCAGTAGCCCCAGAGAGAGAACGACCAGTACCAGGCCGTAGCCGATGTCCCCCAGCATCATCCCGAAAAAGAGCGGAAAAAAAATGCCGAGGAATGGAGTCGGGTCGAAAGAGCTGTAGCGGGGTAGCGGAAGAAGAGCGGTCATCCGCTCAAACGGTTTGAAGTAGCGTGGATTCATTAACGAGACCGGAATCCGTTCGAGGTCGCTCTCCAGGATGGTGATCGATTCGAGGGTGACGCGCCCTTTGAAGCGTTTTTCGAGACGACTTTGCAGGGCGTCAGACTGCTTTCCCGGAAGCCAGCCGATGATGATGAAGCACATTTCGGTTTCGAACACCGCCGTCGACGCTTCCAGGGTGTCGAGCCGTTTGATTAGCCAGCTGTAGGCACGCTGATAGATCGGGGCCCAGCTTTTCGCGAGCGTGGCCAACGCCTGCTCGATTTGGACCCGCTCAGCGCTGATACTCCGCAAACGCTCATGAAGATAGTGGACCTTTTCCACGAAGGTGTAGTTTTTGAAAGCTTCGGGGAACGCGAGCTCCGGTACGTTTTCTGTATCGAGTAAGGCCCGAAGGCGGGCTGCCCGTCCCGCTTCGATGGCAATGATGCCGACGAGTTCTCCTGCTGGCGTGGTCGCTGTCGTCATGATCACATGACCTTCAAACAGTTCTTCAAGCAGAGTGTCGAGGCGATTGGCAGACCCATTGGATTTGAAGGAGAGACCAAAAACATCGAGCAGCTCATGCTGGCGGTGGATATCGTTCAGCATCGGCTCAATCGCTTGCAACAAGCCACGAAAAGCATCGAGACTCTTCTCTTCGTCGACCAGTTCGGTCAGTCGGTCGCGCTGTTGACGGCAGAGATGGAGATGACTCTCGGTTTTTGCAGCGATGATATCGAGAACCGGCAGTGGATGCAGGTAGCTCTGTCGGGTCGGCAGAGCCGGAAGTATTTCGAGCAGCGCAGAGATGTTTTCTGCCAAATCATCATAAAAGATCCGTTGCTCGAATGATTTCTCCGGAAGTTGCAGAGTGCTGAGCGGCAGTCGGTCGGGACCAGCCACGCTCTGCGGATCCGATTCAAGGTGGAGAACACCGAGACGACGTGTGACCTCAATGGTCTCGAACAGCAGCTCCTTCGGTCCGAGGATCTCAACTTTTATCATCTGGACAATCATTGTCTCTCCCGTACAGGACAACTTTTAATTGATCCTCCAGCAACGGCAGCAGGGTGTCATCCGGTGAACGGAGAAGGGACCGGCACCATTGTCGCTCTTGATAAAGTTTATTGGCAAGTCTCTGGCGAGCGACTCGAATCGTTTCGGCGTTCTTCTGCGTTGTTGCGATTTCAGACTCTTCTTGCTCACAGCTCAACTCCTGATCGATCGCCCTGCAGACTTTAGCCAGCCAGATGTCCGCCCGTTCCTGCTCTCGGCAGAGATCGGCTTCGATCTGCTGTTCCAGCTGCAGAATCTCTTTCAGGATGCCATCAGTCATCAGTCGCCCCTTTTTAAAGAGAAGAATGGGAAAGACCCAGTGGGAGTATATCAAAATATCGTGAAGATTCCATTTGCCGCCGAGTTGGCCTATAATGGCGCTCTTTTTTGGGAGATTCTATTTATTTATGCATGACTATTCTACAGTTGTCGTCGAACAGATCCGCGCAGCGATTGCCGATGCCGGTGGGCGGGAAGTCTTTTTCTGCGCCAGGACCGATGGTGAACAATCTCTGATCGCTGTTGAGACGTTGGCCCGCGGTAACGCGACCGCCGTCCCGGCGATATTAAAGAATGTCTCTTTTGGGGATGTGGTTATCCACAATCACCCTTCCGGAGATCTCGAGCCGTCGCATGCCGATCTCGATATCGCCGCCCGTCTCGGCGGTCTCGGCGTCGGCTTTCATATTGTGGATAACTCTGTTGAAAGTGTGTATAGAGTCGTCGAAGCGTTTCGCCCGACCGAAACAGAGAGCCTGAAGCCGGTACAGATTGAAGAGATTCTCGGCAACAACGGTTCGATCGCTGCCCTCTTGCCAGGCTATGAAGAGCGGCCGGATCAGCTCCGGATGGCGCAAGCGGTCGGTGAGGCGTTCAATCGCGATCGGGTGGCGGTGATCGAGGCCGGCACCGGCACCGGCAAAAGCCTCGCTTACCTGGTCCCGGCGATTCTCTGGAGCAGACAGAATAGAGAGCGGGTGATTGTCGCCACCCGGACGATCAATCTGCAGGAGCAGTTGATGCGCAAGGATCTGCCGCTCCTCAAGCAGGCGACCGGGATCGAATTTTATGCCGTGCTGGTCAAGGGGCGGGGAAATTATCTCTGTCGTCGGCGCCTGGAGACCGCCTTTGCCGAAACCGGGCTGTTCGATGAGCAGCAGACCTTTGAGTTAAAGAGTCTGCTCGGCTGGTCGGAGAAGACCGCAAACGGCGATCGCGAGGAGCTGACGGTCACGCCGGAAGAGTCTCTCTGGGAAGAGGTCCGTTGCGAGGGGGATCAATGCGCCCGGGCGCACTGTGCACACTATTCAAACTGCTTCTTTTATAAAGCGCGGCGTCAGGCCGCTCAGGCCGATCTGCTCGTGGTCAACCACGCCCTCCTTCTGGCCGATCTCTCTTTGCGGCGCAGCACCGATAACTACAGTGCGGCGGCGGTGCTCCCGCCGTGTGAACGGATGATCCTCGACGAAGCCCACCATCTCGAGGATGTCGCCACCAGTTACTTTTCTTCACAGGTGACCCGTTTTACCTTTGCGCGGATTCTGAACCGGCTCCGGCACCCACGTAAGCCGGAGCGAGGACTGCTCCCCCGGTTTCTGACCCTGCTCGGCAGCCGCCTCCCGGATCGTTATGATGACCTCTATCGCTCCCTGCATGAGCGGATCGAAGCGTTGACCGGCCTGCGCCAGCAACTGCTCGACAACGGTCTCTCCCTGTTCGAACGGTTGGGGCTCGGACTCGCTGCGCACCTTGATAAACAGGTTACAGAGCGTGAAGAGCTGCGCCATCGGGTGGTTCCGGCCTTTCGTGGTACCGCTTTCTGGCACGATGCGGTCACTGATATTCGCGCCTTGGCCACCCAGACCGAAGAGCTGGCCGCAGCGTTGCGGAGTCTGATCGATCTCTGCAAGGAGATGCCGGAGGAGATTGAGGAGCATTTCATCTCCTCTTTGACCGATCTGGGTGGGATCGGTCTGCGGCTGCAATCTCTGGCTGCCGACCTTTGCGGGTTTGTGGTTGATGATGAAAAGAGCTGTGTCTGGTTTGAAGTCAAACAGGGGCGGATTGGGCGTGGTCAGGGGCTGATCACCTCCTTGCGCGTCGCACCGCTCGCCGTCGCCGGTCTGCTTAATGAGACCCTGTTCGAGCGGAGCCGAACCGTCGTCATGACCAGCGCGACCCTGACCGTCAACAATACGTTTGCTTATCTGAAACAGCGGATCGGTCTCGACCGTCTGTCGTCGCAGCGGCTGCTGGAGGATATGCTCGCCTCGCCGTTTGATTACCGCACTCAGGCGCTTCTGGCCGCACCGAAAGATATCCCGATGCCGGGGGACAAAGGGTATGCGGAGATGCTCATCGAACAGATCGAGCAGGCGATCCTCGCCGCCGACGGCCGGACCTTTGTGCTCTTCACCGCCTACTCGATGCTCAGGCGCGTGCATGCCGAACTCGCCCCTATTCTCGGAGCCCGTGGCTATCGTTGCCTGCGTCAGGGGGAGATGAACCGGCACAAGTTGTTGCAGGAGTTCAGCAACGATTCGACCAGTGTGCTGTTCGGGACCGATTCCTTCTGGGAAGGGGTCGATGTGCCGGGGAGGGCGCTGGAGCAGGTGATCATCGCCCGGCTGCCGTTTCGGGTCCCGTCCGAGCCGGTGCTCGAGGCGCGGGCCGAGGCGATCGAGCGCGGCGGCGGAGATCCGTTTATGGATTACACCGTGCCGCAGGCGGTGATCCGTTTCAAGCAGGGGTTCGGTCGCTTGATTCGGCACCGAAACGACCGGGGGGTGGTGCTGATACTCGATGCCCGGGTCAGTCGGCGCAACTATGGTCGGTTGTTTATCCGGTCGCTCCCCGATGTCACCTTTCTTTCTGCGCCGACGGTTGAGGTGCAGGGCGCTGTGAAAACTTTTTTCGCCAAGGCGCGAGCAGGGATTGAAGCCGCTCCGGACGAGTGATATAGTTCGCCTCGCTGCTGGAAATCAATTGAGTTCATTTTATACCGCCTTCAAGGAGAAGAGCATGGCAGATAACGTCTATAATTTCGGTGCGGGGCCGGCGATGTTGCCGGTGCCGGTGATGGAACAGATTCGGGACGAATTCCTCGACTATCAAGGGCTGGGGGTCTCGGTGATCGAGATCAGCCACCGGAGCAAGGAGTTCGGCGAAATCCTCACTGAAACGAAGAGCCTGTTTCGCGAACTGGCCGGAGTCCCGGATAATTATCAGATCCTGTTTCTGCACGGTGGGGCGCGGATGCAGTTTTCTGCGCTCCCTTTGAACCTGGCCGGTCGCAGTCCGTCGAACACATGTCTCTATATCGAAAGCGGCAATTTTGCCGGTCTGGCGATCAAGGATGCGGCTCCCTACGGAGATATCCGGGTGATCGCCAGCAGCGCCGATAAAAATTTCGCGTCGCTCCCGATCGTCGATCCGGCGGTGATCGATCAGGATGCGGCTTACCTGCATCTGACCAGCAACAACACCCTGTTCGGCACGCAGTGGGGCGAGTTTCCGGATGCCGGAAGCGTGCCTCTGATTGCCGATCAGACCTCGGAAGTCCTCTCCCGGAAGATCGATTACAGCCGCTTCGGAATGATCTATGCCGGTCTGCAGAAGAACCTCGGGCCGTCCGGGATGGCGGCGGTGATCATTCGCGACGATCTGCTCGGTTACGCCTCGAAACAGACTCCGGTGTTGCTCAACTACGCGACTTGCGCCAAGGATGATTCGTTGACCAACACCACCAACACCTTCGCGATCTACGCGGTCAAACTGGTCCTGCAGTGGCTCAAACGGGAAGGGGGGGTCTGTGTGATGGAACAGCGCAATAAGGCCAAATCGACGAAGCTCTACGAGCAGATCGACAGCAGCGGTTTCTACCGGGGTTTTGCCCAGACCGACTGCCGCTCACGGATGAATGTTACCTTTAATCTCCCCTCTGTCGATCTGGAAAAAAAGTTTCTGGCCGAGGCGGAAGAAGCCGGTCTGTACGGCCTGCCGGGGCACCGGATCGTCGGTGGCGTTCGCGCTTCAGTCTACAATCCGATGCCGATGGCCGGGGTCGAGACTCTCGCTGCGTTTATGCAGGAGTTTGAGCGGACCAACGGTTGATCCCATCTTCTATGATTTACAACAAAGATAGGACGTTGACAGTTGTTGATGAGGCGCGTAAAATCCGCTTTTCGATGCATACAAAGACCCTCATTGGGTCTTAAAAGGAGGCATAAAGAATGATGAAGGTAATCATTACCGATGAAATTATGGCGAGCGGATTACAACAGCTGCAGGATGATGAGCGGGTGCAGGTTGACGTCCGTCTCGGTCTGAGCCGTGCGAAGTTACATCAGGTGATCGGCGAGTATGATGCGATCATCACCCGCAGCGGGACGCAGGTCGATCAGGATCTGGTCAATCATGCCACCAACCTGAAGATCGTTGCCCGGGCTGGCGTCGGGATCGATAATGTCGATGTTGATGCCGCCAGCAATAAGGGGATCATCGTTGTCAACGCCCCGTTTGGCAACGTCAATTCTGCCGCCGAACATACCATGGCGCTGCTCCTCTCGTTCTGTCGTAAGATTACCGTTGCCAACGCCAGCCTGAAGAGCGGCGAATGGAAGCGCGCGCCGTTTACCGGCTACGAGCTCAAGGGGAAGACCGTCGGCATCATCGGTCTCGGCAAGGTCGGCGGGCGCGTTGCCAAGCGCTGCAAGGCGTTCGAAGCCGATGTCATCACCTACGATCCGTACATCTCCGAGAAGCGGGCCGAGGATTTTGGAGTCAAACTGGTCTCCCTCGAAGATATCGTCCGTTACGCTGATATCATCACTGTCCATACCCCTCTCAACGACGAAACCCGCGGCATAATTACGGCGGAACAGTTCAAGGGGATGAAGGACGGCGTTATTATGATCAACTGCGCCCGCGGCGGCATCATTGAAGAGCAGGCGATGCTCGATGCGCTCGAAGCGGGAAAAGTGAAGGGGGCTGCCTTCGACGTCTGGACCGAAGAGCCGCCGGCTACCGAGATTCTGAAGAAGCTGATCGCCCATCCGAATATGGTGGTCACCCCGCATCTCGGCGCCAACACCTTCGAGGCCCAGAAAAACGTAGCGGTTGATGTCAGTCGCGAAATCATCAATTATCTCGATGGGCGGCCGATCGAAAACGCCGTCAATATCCCCCGTTTCGACCCCGACCTGATGGATCAGATGAAGCCTTTCCTCGGTTTGATCAGTCAGATGGGGGAGTTTATTTCTCAGCTCGCCCCGGCCAACCCGAGCAAGGTCACCTTCACCTACAACGGCCAACTCGCCCGATTCGACTGTACCCCGTTGACCGTCTGCGGCATGGCGGCGCTGCTCAATGAGCAGACCGACACCGATGTGAATATGGTCAATGCCCGACTGGTTGCCCGCGACATGGGGATCGAGGTCGAAGAGGTCCGCTCGAGTGAAATGGAATCGTTCTCCAGTCTGGTCACCCTGATGATTGAGTCGGGGAACGAGAAACGGATGATCTCCGGTGCCCTGTTTGAGGGGATTCCGAAGATCGTCAAGATGCGCAATTTCATGACCGACTTTACCCCGGAAGAACATATGCTGGTGATCAGTTACGAAGACCGCCCCGGGATGCTCGGCAAGATCGGCACGATCTTTGGCGAATCCGGGGTGAATATCGGTAATATGAATCTCGGTCGCCGCAAGGATGAAGGGGAGGCGATGGTGGTCTTCTCCATCGATTCACCCGCCGATGAAGCGACGGTGGAGCGGATTCGCAAGGAAGTCGATGCCCGCTTTATCAGAGCGGTGCATATGACGTTGTAAATGTCATAATCATAGAACTCTCAAGGCGGCCCGATCGGGCCGCCTTTTTTTTGCGCTGCGGGGAGAGAAATATTCTGCAGACGCTGCTCGGTGATTTGGTTGAAGATTGGTCCGCGTTTTTAGAAGCCGATGCTGAAAACAGGACGGCCAAACCCGAGCGGAACGGTCGGGACGTCCTCCTGGCGCAGCAAGCTTTACCGCTGGCCTGGAAGGGATGCTTGGGCGAAGCTTGCAAAAACAAAAGGTTCTGTCCTGAACCAGAGGGAATGACGTGAGGTGTTCCCGGAATTCAGTTCTTCCTGATTGTGGAAATTACTGGCTAAACAGGGTCGTCTTTACTATGATACCTTTATTGTAATTTGGAGGGAATGGGATGCCGTTTTCTGTGAGGGGTAAGGATTATAAACCGCCAGCGGCTAACGAATGCTGCTATGGCGGTTTTTATGTTTGAACGACATAAAATCATAACGCTTCTCAAAAGATTGTACCGCTTTGGTCTTTAATGTCTTGACCATTAATCCACAGCCGTCTCTATTCTGAGGCAGGATATATAAGGTTATTTATGACCCCCAACTTCACCCAAACCGCTTCGTTTCTCTGGTCAGTGGCTGATCTTCTCCGTGGCGATTTCAAGCAAAGCCAGTACGGCCGAATCATTCTCCCGTTTACCCTGCTGCGCCGTCTCGAATGCGTACTCGAAAAGGACAAGTCTGCGGTTCTGAACAAGCACGCCGAAGTCAGCAAGATGAATCTGCCGGAAGAGGCGGCTGAGAAGTTGATACTGCGTGCGACCGAAGCGCAGTTCTTCAATACCTCGCCGATGGACCTCTCCAAGCTCGGGGAGTCGGGGATCAAGGATAATCTGGAGACTTACATTCAGTCGTTCTCCAAGGATGCACGGGAGATCTTTGAATACTTCAAGTTTGCCGAATTCATCGCCCAGCTAGGCGACGCCAACCTTCTTTATAAAGTAGTTCAGAAGTTTGCCAATACGGATCTGAGCCCAAAGGCGATTTCCAATTACGAGATGGGCCTGGTCTTCGAGGAGTTGATCCGGCGCTTTGCTGAGAGTTCAAACGAGACCGCCGGGGAGCACTTCACCCCGCGTGATATCGTGCGCCTGACCACCTCGCTGGTCTTCATGGAGGATGACGAGGCGTTGACCCAGGACGGAATCATCCGTACCATCTATGATCCGACAGCGGGGACGGGAGGATTCCTCTCTTCGGGCATGGATTACGTGACCGAACTCAACCCCAATGCGGTGATGCGAGCCTTCGGTCAGGAACTCAACCCCGAGTCGTATGCCATCTGCAAGGCCGACATGCTGATCAAGGGGCAGGAAGTCGACCGCATCAAGCTCGGCAATACTCTCAGCAACGATCAATTATACGCCGACAAATTCGACTATATGCTTTCCAATCCTCCGTTCGGGGTCGACTGGAAGAAGGTCGAGAGCGCTATCAAGGACGAGCACACCCTCAAGGGTTTTGACGGTCGTTTCGGTCCCGGTCTGCCGCGTGTCTCCGACGGCTCGCTGCTGTTTCTGATGCATCTGATCAGTAAGCTGCGCGACAGCAAAGATGGGGGCGGACGCATCGGCATTATCCTCAACGGTTCGCCGCTCTTTACCGGTGGCGCAGGGAGTGGCGAGAGTGAGATCCGTCGTTACATCCTCGAAGCCGACCTTTTAGAAGCGATCGTCGCCCTGCCGACCGAGATGTTCTACAACACCGGCATCGCCACCTATGTTTGGGTGCTCTCCAACAAGAAAGAGACCGAGCGCAAAGGGAAGGTGCAGCTCATCAACGGCGTCAACCTCTGCGGCAAGATGCGCAAGTCGCTCGGCTCCAAGCGCAATGTCATGGGGGATGATGATATCGCCACCATCACCCGTGCCTTCGGGAAGTTCGAGCAGATCGATACCGTTGAACTCGACAAGCCGGAAGAGGTGAAGAGCAACCGGGGGCGCCAAGCCGCGAATCCGAAGATTTCAGAAGCCAAGACCTTTTCGAGCAAGATTTTCGCTACGACCGATTTCGGCTATCGGCGCATCACCGTTGAGCGTCCCTTGCGGCTCTCGGTGCAGTTCAACAATGACCGACTGGAAGAACTGCGCTTTGCCCTCAAGCCGTTCAATGCGGTGATGAAGTGGGCTTACGAGCAGTTTGGACAGAACTGGACGGATGCCAGCTACGGTGATCTGACAGAGGTCGCGGTTGAGGTGCGTACCCACATCAAGGCGAATTTCAGTGATCTGAAAGAGAAGCAGATCAAAGACCTGCTGAGCACAAAGCTATGGCGCGATCAGAATGCGCTGATGAGGAGTGGACGGAAGTTGCAAGCGGCACTGGCGAAGCAGATGGGTGCGGATGCGATTGTCGATGGGCAGTGTGATGATTTCAACCGGTTTGAGGATGAACTGAAGAAAGCGCTCAAGGCCTCGGGAGTTAACCTAGATGTGCGGGAGAAGAAGCAGCTTCTCGATGTGGTGAGTTGGAAGAATCCCGAGGCGCAGCGGGTGGTCAAGAAGATTCACAAAGAGAAGGCCAACCCGCTCTACGGCCTGTTTGCGGTCGACGGCAAGGTCGTGGAGTTCCAGGCTGATGGTGATTTGCGGGATAATGAGAATATTCCGCTCGACCCTTCACGCAGTGTGACCGAAACCGTTGAGACATATTTCCACAAAGAGGTTGCGCCCCATGTTCCGGATGCCTGGATTGATAAGGGTAAGCGGGATGACAAGGATGGGGAGTTGGGGATCGTTGGGTACGAAATTCCCTTTAATCGGCACTTCTATGTTTATACGCCGCCGCGTGATTTGGTCGAAATTGATGCCGATCTGGATAAAGTCAGCTCCGAGATCATGGCCCTTTTGCGGGAGGTGCATTCATGAAACCCGCAAAAACGATGCGGTTCACTGCGTTCACCAGCATCCTACGCTGTACCTTTGCTGCTTATGTTGCTTATGTTGCTTATGTAGGATGTGGTGAGGCACGAACCGCATCAATCGCTGAATCCAAACAGACCTTCTTGAATTTTGCTGCTATTAGCGGTATATTCAGCCTCGAAAACACCCTCCAAGCCTCTGTGACAGTCCGCTGTCGTATTGCTCAAACCGGAGGGTTTGTTTTTTTAAGAGGCAATATCCGCAACAAAAACCCCAAAAGATCCGTTATCCCATTTGTAGGATGTGGTGAGGCACGAACCGCATCAGCTTTTGAATCGATGCGGTTCACGATGTTCACCGCATCCTACGGGCTTCGGGAGATGCATTCATGATGGTAGATGAGATCCGTCCATACCCTGTTTACAAAGATTCTGGTGTATGTTGGCTAGGAGAAATACCGTCATCGTGGGCGGTCAGCAAAGTGAAGTATTTATCACCTTTTCAAGTTGGCTGGACGCCTCCAACTGGAAACGATGAAAATTTCAAAGGAGCCAACCTCTGGGCAAACATCTCCGACCTTGGCGGCAAAACAATCGCCAACACGGCGAAGCGTATTTCAGATTACGCAGCGAAAGTAGCGTCTATGGAAATAACGCCGAAGGGATCGTTACTATATAGTTTCAAGTTGTCTGTCGGGTCAGTTTCATTTGCTGGCCGAGATATGTACACCAACGAAGCTATTGCTTCATTTTTAGAGGAAGGAAAACTTCCTCTATCATATCTTTATTATATCCTTCCAAAGTTTGTCATTGAGAATGCTTCGACAAACATTTATGGCGCACGGATTCTTAATCAAGAACTCATCAAGAACGCAATATTGTTGGCACCTTCATATGCAGAAGCAGAAGCAATCGCCAATTTCCTCGACCACGAAACCACCAAAATCGATACCCTGATCGACAAGCAACAACAACTGATCAAGCTGCTGAAAGAAAAGCGTCAGGCGGTTATCAGCCATGCCGTCACCAAAGGGCTGAACCCCGATGCGCCGATGAAAGATTCCGGTGTTGAATGGTTGGGGGAGGTGCCGGAGAGTTGGGAAGTGCCGAAGTTATTTCATGTCTCATCACAAATCGGCGATGGGCTTCATTCAACCCCCTTGTACGAAGATGGGACCGGCTATTTCTTTGTAAATGGAAACAATCTTGTTAATGGAAAGATAACACTTACCGCATCGGCTAAAGAGGTTCCTTATGGGGAATTTAAGAAGCACCAAGTGGTGCTTGATGGAACTACGGTTTTGTTGTCGATCAATGGAACGATTGGTAATTTAGCTATATATCAGGAAGAAAGTGTCATCCTTGGGAAGAGTGCGGCATACATAAATTGCCATTGTTCATTAAATCGTGGATATCTGATGTTTTATCTTCAAAGTGACCAAGCAAGCCGCTATTACAAAAATGAAGCGACCGGTACAACAATATTTAATTTGTCATTGAACTCAATTCGGCAAATGAAAGTGTGCGTGCCAGACATCTTAGAACAAGAGGCTATCGTTGAGTTTTGTAAATTAGCCAGTCAGAAATATGCAAATTTAATATTAAAAGCATGCATAGCTGTTGAATTACTGATAGAACGTCGTACCGCTCTCATCTCCGCTGCCGTCACCGGCAAAATAGACGTCCGCAACTGGCAATCCACCAAAACTGAAACCCCCATGGAGGCCAGCGCATGAGTGTCAAACTGCCTGAAATAGCCCCCCTGTTCCTTGACATCCGCACCCTGATCGACTCCGCCCGGCAGCGGGCGGCGGTGGCGGTCAACGCCGAATTGACCATGCTTTACTGGCAGGTGGGTCGTCGCATTCAGACCGAATTGCTGAAGGGCAAGCGCAGTGAGTACGGCAAGCAAATTTTGCCTTCGCTGGCCGAGCAGCTTACCGTGCAGTATGGCAAGGGGTGGAGTCGCCGAAATCTATCCAATATGGCGAAAAGTTACCAATGTTTTCCCGATGGTGAGATTTGGCAGACACTGTCTGCCAAATTGAGCTGGTCGCATTTCAACCTGCTCATTTCTATCGACGATCCCCTCAAACGCGACTTCTATGTCCAGATGGCACAGATCGAAGGCTGGTCAACCCGCGTGCTGAGTGAACGGATCGACGCGATGCTGTTCGAGCGTACGGCCCTGTCGAAAAAGCCGGAGGAGACCATCCGCTTGGAGTTGCAGGCACTGGCTGCGAAAGGCAAGATATCCCCGGCTCTCATTTTAAAAGACCCCTACGTGCTCGATTTTCTGGAGCTCAGCGACCACTACCTGGAAAAGGATCTGGAAGACGCTATTCTGCGCGAGCTGGAGCAATTTCTATTGGAGCTGGGAGCGGGTTTTACCTTTATCGCCCGGCAGAAGCGCTTGCAGATCGACAACGACGATTTTTATATCGACCTGCTCTTTTATAACCGCCGCTTGAAGCGCCTGATTGTCATCGACCTGAAAATGGGCAACTTCAAAGCCGATTACAAAGGGCAGATGGAACTCTATCTGCGTTGGTTGGCAAAGTATGAACAAGAGCCCGACGAGAATCCGCCTTTGGGCATCATTCTCTGTGCGGGGAAAAAGCGAGAGCAGATCGAACTCTTGGAGCTGGATAAATCCTCCATTCATGTCGCTGATTATATTACCGAACTGCCCCCCAGAGAGTTATTCGAGGCAAAGCTGCACAGTGCCATCGCATCGTCGCGTAAACGACTGCAACCGAAGAATCCCTTGACCGGCGGACATTCAGAGGGTTCATGAGCTGAAAAGCTCAAATTTGACGTAGCTTTATTCCATCGCTAGTGTCAAAAGGCAAGTACAGACGTATCAAGCTCGTAGGATGCGGTGAGCATGCGAACCAGCATCGGTTTTGCATATATGATCCGCCCGAACTACGAATGAACCAAACGATGCGGTTCACTTCGTTCACCAGCATCCTACGGGGTGTACGGTACGGGGTGTACGGAATTTGAGCTTGCGAACGGCATCGGTTTTGCTACGTTTGAATCAAACGATGCGGTTCACTTCGTTCACCAGCATCCTACGGGTTACGGATCTGTCGGATCGATTCATGGGGCTGGTCGTGTGTTTTGATGGGGGGTAAGGGATGACAAATTATCGGAGGGTGAAAATCGCCGGAGCGACCTATTTTTTCACGGTTAACTGCGCCGAGCGCCACGGTAATAACTTGTTGACTGATAATATTGACTTGCTACGGCGGGTCGTCCGTAAAGTCAAAAAGGATCACCCTTTTGCCATCGATGCCATGGTCGTTCTCCCTGAGCATCTGCATTGTATTTGGTCGTTACCAGAAGGGGATTCCGACTACAAAACCCGTTGGGCGCTGATCAAGGCGGGCTTTTCACGTCACATTCCATCGGGGGAAGAACGCTCTGCAAGCCGCATCAAAAGAGGTGAACGGGGGATCTGGCAACGTCGCTACTGGGAGCATCTGATTCGCGATGATCTGGATTTCCAAAGGCATGTGGATTATATCCACTGGAAGCCGGTCAAACATGGTTGGGTACAACAGGTGAGGGAATGGCCCCATTCCAGTTTTCATGTATTCGTGAAGCAAGGTCGGTGTTTGCTGGATTGGGCGGGGGGCGAGGATGTCATTGATGATGTTGGGGAGATGCTTTGATGGATGCTTGTCGATGCGGTTCACTTCGTTCACCACATCCTACCGGAACTGACACATCCGAAGTTTCTGGATGTACACGAACTGGGAAGGCATTGAAGGATGAAAGATAAGAAGCCTGAAAAAATCGCAATATCCATTATCCGATCATCGGCTGCTGAATATCTGACATTTGTCGCGGCAGGCGGCAGCTCGGAAGCTAGCGTGGAAATGCGCTACGAGGACGAAAACCTCTGGCTGACACAGAAAATGATGGCGACCCTCTACGATGTTTCGGTGCCCGCCATCAACCAGCATCTGAAACGCATTTTCAGCGACAACGAGCTTGAAGAGGCGTCAGTTGTTAAGCAGCACTTAACAACTGCCGCCGATGGCAAAAACTACCGAGTCAAGCACTACAGCCTACAGGCAATCATCGCCGTCGGGTTCAAAATCGAAAATGAACGTGCTGTGCAGTTCCGCAAATGGGCCAACCAGATTGTCAAGGATTACACTATTCAGGGCTGGACGATGGATGTGGAACGCCTGAAACAGGGCGGGAATCTGACAGATGAGTTCTTTGAACGTCAGTTGGAAAAAATCCGGGAAATCCGGCTTTCAGAGCGCAAGTTCTACCAGAAGCTCACAGACATCTACGCTACCTCACTGGATTACGACCCGAGTGCCACCGCTACCAGGCGGTTTTTCACTGCCGTGCAGAATAAGATGCACTACGCTATCCACGGCCAGACCGCAGCGGAAGTTATTGTGGATCGCGCCGACCACAGGAAGGAAAGCATGGGGCTGACCCATTGGGAGGGTGCGCCACTGGGAAAAATTCACAAATATGACGTCTCCCTCGCCAAGAACTATCTCTCCGAATTCGAGCTGGCACAGATGCAGCGCATCGTCTCCGCCTACCTCGACATGGCGGAGATGCAGGCCATGCGCAAAATTCCCATGACCATGGAAGATTGGGAAAAACGGTTGGCGGGGTTCCTGAAACTCTGGGACCGGGAGATTCTTCAGGACGCAGGGAAGGTGACCGCAGAGCTGGCTAAGACCCATGCCGAAAGCGAGTTCGAAAAATACCGCATCGTACAGGATCGGCTGTTTGAGAACGACTTCGACCGGATGATCAAGCAGTTGGAACGGAAGGGTGATGACGCGAAATAGGCCGTTTGGCGTTTGATGCGGTTCACTCCGTTCACCGGCATCCTACAAAGTTCGATGATGCGGTACGCAACTAACCGCATCAGGTTATAAGGAGTTACGCAGGCATGGCGAACAAATCTCAAGAATCTGTTTTTCAGAATGACATCATCAACCAGATGGTCGCGAACGGCTGGCAATTGGGATCACCCGATGGTTACAACCGCGAGTTGGCATTGTATGAAGAAGACGTGCTCGGCTTCGTCAAAGAGACACAGGACGAGCAGTGGCAGAAATACTGCAAACTCTATCCACAGAACCCTGAAAAACATTTCCTCGAACGGGTCGCTACCCAGCTCAACAAGGTCGATCCTAACGCCGCCAACCGTGAACTACGAACCTTCGGTACTCTCGGTGTGTTGCGTCACGAACTGCGTGATCGCGGCACCCGCTTTAAGCTCTGTCAGTTCAAACCGGAACACGACCTTAACCCCGACACCTTGGCGCGTTACGAAAAGAACCGCCTGCGAATCGTTCCGGAGCTGGTTTACAGCCCGTACGCCAGTGAAGAGCATCTGCTTGAGACCGGCAAGAAGGCCCAATCGTTACGCATCGATCTGGTGCTGTTCGTCAACGGTCTACCGATCGCCACCCTGGAGCTGAAGTCGGAGTTCAAGCAGGCGGTCGAAAACGCCATCAAGCAGTACAAGCACACTCGCCTGCCGAAGGACCCGGTCACCAAAAAGCTGGAACCGCTGCTTACCTTTAAACGTGGGGCGCTGGTTCACTTTGCCGTCAGCCAGTATGATGTCTACATGGCGACCAAGCTGACAGGGGGCGAGACCTTCTTCCTTCCGTTCAACAAGGGGACGAAGGAGGGGGGCGCGGGGAATGATATCCCTGAGAATCAGGGGGAGTATGCCAGCGGCTATCTCTGGAACGAGGTGCTGCTCCCCGACAACCTGCTCAACATCCTCGCCCGTTACGTCCATCTCCAGATCGAAGAGGTCGAAGACTGGCAGGGGAAGAAGTCAAAGAAAGAGACGTTGATCTTTCCCCGCTATCATCAGTGGGATGTGGTCAATCGTCTGTTGCGTGCCGCACGCAGTGAGGGGGCAGGGCATAAATACCTGATTCAGCATAGCGCCGGGTCGGGCAAGTCGAACTCCATCGCCTGGACCGCGCACCAACTCTCATCACTCTACGATAGCGAGGGGGATAAGCAGTTTCATTCGGTGATTGTCGTTACTGACCGCACTGTGCTTGACGACCAGTTGCAGGACACCATTAATCAGTTCGAACATGTTGATGGCGTGGTGGGACGGATCAATCGCGATATTGGCGATGGCTCCAAATCTGAGAAGCTGGCAAAAGCGCTGGAGAACTCGCAGCCGATCATCATCGTCACCATCCAGACCTTCCCCTTTGTCCTCCAGGCGATCGAGGACAGTGTCAGCCTCAAAGAACGTCGCTACGCGATCATCGCCGACGAAGCGCACTCATCACAGTCCGGTTCCACGGCCCGGCAGTTGAAAGAGGTGCTGATGGCGGAGAACACTACCGATGATGTGGAATTCACCTCGGAAGATATTCTCGATGCCACTATCTCAGCCCGAGGAGCGAGTGGTAATCTCAGTTACTTCGCTTTTACCGCGACACCCAAATCGAAGACTCTGGAGTTGTTCGGTCGTCTGCCTGATCCTGAGCTGCCACCATCCAAACAGAACAAACCCGTGGCCTACCACGTCTATTCGATGCGCCAGGCGATCGAAGAGGGCTTCATCCTCGACGTGCTGAAGAATTACACCAATTACAAGGTGGCCTATAACCTGGCGCAGAAGATCCAGGCCAGGGACGAAGAGGTCGACAGTAAGAAGGCCAAGGTCAAACTCAACCAGTGGGTGCGGCTGCACGATTACAACATCGCGCAGAAGGTGCAGGTGATTGTTGAGCACTTCAAAGAGAATGTTATGGGGTTGATTGGTGGGCAAGCCAAGGCGATGGTGGTGACCAGCTCGCGTAAAGAGGTGGTGCGCTACAAGAAGGAGTTCGATAAGTACGTCACCCGCATGGGGAAGGGATACGAGTCGATCCGTGCGATGGTCGCTTTTTCCGGAGAAGTGGAGTTCGGCACAAAAGACCCGAATGCGACCGAGCTGTTAGGGGAGAAATTCACTGAGCGAAACATGAACCCTGATCTCAAGGGGCGCGATATGCGTAAGGCCTTCGACTCGGGCGACTATCAGGTGATGCTGGTCGCCAACAAGTTCCAGACCGGTTTCGATCAGCCGAAGCTCTGTGCCATGTATGTCGACAAGAAGCTCGGTGGCGTCGAGTGCGTACAGACTCTTTCCAGGCTGAATCGGACCTATCCCGGCAAGGCGGAGATCGGCACTTTCGTCCTCGATTTCTTCAACGACCCGCAAGAGATTCTCGAATCGTTTCAGCCCTATTACCAGACCGCCGAGCTGACCGATGTCTCCGATCCCGATCTGGTTTTCGATTTGTTCGACAAGCTGCGCGCTGAAAATATCTTTCTCTGGCAGGAGGTCGAGCAGTTCGCGGTAGCGTTCTTCGCCAAGAACAAGAGCAGCGCCGCGATCAGCAATATTTGTAAACCGGCGGTCGAGCGTTGGCAACAGCGCTATAAAATGGCTATCGATGCCTACAAGATCGCCAAGCAGATGTTCGAACGGACCAAGAAGACCGGAGACCCGGTACTGATCGCCAATGCGGAAAAGAGCTTCAAGGAGTGTCGACAGGAGAAAGACCGGCTGGAGATCTTCAAAAAAGACCTCGGCAGCTTCACCCGCTTCTACGAATTCATGTCGCAGATCGTCGATTACGATAACAAGGATCTGGAAAAGCTCGCCCTCTACGCCCGTCACCTGCGGCCATTACTGCGCGAGAAACTCGATGAAGAGGACGATATCGACCTGAGCAATGTAGCCCTCAGCCACTATCGACTCTCCGTACTTCGTCATCAGGATCTGGTGCTTGAGGCTGAAGGTGAGTACGGTCTACAGCCCGGCGGTGATATTGGTTCCGGCAAAGCAAAGGATAAAAAAGAGGAGTTCCTTTCACAGATTCTGGAGCGACTGAACGAACTGTTCCTGACCGACGGATTGAGTGACGCGGACCTCACCAACTACGCACAGACGATCCGGGACAAGGTCAAAGAGAACAAGAGCGTCATGGATCAGATTCAGAACAACACGCCAGAGCAGGCGATGCTCGGTGACTTCCCCAAGGCGCTCGACGACGCGGTGATGGACAGCAGTGAGGCGCATCGGAATCAGATGATGCAGATTCTGTCTAATCAGGAAGTGGCGAAGGGGTTTGCGCGGGTGGTGTTTGATTTGATTAAACAGGCGGTTTGAGGAAGAAATGAACACCGAATTTTATCTAAAGTGAATTGATCTTATAATCTAGATATTCTGTAATTGCTGGTTTAATGATTCCAGATAGTAGGTGCCTTTTGATATTTCAAGGTGATTCCTTTGATGCCTTTCATGTAGCACCAAGGACCTACCATCGCGCAATTGGCAGAAGTTATAAAGAAGACTGCTGCCTGATAGACCTCTTTAATAGAAATATATCCTATCGAACACAATACTAACAATTTTGGTGTACAATTATGGCATACAGAATGTTGCGATAGAAACGCCAATATCCTTAAAATTATTGACTATATGTGGGATTTAGTTTACATTTGACGAATTCAACCCCTCATTTTGTATACAGTATACACTGTCTTTCGTGAATTAAGCGTTTGGTTAGAGGAGTTTATATGCCTGGGAGAATGGCGAAAATGACGACAAATGCCTTGATGGAACTAACAGCAGCAGCAGAGAAATGGGTTTCTTCGCCTGAAGGACAAGAAGCGACAAAGGCGGCTAGAAAAACAGTGGAAGAAACCACTGAATTTCTCTCTTCAGAACGTGTTGTTGATGGGCAGATGCTTCAGATGCCCATGAGTCTCTAGAAAAAATTCAACTCTATATGCCTTTTCGGGTAATAACATACGGTGTTGAGCAGCTTGTTTCTCTGCTTGCAGAAAAGGCGACCGCTTCAACTATTGAAGTTGCCCAGAAAAAGCATATAGATTACCTAACAAGCTATTTTGCCGAGCTTGACGCGAAGACAATTGTAGTCGAACTTGACTACATTGACCATGATTACCTAGAAGACTATTCCAATTATTACGTTAAGTGTTTTTACGACTACCATAGAAAATGTGCACGATTACATTTTTTTCAAGAATCTTTCTCCTCTGAAGATTTTTCAAGAGTTATGGCTTCTGAGAACGAGGAGCTTCTTGATAAGATCAAAAAAACCTACCTTGGCTTTATTGTCGTTAAACCCCTTCCCAAAACCATAATCGGTAGAAGCTGCTTAAAAACCTACCCCGCAGCGGGAGCAAGACACTACCCCGTCACAAGGAAGTATTCCGCAAATCTTTTCGGAATAGAGCTTGAAGTTTCATCATTGGCGTATCAGGAGCAAGACACTGTAGCAGCAGCGTGTGCTACAAGTGCCCTTTGGTCAGTTTTTCATGGAACGGGCATGTTATTTCACCACGCGATTCCTTCGCCAATTGAAATCACTAAAGCCGCCCTTGAGAAATCCCCCGCAGAGGAAAGAAATCTGCCAAACAAAGGCTTAAATGTTGTTCAGTTAGGCCATGCCATTAGGCATGTAGGCCTTGACCCTTATTTGGTTAAAGCCACCAATGCTCACATTTTAAAAGGCACCGCCTACGCGTACCTACGCGCTGGTATTCCTGTTTACTTCTCTATCCGGTTATATGGCCCGTCCAAAATCTCTACAGAGAGTAGGTTTGAATTTATAGGCGGACATGGTGTTGCAATTGGCGGATATAAAACAGAAAGTCCTAACGCTCAACCAATGGTTGGTACTGGCTTCCTCTTGAGAGCTTCCAGGATTGACAAACTGTATGTCCACGACGATCAGGTTGGCCCATTCGCTTGGATGGGGTTTGATACGGAGGATATTGATGCTGTTCAGCCTAACGACCCACAAAGAAGTAGTATTTCCCTCTCCGGCTTATTGACAACTTCTTGGTTTGGTGGAGCAGGCCGAGCACTTCCTAATGCAATCCTGATCTCTCTCCATTATAAAATTCGAATTTCATATGACATTATCCATGATATTGTCCTTGAATTTGATTCTATACTTGAGCTTCTCCGGCCTCAATTTTTAGAGGTGCTCACTGAGCGAATTGAGTGGGATATATTTCTTTCACAGGTGAACAGCTTCAAGTCTGAGTTGCTAGAGTCCGTAGCGCTGGGCAACGGCCTAAAGGAGAGCGTCCTTACTGAAAAGATGCCACGTTATATTTGGCGGGCGATTGGTACCGTTGATATGGTTAACATCTGTCAAGTAGGCACACTGCTCCCTTGACTTCGTTCTTTGATTTTTATTGTGCATCCCCCCAAGCATGAGGCGAGGTGGAGCCGTCTTTACGACGGTTGATCCTG
>Ga0314774_1000425_pt1 | contig 34878 bp, 25 predicted proteins | sample MetaGCBIA2018_FD_204515 | JGI IMG/M metagenome (GOLD analysis project Ga0314774, IMG submission 204515) | Cryopeg brine microbial communities from Beaufort Sea near Barrow, Alaska, United States - CBIA 2018 | ecosystem: Environmental > Aquatic > Marine > Coastal | place: USA: Alaska | collected... | reverse complement strand
TAATATCGCTACTAGGTTTACCGTTTAAGTATAGTTGGACTACTTGATTTTTAAAATCCTCTGTGAATTCTCTTCGTATTCTTTTGGTCATAAATGTATCTCCTTTGATTATTTATTTAAGTTTATACGACCTTAGTGAATCTGTCCAGTTAAGTGTAACCTATCCATTGCTGCGCTCAGTAGCCCACTAGGAAATCAACCTGGGATGAGCGGCTGCTTGAGGTAGGTTCTTGTATCGCTATCCCGATGGCGACATAAGCGACCAGTTCCTTCTTTAAATCATAAAGAGCCATGCATCAAAATTCAATGCACAGCCCAAATTAGCAAATAAAATCTATGTTACTTAAATTTAAATCTCTGGTTCAATAAGTCCGAATGTACCATTTTTACGTTTGTAAACAACATTTACTTCATCAGTTTCTGAACTTCTAAATACGAAGAAATCATGACCTAATAATTCAAGTTCCATACAAGCTTCTTCAGCATCCATCGGCTTCATGGCAAAACGTTTACTACGTACTATTTCTAGTTTGCCTTCTTCTTCTTCTTCTTCATAATCCAAATAGGTATTTTTGAATGCATCCGAATGACGATGACGATCAACAATCTTACTACGATGTTTAATTAACTGTCTTTCTAATTTATCTACTACTAAATCGATAGCAGCATACATTGTTTCTTCATGCTCTTCTGCTCGGATGACACTACCCTTAATTGGAATTGTCACTTCGATTTTGTGAACTTTTTTATCTACGCTCATTGTGATAATCGCCGATGTTTCAGTATTGAAAAACTTCTCCATTTTACTGATTTTAGCAACTGCTATATCCTTAAGTGCTTCCGTTACCTCAAAATTCTTACCTGTTACTGTATAACGCATAATAGCAACTCCTTCCAGGTAATACAAATATTACTGTTGTATTGCCTCATGTATTTCTATACCTTAATATTCTATATTTAAAGATGATTTCCTTTTTTGAAAATTCATAAACACTATCTTCATCAATAAATATTGAATTGTTATTCTTAAGGTTACTCTTTTGAGTTTTAAATGTCAAGGACCTTTACCTCTTTTTTTTAAAAGTACCCCTGGTCAATGAACTGCTCTCCACAAGTCAGCTGTTTGTCCAACTTTTTGGGGTCAGTTCATAAATGACCAGGGGTAAATCATGCAAATACTATTAAGTCAAATGGTAAACTATATACCTTCTTATAACTTATCTTTTACTGTATATTCTGTATGTAATAAATGATGAGCCTTCTCACTCATTGGTTTTCCTAAGAATTTATCATATAACTCAATAATAGCTGGGTTTTCATGAGATTTTCTAATAGGAAGACTCTTATCAATTTCATAAATAGCTTTTTGACGAGCTTTAATAATTGAAGAATCACCATGATGATATGGTTGACCTGCTCCACCGATACATCCACCTGGACATGCCATTACTTCGACTGCGTGGATATCTCTTGGATTACCATCACGAATCTCTGTTAATAATGCTTTTGCATTACCAAGACCATGAGCAATACCGATATTAAGTGTTACGTCATCCATTGCTACACTAGCAACACGTACACCATCAAATCCACGTAATTCCTCAAAATCTATCTTAGGAAGTGGTTTACCTGTTCTGATCTCGTAAGCTGTACGAACAGCAGCTTCAATAACTCCACCTGTTGATCCAAATATTACACCCGCACCAGTAGCAACACCTAATGGTTTATCAAAATCAGTTTCTTCTAAATCGTTTGGATCAATATTCATTTGTTTAATTAAATCAGCAAGTTCTCTAGTTGATATTACTATATCTACATCTGGATTGCCATCTACTTTAAACTCATCTCTATTAGCTTCAAACTTTTTAGCAAGACAAGGCATCACTGAAACAACGACTAAGTCTTCACGATTGATTTTTAATTGCTCTGCAAAATACGACTTGGCAATTGCACCAAACATTTGTTGAGGTGATTTTGCTGATGAAGGAATATCTATTAACTCTGGGAATTGACCTTCTACGAAGTTAACCCAAGCAGGACAACATGAAGTTAACATTGGAAGAGTAGCGCCTTCACCGCCGTCAAGGAAGTTCTGAAGACGTCCAAGTAACTCAGTTCCTTCTTCCATAATTGTAAGGTCAGCTGCAAAGTCAGTATCGAATACATAGTTAAATCCGATTTCACGAAGAGCAGTAACCATTTTGTTAGTGAAGATAGTACCTGGCTCATGACCAAATTCTTCACCAAGTGCAACCCTAACCGCTGGAGCAGTTTGAACAATTACAGTCTTCTCCGGATTTGCTATTGCTTCAATAACTTTCCATGAATGATTGTGTTCTGTTAATGCACCTGTAGGACATACGGCAACACATTGTCCACAGTGTGTACATACAGTTTCTTCCATTGGTAATTCAAATGCAGCTGAAACAACAGCATTAAATCCACGGTTGATAGCTGATAATGCACCAACTTGTTGTACTTCATTACACATTGTTTCACAACGACGACACATAACGCATTTATCCATATCACGGATTAATGATGGTGTATAGTCTTTCTTGTATGTTGACATTGCTTTTCCGGAAATTGTATCACCTTTAAGTCCGCATTTTTCTGATAACTCTTGCAATTCACAGTCTCCTGCTTTAGCACATGTCAAACACTCTTTCGGGTGGTCTGATACTAATAACTCAAGAACTGTTTTTCTAGCTTCCATTACACGGATTGTATTTGTTTTAATCACCATACCGTCAACTACCGGAGTTGCACAGGATGGTGCAAGGTTTCTTCTACCTTCTACTTCAACAACACATATACGACATGAAGCCGTTTTATTAACCATTTTTGTATCATGTAAGTCTAAGTGACACAGTGTTGGGACATTGATTCCAAGCTCTTTAGCAGCATCAAGCACTGTACTGCCAGCTGGAACTCTAATCTCTTTACCGTCAATAACTAATTTTAAATCTGACATTAGGTACACTCCTTATCTTATTACTATTGTTTATCAATAGCGCTGAATTTACATTTATCGTAACATGCTCCACACTTAATACATTGATCTTGATCAATTAAGTGCATTTGTTTTCTTTCACCAGAAATACATTGTACCGGACAAACTTTTGCACAAACTGTACATCCAATACAGTTATCATTGATAACGTATTTAACTAGACTTGCACATTGACCAGCAGGACAAGTGTGATCTTGAATATGTGCGATGTATTCATCCCAAAATGCATCCATTGTTGATAATACTGGGTTTGGAGCTGTTTGACCAAGTCCACAAAGAGATGTATCTTTAATTACACGACTTAGTCTTTTTAATTCATCAAGGTGTTTCCTTTCAGCTTTACCGTCACAAACAAGTGTAAGTAACTCTGACAAACGTTTAGTACCAATACGACATGGTGTACATTTTCCACATGATTCTTCTTCAGTAAATTCTAAGTAGAATTTAGCCATCGCAGGCATACAGTTGTCTTCATCCATAACAATCATACCACCAGAACCCATCATAGATCCTTTAGCAATAAGGTTGTCAAAGTCAATCGGTGTATCTAAATCTTTTTCAGTTAAACATCCGCCGGATGGTCCGCCCGTTTGAACTGCTTTGAACTTCTTACCATCTTTAATTCCACCACCGATGTCATAAATTACTTCTCGAAGAGTTGTACCCATCGGAACTTCAATAAGACCTACATTGTTGATTTTACCGGCAAGTGCAAAAACTTTTGTTCCTGATGATCTTTCAGTACCAATGGCACTAAACCACTGAGCACCTTTTAATATGATGACAGGAATATTTGCAAATGTTTCAACATTATTAACGTTAGTAGGTTTATTCCAGTATCCTGATTCAGCAGGAAATGGAGGTTTTGTAGTTGGTTCCCCACGTTCACCTTCCATAGAATGGATAAGAGCAGTCTCTTCTCCACATACGAATGCACCCGCACCTAATGTTAATTCAATATCAAAATCAAATCCTGTACCAAGAATATCTTCTCCTAACAAGCCATAATCTCTAGATGTATCAATAGCAGCTTGAAGACGTTTGATTGCTAATGGATATTCTGCTCGGATATATACTCTACCTTTTGTTGCGCCAATAGCATATCCGCAAATTGCCATTGCTTCGATTACTGAGTGTGGATCACCTTCTAAGATAGAACGGTCCATAAATGCACCGGGATCTCCCTCGTCAGCATTACAGATTACGTACTTCTGATCTGCTTCATAACCTCTAGCAAATTGCCATTTAAGACCAGTTGGGAATCCCCCACCACCACGGCCACGAAGACCAGAATCTTTAATAACTCCAATAACTTCTTCAGGAGTCATTTCACTTAATGATTTACCAAGTGCTAAATAACCATCTCTTGCTATATATTCATCGATGTTGGCTGGATCTATAAATCCACAGTTACGAAGCGCAATACGCATTTGTTTTTTGTAGAAATCCATTTCTTTAGAATCTGAAACAGATACTTTTTTATCTGGATCCACGAATAATAATCTTTCAACTTTACGACCTTTTATAAGGTGTTCTTTAACAATCTCTTCTGTATCTTCTGGAGTTACTTGAACGTAAAATGTATTGTCTGGTAATACCTTTACGATAGGACCTTTCTCACAAAATCCAAAACAACCTGTTTTAAGTACTTTTACCTCAGTGTCCATTCCTGCGTCACTGATTTGAGTCTTAAGGTTGGTTACGATTTGCTCGCTGTCAGCGGAGAGACATCCTGTTCCTCCACAGACTAATACATGCATTTTTTCGTTAGCCATTTCCTTGCCTCCTAATCTTTCTATTCTATTGTCTTGTGCGTTACTGGAATAATTCCATCAACAAGCTCACCGTTTTTAATGTACTTTTCAATAATCTCTTTAGCTTTTTCCTGAGTGACATCTCCGAATACGAGTGGTTCCTTGTTTGGTAATGTAACTTGGATTGTTGGTTCTGCATAACAGTATCCCATACATCCTGTTTGTGTCACTACAATATTATCAATGCCTTCTTTATGAGAGTCTTGAATGATGAAATCCATGATTTCACGGGCTCCAGCAGCAATACCACACGTAGCCATTGCGACTTTAACTTGAATAAGTTGATCAACATTTTCGCCTTTTTCTCTTAATTCAACTTTGTTTTGAACATTTGCTTTAATCTTCATTAGTTCTTCTATTGATTTGATTTTAGCCATTATAAATTCCTCCTATATCTGTATTATTTGTAATCAGCTAGGATGCCTTTAACCATATCTGCAGTTAAGCGTCCATATGTTTTCTCACCAATTGTTACAACTGGTGCAAGTCCACAAGCACCGATACAACGTAATCCTGTTATTGAGAATTTACCATCAGCTGATGTTTCTCCAACCTTAATCCCTAATTCCTTTTTAAAAGCCTCAGCGATTTTCTCTGCTCCACGTACATAACATGCTGTTCCTAAACAAATTGAAATATCAACTTCTCCCTTTGGTACCATAGTGAAGTAAGAATAGAATGTTACAACACCAAATACTTTAGCTGTTGATATTTTAAGTTGTCTCGCCACAAAAACTTGTACTTCTTGTGGTAAATATCCAAAGATACCTTGGGCTCTGTGAAGCACCTTAATTAGTTCACCTTTCGTATCTGGCAACGCATCAATAAATGCAGCTAGTTCCTGGTACTTTTCATGAGTTAATTCTAGATTAGCAGCCATTTTTTACCTCCTTAATAATATTTAATAGTCTTTTTCTATATAGAGAGATTTATTCATCTCTTACTAACGAATTTAATATTCTACCTATTCATTCTGTCGAAGCATGTTGTCTTTAACTGATTATTTAACGCTTATTTCTAAGATACCGAATGATTGCTTCTGAGCTTAATGTTTCTCTTTCTTTAAGAGGAATGTCTAAAGTCTGATTACATACTCCTATGAAACCTAATTCATGTGAATCTGACGATTGTAGCATATGATAATTCTTATACTTATCTTTGTAGTCTTGATAATCAGCATATTGTGACACTTCCAAACAAGTCAATAAATCATTAGGTGGCAACATTCCAAGGTTTGATATTACTGAGTAACTCGGTCTGTCAATGTGGGCAGGTATGGCTATGCCTCCAAGTTCCCATGATCTACTAATGATTTCCTCAAATGTGAGTGTTGTTGCGAAGGATAATAGCCTATCTTCTTCACCGATAATCACATCCTCTTCATCAAAAAGCAGTTGATTTCCTAATACTTTGGGTTTATTTTTTAACATTGTAAAATCGTTATATACGAATTCATTCATTTTGTATACAGTATCGATATTCGCAAATAAACATAGTATATGGATCTCTTCTCTAGATTCAATTTCCATACCCGGGAGAACAACTAGGTCTGTGCCCTCCGCTACTGTTAAGACAGGCTTTACATTGCCACAACTGTTGTGATCTGTAACAGCAATTGCATCCAATTTCGATACCCTGGCCATATTGACTATGTTATTGGGCGTCATCTCTTCCAATGCACAAGGAGACAATGCAGTATGTATGTGAAAATCATATTTAACGATCATCTGCTTCTCCAAACGTTATTTTTGTTAAAACATTATCAATCTAGACGCTTTCAAAAACATTATAACAGAGAAACAAACCCTTGTAAATAGCCTAATATATGTAAAAAGCTATGAATAGCATTTGCCTTTTTCTTATTGAAAGTAATTATTATTTAGAAACTGATTCTGAGCTCAATTTCTGCTATATCGTATAATTTCATAATTAAAAAGATTTTATTGACAGGCTTTTCAATTGTATATTAATAAATATTAATGTGAAATTATGTGCATTCTGGACAGTCACTGATAGAATGTCTTGTCATATTGATAAATATCATAGTTTCAACTTGCTTATTTCTTGTCATATTGATAAATAATAAAGTTTCAACTTGATTATTGCATGTCATATTGATAAATATCTAAGTTTCAACTTGCTTTTTTCTATTAGAAAAACTTACTTGTTCTAAAAAAAAACAGTACATCCTAAGATGTACTGTTTAACATTTTATTCAGAAATTCGCCTGTATACGAACCTTTTATATTTGCTACTTCTTCTGGCGTTCCTTCCGCAATGATAAGTCCACCTCTATGTCCACCTTCCGGACCCATATCTATTATATAATCAGAAGTTTTTATGACTTCAAGATTATGTTCAATAACAAGTACCGAGTTGCCTTGATCAACTAAAGTCTGAAGTATCTTAATCAACTTGCTTACATCTTCAAAATGTAAACCTGTCGTTGGTTCGTCAAGTATGTACATTGTCTTACCTGTGCTACGTTTACTAAGCTCTGTAGCTAGTTTAATACGTTGTGCTTCACCACCCGATAACGTTGTTGAAGGCTGGCCTAGTTTTATATAAGATAATCCTACCTCGTGTAAAGTTTGAATTTTACGTTGAATTTTAGGTATCTTACTGAAAAAAGCAAGAGCCTCTTCAACGGTCATATCAAGAACGTCTGAAATATTCTTGCCTTTATACTTAATCTCAAGAGTATCTCTATTGTATCGTTCGCCATGACACACTTCACAAGGTACGTATACATCCGGCAAAAAATGCATTTCGATTTTGATAATCCCATCGCCTCTACATGCTTCACAACGACCACCTTTAACATTAAAACTAAATCTTCCTTTTTGATAGCCACGAATTTTTGCATCCTGAGTTGAAGCAAAAATATCGCGAATATAATCAAAGACGCCCGTATATGTTGCCGGGTTCGATCGAGGTGTACGACCTATAGGTGATTGATCAATATCAATCACTTTATCTAAATATTCAAGTCCTTCAATGTCTATATGTTTACCTGGCTTAACTTTTGCGCGGTTCAGGTCTCTCGCCAAACGTTTATATAATATTTCGTTAACAAATGAACTTTTACCCGAGCCTGACACTCCAGTAACGCAAGATAATATGCCAAGAGGTACTCGAATATCTAAATCTTGCAAATTATTCTCATGTGCTCCAATGACTTTTATCCATTTGCCAGTAAGTTCGCGTCGTACTGTAGGTATTGGAATCCATTTACGACCGGAAAGATATTGGCCCGTAATGGATTTTCTCGATTTCAAGATTCCATTAGGTGTCCCCGCGTATACAACTTCTCCTCCATGGATTCCTGCCCCTGGACCGATATCGACTATGTAGTCAGCTTGCATCATTGTCTCCTCATCATGTTCAACAACGATCAGTGTATTACCTAAATCTCTCAAATGCTTCAGTGTCCTAAGTAATCGTGCATTGTCTCTTTGATGTAATCCTATTGAAGGTTCGTCAAGAATATATACAACTCCGACAAGTCCCGAACCGATTTGAGTAGCTAACCGAATCCTTTGCGCTTCACCGCCTGATAAGGTTCCCGCCGATCTTGAGAGTGATAAATAATCCAATCCGACATCGACTAGAAAATCAATTCTTGCACGTATTTCCTTTAGGACTTGATCGCCAATAAGTAATTGCCGCTCATTCAGCTCAACATGATCAAGAAACTCTTTGAGATCGATAATTGCTTCTTCAGTAAGCTGTGCAATATTCTTATCACCGACAGTAACGGCAAGGGATTCCTTTTTAAGCCTTGCACCATGACAGCTAGGACAAACATTGTTCGTCATTAGGCTTTCATATTCACCTCGCATATATTCACTTGAAGTTTCTTTATAGCGCCTTGTAAGGCTATTGACAACACCTTCAAAGGTAGTTTCATATTCACCGTTCATATGTTCATTTTCATAATGAACTTTGAATTTTTCTCCATTATTACCATACATGATAATGCTCTTTACTTCTTCCGGATAATCTTGATAAGGTGTATCAATATCAAAATTATATATTTCTCCAAGAGCTATGAATATATTAACCGAATAACTATTCTTATTACCTATCGCTGCCCAGCCCGGCGCTTGAATTGCTCCTTGACGCAAGGATAATCTATTATTCGGAATCAATAGATCCGGGTCAAATTTCATTGTAAAACCAAGACCATGACATTCCTGACACGCTCCAAATGGATTGTTAAAAGAAAACATGCGAGGTTCGATTTCTTCAATGCTAATATCACAATCTGCACATGAGAAGTTCTGACTAAAAGGTAATATCTCTTTACCAACGATATCAACTTCTAGAGTGCCGCCTGTTAGCTTCATGACTGTTTCTATTGAATCACTTAATCTTTTGCCAATCGTAGGTTTCACTACTAAACGGTCAACGATTATTGCGATACTATGTTTCTTATTCTTATCGAGTTCAATTGTTTCTGAAAGTTCATATATGTTCCCGTCAATTAGAACGCGTACATATCCACTGCGTTTTGCCTGATCCAATATTTTTGTATGTTGTCCTTTTCTTCCTCTGACAACAGGAGCCAACAATTGAATTTTGGTATTAACTTCAATTGCCATAATATGATCCACTATTTGATCAATTGTCTGTCTTTGAATCACCTTACCGCATTCAGGACAGTGAGGTATGCCAACTCTCGCAAATAACAAACGAAAATAGTCATAAATTTCTGTAACAGTACCCACAGTCGATCTTGGGTTACGATTTGTCGATTTTTGATCGATTGAGATTGCTGGTGAAAGGCCTTCAATTCTCTCAACATCCGGCTTTTCCATTTGTCCCAAAAATTGTCTGGCATATGAGGAAAGAGATTCCACATAACGCCTTTGACCTTCAGCATATAGTGTATCAAACGCTAGTGATGACTTTCCTGATCCACTTAATCCAGTAATAACTATGAATTTATCTCTTGGTAATTCCAAGTCAATATTCTTAAGATTGTGCTCTTTAGCACCTTTTATAACTATCTTGTCTCTTGCCACTTTGTTCTCCTTCTACAATTTTTGTAGTTGTTTTTTGAGTTTATACAATTCATCACGAAGTTTAGCCGCCCTTTCAAAATCAAGGTCAAGAGCAGCGCGTTTCATAGCCTCCGAAACCGTCTTTGCAAATGATTCAAGTTCTTTTCTATCCATTGATTCTGGATCTTTGTCAAGAACATATGTAGATTTTGATTCTACAGCTCTAGAAATTTTGATCAAGTCACGAACTGCCTTTCTAATTGTTGTTGGCGTTATATTATGATCAACATTATACTGATGTTGAATTGCACGTCGACGGTTTGTTTCAGATATGGCTCTCTCCATGGATCCTGTTATCCGATCCGCATACATGATAACTCGCCCATCGCTATTACGCGCGGCCCTACCTACCGTCTGAATAAGCGCAGTTTCAGATCTTAAGAAGCCCTCTTTATCTGCATCAATAATCGCAACTAATGTCACTTCAGGAATATCTAAACCTTCACGGAGCAGGTTAATTCCGATGAGAACGTCAAAAACTCCCATTCGAAGGTCGCGTACTATCTCAATACGTTCTAGCGTGTCAATATCCGAATGAAGATACCTAACTTTAATACCAAGTTCCTTCATATAATCTGTTAAATCTTCAGACATTCGTTTGGTTAATGTTGTTACTAATATTTTGTCTCCATTTTTTGTCACTTTATCTATTTCAGTAATCAAATCATCGATTTGGCCTTTAACCGGGCGGACTTCAACTTCTGGATCCAACAACCCAGTTGGACGAATGATTTGTTCTGCATACAAATCTTCATGTTCTTTTTCATAGGGCCCTGGTGTAGCTGATACATACATTATCTTATCAACTTTTTCCTTGAATTCGTCAAAGTTCAGAGGTCTGTTATCCTTAGCTGACGGCAATCTAAATCCGTAATCAACAAGGGTCTGTTTCCTTGACTGGTCACCTGCGTACATGCCTCTGATTTGCGGTAATGTTCTGTGCGATTCATCCACAATAATCAAAAACTCATCTGGAAAGTAATCAATTAAGGTGTGAGGCGGTTCACCTGCCTTGAGTCCGGTTAAATGTCTTGAATAGTTTTCAATACCACTACAAAATCCAGTTTCGCGAATCATTTCAATATCAAAATTCGTTCTTTCGCGAATCCTTTGCGCTTCGATGAGTTTATCCTCGGACTTGAAATCTTTAACAGCTTGAATCATCTCTTCTTCAATCTTCACTAAAGCTTCTTCTATTCTTTCACTATCAATAACATAATGTGAAGCCGGAAAAATCGCTGCATGTTCTAAATCACATAAGACTTCTCCTGTCAGCGTATTGATTTCTGTAATTCGTTCCACTTCATCTCCAAAAAATTCTATTCGTATAGCATTTTCATGGGATCCTGATGGGAAAATTTCTATAACATCACCGCGTACCCTAAATGATGATCTAGAAAAATCCAAATCGTTTCTCTTATACTGGATTTCAACTAATTTACGTAATAATGAATCTCTCTCGATCATCATGCCTGGTCTTATGCTAAGAACCATGTTCTTATAATCAACGGGTGAACCAAGACCGTAAATACACGAAACAGAAGCAATAATCACAACGTCCCGCCTCTCTACTAATGACGAGGTTGCTGAGTGACGCAATTTATCAATTTCTTCATTAATCGATGAATCCTTTTCAATATATGTATCAGACCTAGCAACATAAGCTTCCGGTTGATAGTAATCATAATAACTAACAAAATATTCGACTGCATTGTCAGGAAAAAACTCTTTAAACTCGGAATATAGTTGAGCTGCCAAAGTTTTGTTATGTGCAATTATTAATGTTGGTTGGTCGATTTGTTGTATAACATTTGCCATTGTGAACGTTTTCCCTGAGCCGGTTACTCCCAGTAATGTTTCTTGAGTATTACCGTTTTTATAACCTTCCACTAATGTTTTTATAGCTTCCGGTTGATCACCTGTCGGCTCAAATTCAGCTTGCAGATTAAACATTGACATCATAACACCTCCGTTCATTTATTGTAAACATATTATACCACAATTCAAGCAAGTTGCAAACATACGTTCTCATGTGTTCGTACATAAAAAGAGCCATAAAATGATAGTGAACAGACCCTGCTTTCATGACATAATCACAAGCTTTATCCTCTTCATTTGGCCCCTCATATATTGATCCTGAGTTTAAATTGGTATAATATCGATTCAAATCGTATATTAGTCCCTTTTTAAAAACTCAAATATCCCTTGATTGGCAAATTGATAAAAGGGATACACTATTAATGGCTTTTCCGGAATAATCCGTATTCCCATATGCTCAAGATCTTCCGAATCTTCAACAATGTAACGTTTTTCAATTCCAGCCAGTGATTTTGTTTCTATAAATACAGCTTCTTTTCTTGCTTTTATTAATTCTACAAAATGTTGTATATCATTAATGACTACATCATTTATTCTTTCAATAACATCACCTTGACGCATACCCACTTTTTGTGCGAACCCACCTTCGGTGATTTGCATAATTCGCACTCCTTGTTCAGGAACAATATATATAGGTGATTTACTTCTCTCTCTCTTGTCTTCAAGATAATATAGTCCTTCATGTATCAGCACCATAGTGGCTATCCCAATAACTTGCAGAAATATGGAATTGACTGCTATCGTCCCTACAAAGACAGTCAGCGCACCAAATCCAATGAGGTTGATACCTGAAAACCTTGACCGTTCTTTAGGCGTTTCATTATACACTATTGAAGAATAACTCAACATTCCGATAACCGGCAATAATTGATATATAATATCCTCTCCGTGCCCGCTATACTTAATTACAGGCCACCAATCCGGCATCTCTACGCCACCAGCCGTCATGATTCCGATTTGCAGTACTAATAGACCAAGAGGTATTACCCAGTTTTTATGCAGAATATGTCCCATGACAACTTTATCATCTTTTTTACTAAGTACTGGAACAGCTCTTATATGGCCTGATGTATAAACGAGTACCCCTTCAATCAAATGTAATAGTCCAACTAATATAATCAATGATGGAATATGCAGTTCAACCGTATACATTTGAAAGCCAAAGATATTCTGTCCACTGAAAACCAAAGAAATAACTGCCAATACAGTTGCGGAATATGTAATGCATAAAAATCGAATTCTATAAATACTTAAAGCTAAAGATATTGGGATTATCATAAGCAACAGCTCATTATAATAGAGCGGTATGCCTATAATGACAAGTGTCAAACTTGTAACAGCACCAACAACAACTCCTTGTAGAATAACATCCGAGAGTAGGAAAATAATTGGTTTTCTGCTAACTGTACGATAATTGTCAAGGATATTTAATTTTTTGTTGATACTGTAAACCAACCATACACCAAAGATAAAAGTCATGTTAAACATCGCATAACCCACACCTTCTAATGTCACTGCAATTATATCAAACATATGATTACCTTTCACTCGTTAACTGTATTGTAAAGATTTTATATAGGTGAAATGTTATGCCAAACAACAGATGGAACCTCTCATGATCATTTGATTCTTACTGTTCATTGATCATGAGATCCTTACTGTTCATTATTCATTTGAATCTTACTGTTTATTATTCATTTGAATCTTACTGTTTATTATTCATTTGAATCTTACTGTTTATCGATCATTTCAGTTATCACTTTGATTGCTTCATCCAACTGATTATCTGTTTCGCTTTCAGCATCATATTCAACAACCACGTCCGGTTCAATACCCACTCCATGGATATAGTGACCATCTGGTGTGTAGTATTTAGAGATTGTTATCTTGATTGCCGAATCATCATCTAATTCAAAGGTCCGTTGAACCAAGCCTTTACCGAAAGATGTTTCTCCAACCAACACACCTTTTTCATGATCTTTTATTGCTCCTGCAAGAATTTCTGATGCACTTGCACTGTTACCGTTAATCAGAATAACCAAAGGTTTATCAAATGAATGATTATTTTTGGTAATCAACTCTTCTCGTTTGCCATCTCTATCTTCGGTATAAACAACCATATTACCTTTTTTGATTAGTTCATCAACAATTGCATACACGATATGCAGGTATCCACCTGGATTATTACGTAAGTCAATAATAAGTCCATCCTGATCTTGTTTCTCTAAATCTTTTAAAGCAGCTTTGAATTGATCTTCTGTTATGATATCAAATCCACTCATCTGGATATAACCAATATTATCTTCTAATAATTCATGTTCAATTGTAGGAATCTCTATGACTGCACGAATAATTGGAATATCGATTTCAATCATTTCCTCGCCGCTTTCTCTTAATACTGTCAGAACAACTTCCGTTCCGTCTTTACCTTTAATGCGCTCAACCACTTTATCAAGCGACATGCCGATAACATCGACTTTATCAACGGCTATAATTCGATCACTCGGTTTCATGCCAGCTAATTCTCCTGGTGAATTTTTAAAAGGAGCAACCACTACAATGACATCTTGTGTTTCACCATAAGAAACCACAACACCAATACCTTCGTAACTGCCTTCCATTTTTTCAATAAATGAAGCGTATTCCGATTTTGTAAAACAGGAAGTATAAGGATCACCTACAGAATCAACTAATCCACGAATAGCCTCCTCATATAATGCATCCGCATCAACACCTTCTAAATAATTATCCTCTAATGTTCCTAATACATCATTAACTTTTTCATCAAAATCCTTATACTCTTCGTTATAACGATTTGAATCACCTACAGTTCCTGTTGCACCTGTCGCTTTTTCTTCTTTAGTATTTTCGGTTGTAGCTACGTTTTCCATTGTGCCAATACTAGTAATATAGTTTTTAGCACCATTGAATCCAATTAAAACAATTCCTAGCAATAAAATTATTGCCATTCCACTAGCAATTCCTGCAAAAAAATATCTTTTCTTCATGTATATCAAGCCTTCCGTTTACGTATTTAATATATCCTTCTGTTCTGATATATTGTTTAATATATCTTTTTCTCTATCTGTTCACCTAATACCTATGTTTGAACTTATCTGTCTGTTTTATCTAATGGATTAATCCAAGTACCACCTAGTTGCACACCAAAGTGTAAATGATTACCTGTTGACCATCCTGTGCTTCCTACCTTAGCTATGGTGTCGCCACGAACAACAACATCGCCTTCAACGACTAGTAATGAAGAGCAATGGGCATACTGAGTAATAATATGTCTTTTATTCTTATCAACACCATGATCGACAAGAATAAAATTACCGTAAGCGTTCCCCCAGCCTGCAAATATAACTTGACCACTTGCTGCTGCACGAATTTTACTTCCATATCCTCCCGGAATATCTATTCCTGTGTGAGTACTTTTGTATCCATATACAGGATGTATTCTCGGACCAAAAGAAGATGAAATTCTGCTGTAACCCGGTAACGGCCAATCTAATTTCCCGCCAAAAAGCAAATCCTTATCTGAATAAAGAATGATTAATTCTTGGATTTTCGCATCAAGTTTTTCTTGTTCAGCTTCCATCAACTGTATTTGTTCAAAAAGCAAGTCTCTATTCTTTTCAATTTTCTCTATCTCTTGTTTTTTCACAACACGTAACGCTTCTACAGTATTTAGGTTTTGATTGTTTTCCTCTTTAATCTTTTCCAAATCTACTTTTTCAAGAAGAAGACTTGTTTCATATTCAACAATTGAGTTTTTAATGTGTTCTAGCTCATCTAGCATTGATTGATCATACTCAACTAATTTATTGAGATACTCCAATCGATTAAAAAAATCACCTGTCGTCTTTGACTCAAGTAATACCTCTAGATATTCAGTACTTCCATATTCATACATGATTTTGATGCGTTCTTTTGTATGATTATAATACTCGTCTTTTTGCTGGTTAGTCTCGTCCAACTTAATCAGAGTCAAATCAATTTCTTCTTCCTTAGAGACTATGTCATTCTCTAGTCCAAAGATAATTTTACTGAATTCAGCTATTTTAAGTTCGGCACTTAAAATTTCGTTTTGCCTTAAGGACATTTCTGCATTATTAGATAGTATTGAAGACTGAGCTTCTTCAATTGCTTTTGTATTATCATCCATTTTTTCTTCTAACTCACTTATTGAAGTCTTACCGTTTGTCGTATTTACATTTATTAACACAAATATTAGTACAACAGACACAAATACTAAAGTAATGACAGATTTCATTTTGCTAAATTTCAATTTCAAATGCTCACCACCAATTCCACATGAACTTACGCTTTTAAATAACGACTAATCGTCATACGACTACCTAAATATCCTAATGATGCTCCAGTTAATAAGACAACCGGTGCTAATTGACCCATCAATTGCTCCACAGGTAAGAACACAAGAAAATCCTTTAACAAGAAAAACTGCGTTGTAATACTAAGAACAACCTGATCGTAAAAATAATATATGATGCCTATTGGAATTAAACCGCCAATTAAACCAATGATAATTCCTTCCACAATAAAAGGACCTCGTATCATAGAAGTTTTTGCTCCAATATATCGCATAATAGTTATCTCTTTACTTCTGAGAGTTATCGCTAATCGAATAGTATTTGCAATGATAAATAATGAAATAATACTTAATATGAATATTAAAGCAATGCTAATATAAGTAATCAAATCATTTAAATTCTGCACAATAACTGTCACTTCTTCTGCTTCTCGTACGTGACGTACTATATCTTCTCGATTCAGCAAATTAACCAAAGCGCTTTGTTGCGATATATCATTAAACAACACTTGTAACGATGAAGAACCTCTCAATGGGTTATCATTATTAAATCCCGCCAATAAGTCTTCTCGATCTTTAAAATAATTGTTTTTAAAATTATGCCATGCTTCTTCTTCACTGACATATATAACTTCAAAAACCTCGTCTCTTGCTTCAAGCTGGTTTTTAAGTGTTAATATCTCATTTTCACTTACACCTTCGTCAAAAAAGACAGCAATACCAATTTTATGTTCAAACTCCTCAAGAACATAATCCAAATTGACAACAACGCAATAAAAAATGCTAACAACAAAAAGACTTGCCATTATCGTTGATATCGATGCCATTGTCATTAATCTGTTCTTAAAAAGATTTTTGACTCCCTGCGTTAGACAATATGCCAAGGTTCTAAGTCTCATAGCCATATTCTCCTCTTTGTATGTCTTTAACGACTCGTCCGTTGACAAGCCCAATAACTCTCTTTTTCATTGCATCAACTATTTCTTTATCATGCGTCACAACAATAACCGTTGTACCTCTCATGTTAATATCTTGAAGCAGCCTCATGATTTCCCAAGAACGTTTTGGATCCAGATTACCTGTTGGTTCATCTGCAACCAAAATAGGAGGATTATTAGCCAAAGCTCTTGCCAAAGCAGTTCTTTGTTGTTCTCCGCCCGATAATTCATCTGGTCGCATTTTTGATTTTTTACCAAGACCTACCATTGATAAAAGTGCCGGTACTGTTCTGCGAATTATTCTATTAGGTGTTTCCGTTATTTTTAATGCAAAAGCCACATTTTGATAAACACTTTGATTGGTTAACAACCTGAAATCTTGAAACACAACACCAAGATTTCTTCTAAGTTTCGGTATCTTACTACGTTTAATTCGCGTAATATCAATACCTTCTATATAAACGTGACCTTTTGTTACATCAATTTCACGCATAAAAGACTTGATTAAACTCGTCTTTCCTGATCCACTGCCACCAACAATAAATACGAACTCGCCTTTTTGTATCGCAAAAGAAACATCATCAAGCGCTTTCACACCATTCGGATATATCTTTGTCACATGTTCTAAGCGTATCATAATTACCTCCAACTTTGCGGCTAATTTTATTAATTTTCAATAATTAAGCTGTATTATTCTTTTGAAGAATAGTATACAGCTTTATTATGTCACTTCAATGTCGAATAGCTATACTATTCCACAATAAATTAAGTATCTATTCAATTAAGTTATTTGCTAATAATCAATCACAGCTAACATCTAGCTCATATAGACTATTAGTACATGTCAGTTCGACTCATATATTTCTGGTATTTAACTACCATTAAAGCAATTTTAAATGTGATTGCATCATCAAAGATACGAAGATCCAAACCAGTGTTCTTTTCAAGTTTATCAAGACGATATACTAATGTGTTTCTGTGAATATACAATTGTCTTGATGTTTCAGATACATTTAAACTGTTCTCGAAAAACTTATTAATTGTTATTAATGTTTCTTCCTCAAACTCATCGGGTGATTGACCTTGAAAAATCTCACTGATGAACATTCTGCATAGTGGAATTGGAAGTTGATAAATCAAACGGCCTATACCTAAGTTTTCATAAGCCATAACATGAGTTTCGCTATAGAAAATCTTACCAACCTCAAGAGCCATTTTTGCTTCCTTGAATGATCTTGATACATCTTTGATATCATTAACAACAGTACCAATTGCTACATATACTGAGCTCATTGCTTCTGCATTAAGCGTATCTACAATCATTTTTGCTAATTTTTCAATATCATCAATTGTATCTGAACTTTTTAATTCTTTAACAAGAATAATATTCTTTTCATCTACAGCAGTGATAAAGTCTTTCGTTTTTGAAGGGAATATATTTCTTACGATTTCAAGAGCGTTGTTATCTTTTTCAAATTTAGTTTCAACAATAATCGTCACACGACGTACATCCGTTTCGATGTGAAGTTTTTTGGAGCGATTATATATATCAACAAGCAGTAAATTATCTAGCAGCAGATTTTTAATAAAGTTGTCTTTATCAAAGCGCTCTTTGTAAGCTACTAATAAGTTTTGAATTTGGAATGAAGCAATTTTACCGATTTTGTATACATCTTCAGCTTCACCTCTTGCAGAAATTACATATTCCACATTATGATCATCGTAAACTTTAAAAAACTGATACCCCTGAACTAATTGGCTTTCAGCTTGTGAATTTACAAAATCTGGAACAGCAAAATTATATTCATCAATTTTACCTTCTTCTGTAGTTGCTACTATCTTGCCATCTGGATCCATAACACTTAATTCAATGCGCGTTATGGTTTTTAACCCATCTATCGTAGTTTGTATAATTTGACTAGAAATCATGACCGACTCTCCTTATTTATATATTTTAACATTTTAATCAATCTTACTACATTTTAAAGCATATTCACCAAAATTGAAAGAGGGAATGCACAAGTTTGTGCATTCCCCCTAATTAATCATCTAGATATTAATTATTTTTTATTACTTTTTCAGTTTCTTTGTCAAAAAGATGAATTCTCTTAAGGTCCATAGCTAACTTACAAACATCACCCGGTTTAACAGGATATCTTGGATCCGTTTTAGCAGTACAATCAAATGCATCAATTGTTCCGATAATGTTAAGTTCAGCACCAAGCATTTCAATAACGTTAATAGTGAAATCTACTTGCGCATGTGGATGGTTGTCTAGGAATAATTGATCTTCGTGAATGTCTTCTGGACGAATACCAAATACAATTTCTTTGTCAATGTAGCCTCCGTCAATTATTGATCTTGCTTGCGGACCTTGAAGAATTATTGAATTTGATCCGAATAACAATACGACATCATCATCAGATTTCATTGCTTTAGCATCTAAGAAGTTCATTTGAGGTGAACCGATGAAACCAGCAACAAATAAGTTGAGTGGATTGTCATATAAGTTTGATGGTGTATCAACTTGTTGGATAATACCATCCTTCATAACTACAATTCTTGTTCCAAGCGTCATTGCTTCTACTTGGTCATGAGTTACATATATAATTGTTGTTTGTAATCTTTGGTGTAACTTAGAAATTTCAATACGCATTTGAACTCTAAGCTTTGCATCTAAGTTTGATAAAGGCTCATCCATAAGGAATACTTTTGGCTCACGAACAATAGCTCTACCCATAGCAACACGTTGTCTTTGACCACCTGATAATGCTTTAGGACGACGGTCTAGCAATACTTCAATTCCTAAGATTTTAGCCGCTTCAGTTACACGTCTTTCAATTTCAGCTTTTGGAGTTTTTCTTAATTTAAGACCAAATGCCATGTTGTCATACACTGTCATATGTGGATATAATGCATAGTTTTGAAATACCATCGCGATATCACGATCTTTTGGTTCTACATCATTGACTAATCTGTCTGCGATGTATAACTCGCCAGCTGATATTTCTTCAAGCCCTGCGATCATACGAAGTGTTGTTGACTTACCACACCCTGATGGACCTACAAAGATAATAAATTCTTTATCTGCCACCTCAAGATTAAAGTCTTGAACTGCTGTTACATTTCCTGAATAAACCTTTTTCATATTCTTCAGTGATAAACTTGCCATAATTAATATGCCCCCTTGCGAACGTATTCTTTAATATATGTTTCCATAAGAGTATGATACTATATAATGCAATGCAATTACAATGTGTTAAATCCACAAAAGGTGCAAATAGCTTTTGTTTATATTGTCTAGGCCTAGTTCATTTATCCATTTATTGATGCTTTTTATGCAATATTCTATGTATTTTTACCAAGTTATCTTACTAGTACTGTAGCTTACCCTTAATTTTATGTTCAATAGTGCCTATTTTTCACCTGTAATTTTAGAAGTCTCGTATTCTATGAATCCTTCACCGACAACTTCCCGAACATCCGCTACAATTACAAATGCTCTTAAATCAATATCTCGCACAATTTCTTTGAGCTTTACTATCTCTCTTTTGGACACAACGCACAATAACACCTCTTTTGACATATTTGTGAATTTCCCTTGTCCTTCAAGACCAGTTACCCCTCTATCTAATAATTCCATGATTTTTTGAGAGATCATACCATTTTTTTCTGAGATGATAAAGGCCGCTTTCGAAAAGTGAATACCCTCTAAGATTGCATCAATAACCTTTACCGAAATATAAATTGATACAATTGCGTACATTGCTTTCTCAACACCAAATATAAAAAGCCCCATTGTAATAATTGTCCCATCAGCAATAAACATAATTCGTGCCACTGAATGGTGCTTAAGAAAGTGTTGAATGATACTGGCCAACAAGTCAGTCCCACCTGTTGTGCTAAAAGCGCTAAACACTAATCCAAGGCCTACGCCTGCTAAAGCACCGCCAAATACGCTGCCCAACAGCATATCATATGTTATTGGTTCAAAGGATTGTGTATAAAAGAGTGCAAAGGATAAATAAAATGTAGCAAATAAGCTTCTCGTACCAAAGTTTTTACCTTTAATTATAATTGCCAAAATGAACAATGGAATATTAATCACTAAGTTTGTGATATAAATAGGGAATCCATCTTTAACTAGATCCACTGTTATTGTTTTAATGATAATAGCCAGACCTGTCACTCCACCTGTAACAAGTCCTAACGGGGCAAAAAACATATTGATGGCAAGAGCTAATAATGTAGTTCCAAGAATGATGTACATATAGTCCAAAAACGGATGACGATAATTTTTAATTTGCATGAAATACCTCGAAGTTATTTATACTTCTTTCCTTCTATAAACATTTTTATTATAAACTGGGGTAACTTCAACATTCTGAAGATCCTAGACGGTTGCGTAACAAGTCGATGAAGCCACTCTATGTTAAGTTTGATGAATATATCAGGCGATCGTTTTACCGTTCCTGAAAAGCCGTCAAACGATCCACCGACGCCAATAAAGACTTTCCCCTTCACTTTTTCCATGTTATTGCTTATCCAAGCTTCTTGACGAGGAGCACCCAGGCCAACAAGAACCAAATCCGGATTCGCTTCATTGATGCTGTTGATGATTTTTTCTTGGTTTTGTTCATAACCATCACAAATTCCAACAATTTTAATGCCGATAAACTCTTGACGAATCTTCTTAGCTGCAAGTTCGGCCACACCGGGTTTGGAACCATAAAAGAATATTCTCTTTTCTGTATCTTTTAAGACGTTAAACAGCAGCCTTGTAAAGTCGTAACCGGCAACTCTCTCTTTTAGCGGTTTCCGAATGATTCGTGAACCGATAACCACCCCTATACCGTCCGGAATGACTAAACTGCCTTCATTCAACTGCTTTTGTAGTTCTAAGTTATCATAAGCCGCCATAACTATCTCTGGGTTCGGTGTGTAAACAGAATGTTTACCCTCTTCTTCAAACAAACCTATACCAATCTTCACGGCTTCATCCATGGTAACATTATCAAAATTAACACCAAGAATATTAATTGTATTTCTCATATTTGTTCCTCTCAACTCTATTTCTTTATATATAATGCCAACTCTATTTCTTTGTCATTATGCCAACTCAATTTATATATAATTCCAACTATATTTAAACATAATTATAGTAGTTACCCATAAATAGGCAACTACTATTGTTGATTAGATAGTCAAATGCTACTTTCGTAAGTTTTCATACAATATAGGGCATTTAGTTGAAATGTCTAAACACCCTATGTTGTATGAAATCAAATCAACTTAACCTTTTGACACCTTAGTAAATTGTTGACAACATAATTTTTCTAATTATTCCGAATCATTCGTTCCAACTGCGATAATAACTTGAATCTCAGCATCCATTAGCTTTTCGTCAACAAATACCTGAGGATTATTGAAATAACTATCCAATATATCACCGATTTCACGATCCGGTACTTTAATTATTGTTCGTTCTATCGGTCTATTATCATAGTTACCGATATCTTGTACGTCTAAACCAGCTTCAATCAATCGATCCCTAGTTCTACTCGCAAGACCGGATACATTTGTTCCATTCTTCACTGAGATAGTAAAGTCGGTTACATCTAAAGGTTCAAGCGGTTCTACTTCGATTATCGGATCAACTACAGTTGCATTACCACCAGAATCACTATTTATCTCCGTCTTACCACCTGATTCATTCGAACTTGACACACTGGAATCATTTAATATAGAAGTTAACTGTTTTTTATTGATGATTGACTCAAACAGCTCTTTTGTAAGTTCTACGTCATAAGTATAGGTACCATCATGCGGGCTAGGTCCACCCGGCAATGTTGTCATATTCACTTTATCCGCTGATAGATCATCTAAATAAATAAGATAATCCACTGCATCATTAAAATCGGTTGTCACATCAACCAAAACAGTTTCCAGTATCGATATCATATTAATTCGTTTTTCCGGTTCTAATACTTTTTTAAGAAAACTTTTCATAAACTCATGTTGCGTCGATATGCGACCAATGTCTGCATTCGAATATCCATATCTGAATCGTATCAACTGTTCTGCTTGAGCACCGTTCAATTCTCGATAACCGGCTTTAAGATTTATGACCAATGGTGGATCTTGAGCTAAATCTGTATACTCCATATCCATTGGGACCTCGACAGGTATCGGACCTACTGCATCAACAATATCTTTGAAACCATCCAAGTTGAGATTGACAAAATAATCAACATCAACACCAAACACACTTTCAAGTACAGCTACTGACACTTCATTTCTTCGATCTGAACTGACATAGGCCGGAATCGAATTAATCCGATCATTTTGCTTAACACCGCTTCGGGTTGCATTGATCTCTTTGAATATCTCATCTGGTATCTTCACTTTCGTATCTCTAGGGATTGAAACAATATCAATTTCTCCTGATTCATGATGGAAGAACGCCAGCATATTCACATCCGTGCGATATCCGTCAACGTCAACACCAAATATAGCTACTGTCGTAATCTTTTTACTATTTAAAAACGAAGCTTCATCTTTACCTAGAACCGAATCAATCGATTCTCCTTCAGCTCGACTTGTCACCGGGTTGTTCGATAACGATTTCATAATATTACTGCTTGCTACCTGAACATATCCGATGGTTCCAAGAGCAGCGACTACAATTAATATTGCAAAGGTTAAAAAGAAGATCTTTATGAATTTATTAATTAATCTTAATTGTCTTGATTTTTTCTGTACAGCCACAAGAGCACCTCACCTATTTAATTTGTTTAGTATAACATAAGAAGTCTTTAGATTCTACGTTAACATGGATTGTTTGATTATTTGAAAGTACCACTGTTTTATTTATTCATTAGCTCTTCAACGACAGTTCTCGCCTCTTCTTCATCCCAATATTGATACCATTTTTCATCGATTTTTTCACCCCAAGATGGGATAGTTACCATGTTCTCATCATTAAGCAAATTCTTAGTGTCTAACTCGAAAATATATTGAACATATTCAAGCGCTACAGTAACACCAAAGTCTGAATCAAACAGATTATACACACTTGTTGCAAGCTCAGATATTTGATCAAAGTCTCTAATCAATCTAACTTTCTTGTATAATTCCACAATAAAATCTTGTTGCACAGAAATCCGTTGGATATCACCCATTGGGTAATGACGGAATCTTACAAGTTGCATCGCCTGATCACCATCAAGAAGTTGTTGCCCTTCTTGAAGATCTATATATAAATCTTGCATGCGATCAACATAATACATCCGTTGCGGAACATAAAAATCAACTCCACCGATTGCATCAACAACTTCCTTAAATCCGCTTGTATCAATGACAGCCATATAATCAATATCAAGGCCCGTTATCTCTTCGACAACCTCTTGTACTACACCAAAAGATTCTTTGGTCTTATAAAAATTATAATAAATCGAATTAACTTTGCAACTGCTAACGGCTAACTTTTTAAAGTCATCGCCATATTTAGAAACTCCCGCTTCATTCGCATTTTGCTTAATTGTCTTAAACGGTTCTTTTCGAAAATTAATTTCTAGATCCCGTGGCACACTTACTATTTTCATTTCATTTGTTTCCGTGTTGAAGTTGCAAACCATTAAAACATCCGTAAGGCCACCACTAGCATCCAATCCTACTAAAAGCCCTGTAACCGAATCAACTTTTTCAGCCTCTTTTATGGTGGCAATATCTACTATATCAATAGCCTCTTCATTTCCAACTTCTTTATCTGCAGCAGCTTCTGAACCGATATCTTCACTTGCTAAAGCCTTGATATTTCCTTTATGATTAGCCATAATAAAAAAACTACATATAAATAGCACTAGCAAGATACTGCCGAGTATGATTACTTCTTTAATCTCTTTCTTCATAATTACCCCTCTTTTAGCTTAGTTCTCTTCATAATATTAACACATATCTTCTATTTATGACTATTAAAATTTGATTATGTTTGTAAAATCATATATATTATTGTTAGAATTGATTTTAACCGTTTTACTTATCAATTGCAAGCTTTAAAATCTTACGTTTTTATTAATGCAATTAATTGATAAATATCATATTATTACGAAAGAAGGTACTCCATGGCATTACAATTAGGATCACATGTTTCAATAAGCAATGGATTGATCGGCGCCGCTAAAGAAGCTCATTCTTATGGTGCGGATACGTTTATGATCTATACTGGCGCTCCACAAAACACGCGAAGAAAACCGATCGAGGAACTTAAAATAGAAGAAGGAAGAGCATATATGGAAGAAAACGGTCTAAAGGGTCCCATAGTCCACGCTCCCTACATCATCAATATGGGGTCATATAAAGATAATATCTACACTTTAGCCATTGATTTTTTCAAACAAGAAATCTCAAGAGCCGAAGCTCTCGGCGCAGAGTATATCGTCGTTCACCCAGGTTCTTTCACTGATAAAGATGTTGACTTTGGTATCAATCAAGTAGCAAATGCTTTAAACCAAATATTAGTCCCTGAACAATCTATTATGGTCTGCCTTGAAACAATGGCAGGTAAAGGTACTGAAATCGGTCGTAACTTTAGTGAATTACAATCAATTATTGAAAAAGTCCATTTGCAAGATAAAATCGGCATTTGTTTTGACACTTGTCATACGCATGATAGTGGTTATCCCATTATTGATGATTTCGAAAGCGTTCTTGCTGAGTTTGATTCTATCATTGGCCTTGATCGTATAAAAGTTTTTCATATCAATGGTTCACTGAATCCTCAAGGCGCTAAAAAGGACAGACATGCCAATCTAGGCGCTGATGACACAAACAAAAAGGGAATGGACTTCATTGGTAAAAAAGCAATACACCATATTGTTCATCATCCGATTTGCCAAGATAAACCACTCATACTTGAAACCCCTTGGCTAGACGCCAAAACAAATCTATATGCCGAAGAAATACTCTTTTTAAGAAAGGAGGATTATGATGCAGAATAAAACCCTTGCTATTGTAACCGGCGCATCAAAAGGCATCGGCAGAGCAATAGCACTCACCCTAGCTTCTAAAGATTTAACCATAATCTGTGTTTCTAAATCCGATCAAAAAGGTTTGCTTGATACCATAGAACAGATAAAGAACAATGGCAATAATGCCTACCCTATATTATGTGACGTTTCAAACTATGAAAATGTTCGCCAATTATACGAAGAAATTTTATTATTGCAACTTCCGGTATCCATCATCATCAATAACGCCGGAATAAGTCAAAGAAAACTATTCACTGATACCACCCCAAACGATTGGGACCATATCATCAACACCAACCTTACCTCTATATATAATCTTTGTCATTTAGGCGTTCCACAAATGATATCAAGAAAAAATGGCCACATCATCAACATAAGTTCAATTTGGGGTAACGACGGAGCATCAATGGAAGTCGCTTACTCAGCTTCAAAAGGTGGCATGAACAGCTTCACAAAAGCTCTAGCCAAAGAACTCGGGCCAAGCAACATCCGAGTCAATGCCATCGCATGTGGCGTTATAGACACAGGAATGAACAGTTTTCTAACACCAGAAGAATCACAAGAACTCAAAGATTCCATTTCATTAGGTCGCTACGGACAACCCATCGAAGTCGCGAACATGGTCAAAGCCATCATTGAGCAAGGTTCTTATCTGAATGGACAAATCATCACATTGGATGGTGGATTGTATTAAGTTTAGAATGACTGAATACTTAAGATTAAAGACTAAATTTACGTTCGGCTTATGTCGCCATAGGATAGCTTCTCTGGTACTACAACGTAGGCCGCTCATCCCAGACCAATTTTCTAGTGAGCCACGAAACGCAGCAAACGCGTCTCGGCCTCGTAAGAAAATTTGGCCCGTGATTCAAAGTCCTACGTGGCAGCACCAGAGAACTATCCGATATATTGCCATATCCCTCAGCTAAGGGATTAAAAGAACAAGGCAAAAGATGCAGTCGATGGAGACATGAGCGACCGGTTCAATCTTCAAAGATCCAAGTCAAGTTGCGCTAAGATCTATTGCAACTCTAACTTCAAGTCTTTTCCAAACCCAGAGTTTATGCCACTGATGTGAGCGACAGTTATCATTGCTTACATGAGCGACAGTCACTTATAAGTGACAAGCAAAATCGCCAATCACAATAAATGATTGGCGACAAATATCTCTAAAATTCTTCTCTCCCTACCAACCCCGAGCGAACATTAGTGGCAGTTGCTGAGTGGTTTGATAGATCGAGGCGACGAACTTTGACCTACGTGATTTTGCTCGTCAAAATCGCGGACGGGAGCGAGAGGAGCCTGATCTATCAAACCAACTCTGCTACTGCCACTGATGTGAGCGACAATTATCGTTACTTACATGAACGACAATTATAGTTACTGATGTGAGCGACAATTACCGTTGCTGATGCAAGTGACTATTTACCTGCAGTAGAAACCATAATCGCCTTAATCGTATGCATACGATTCTCCGCCTCATCAAAGATGACCTTCGAATGTTTTTCAAAAGTTTCTTCTGTAACTTCATACCCTTTGACCGCTGGCAAACAATGTAATACAATTGCATTTTTATTAGTTTTAGCAACTAATTCTTCATTTACTTGATATGGTCTTAGCAACTCTATTCGTTCTTTAGCTTTTTCTTCTTCTCCCATTGAAACCCAAACGTCTGTATAGATAATGTCGGTTTGGTCTATATCATTGGTATCATCTGACAATGCAATGGTTGAACCCGAAGCATTTGCATATTCTTGACATGTATCGATCAACTCTTGTTCTGGCCATAGTGACTTTGGTGCAATAATCTTAAAGTTAAGTCCAACTTTTGCACAACCAATCATTAAAGAGTTGGCCATATTATTACGGCCATCACCAACGTACGTAAAATTGAGACCCATCAAATATCCATATTGTTCTTTAATCGTCATTAAATCTGCTAAGATTTGTGTTGGATGATACATATCAGTCAGTCCGTTCCATACTGGCACGCCACTGTATGCAGCAAGCTTTTCAACTGTATCTTGTGAGAATCCTCTAAATTCGATTCCATCAAACATACGTCCAAGTACTCTTGCAGTGTCTTCGACTGATTCTTTGTGCCCTAATTGAATGTCATTTTTACCAAGATACTCTGGGTGCCCACCTTCATCAAGACAACCAACTGTAAATGCACATCTTGTTCTTGTCGAAGGTTTTTCAAAAATAAGTGCTACGTTTTTGCCGTCTAGCAAATCCCCTTTAATACCCATTAGCTTTTTCGTTTTTAAGTGGATAGCTAAGTCGATAAGATACATAATCTCATCTTTTGTAAAATCTTTAAGTGTTAAAAAACTTCTACCTTTTAATGATATACCCATTTCTTCACCTCTGCATAATTATTCATAGATTTTTGTGTCAATAGTATAAACAAGTATATAGCATTCAGCTGATGTTGTCAACTCAGTTTCCTATTTGCTAAAGTCTATAGCCAATTCCAACTCAAGGATTCTCAATAGTCCTGTTTTTAATAAGTAACTATTATGCATTATTTATTATAAACATGCATATACTTACCGGTTAATCTGCACGCACTTGTTTTACGGCTTATTCAACGCTGTAAAATCCACCGTTCTTATGCATTGCAAGAAAATTATTATTGAAAATTCTATCAGGAGTGACAATTTTACTGACCATCAACTTCACGTACATAATCCATACTTCACTTCTGTTATTCCGACATCCTTGGAACGAATATTTCCTCATTTTCGATTTTCACAAATGCTTCAACACTCTTAATCGATTCTTCTTCAAAATAATCTTGTGAATTAACGACATCTTTTCCTCTTCGGTCAATTCGATTATATTCACAATTCTTATCTTTAATCTTCGCTTTAACAACATCACGGAGTTGTACATCCAGATTATGCTTAATAGCTTCTCTTATATGTTCTGTTTCAATCGGAAATAAGAGCTCAACTCTTCGATCCAAATTCCTTGGCATCCAATCTGCACTCGATAGGAATATCTTTTCATCACCATCATTGTAAAAACAAAAAATACGGCTATGCTCAAGATATTTACCAACAATACTTCTTACCGTTATATTCTCACTTACACCTTTAATACCGGGAATAAGACCGCAGATGCCTCTTATAATCAATTCAATTTCCACATTTGCTATAGAAGCTTGATACAATTCCTTGATAATTTCAAAGTCACAAAGTGAATTCATTTTACAAAGAATTTTGGCTTTTTTACCGTTGCTTGCATTTTCAGCTTCTTTACGAATCATTTTAACAAATTGTGCTCTAAGGTGAGTTGGAGCCATAACAATTTTATGTAATTTGGGAGGTTCTGAATATCCAGACAATGCATTAAACACACTGGAAACATCGCTTCCCAGTTTTTCATTAACCGTTAACAGTCCCATATCTGTATAAAACCTGGCCGTTATATCGTTGTAATTACCTGTACCTAGATGAACATATCGTTTTATTCCTTCTTCTTCTTTACGAACGATAAGAGTAACCTTTGAATGAGTCTTCAGTCCCACAAGACCATATATGACATGGCATCCGGCTTTTTCAAGCCGTCTTGCCCATTGAATATTATTCTCTTCGTCAAATCTCGCTTTCAGCTCAACGAGCACGGTAACTTGCTTACCGGCTTCTGCCGCTTCAGCCAACGCGTGAATTATCGGGGATCTTCCCGATACTCTATAGAGCGTTTGTTTAATTGCAAGCACCCTTTTATCTTTTGCTGCAATTGTTATCAGATCCACAATTGGTTCAAAACTCTCAAATGGGTGGCTAAGGAAAATATCTCTTTCTGAGATAGCTTCAAACAGATTCACTTTACCTAGCAAGTCTTTAGGTTGCTGTGGCGTATATTCCGAAAACTTAAGATGATCCGTTCCATTCAAGCTATACAGTTTCATTAAAAAGGTTAAATCAACTAGACTATCAATATAATAAATAGCTCTGTTGTGTAAATTGAGGGCTACTTGTAAGTGATCTAACAATTTCGAATTAACATTTTTATCAATTTCGAGCCGAATTGCTTCACCCCATTTACGCTTTTTAATAGACTTTTCTATTTCGATAAGCAAATCTTCAGCTTCTTCTTCATCGATGGTTAAATCAGAATTTCGTGTAATACGGTATGTATGGGCACAAATCACTTTATAGCCTATGAATAGACGATTGATAAAATGTCTTATAATCTCACCTAACATTACGAATTGGCGTTTCCCCTCTTCATCTGATGGGATTTCAATATATCTCATAATCATTACAGGCACTTGTACCGTAGCAAATAATTCTTCATTGTTCTTCTCAAGTAAAACTGCAATATTCAAACTTTTATTTAGAATAAGCGGAAAAGGCCTTGAAGAATCAACAGCCAAAGGTGTTAGTACCGGAAATATATTCGTTTCAAAATATTCGTCGATGTACTCAAGTTGTTTATCCGCTAATTTGTCAACGTTTAGTATAAAATCTATATTATTACGTTTTAGCCCTAATAAAATCGAACGTTTAAACACACGATCCTGGTCCGCAACCATCTTATGCGTTCTCTCCGCTATGGCTTTAACTTGATCTCTTGCTGTCATACCTGAAAAATCCGGTTTTTCATATCCTGCATGTATCTGTTCCATTAACGATGCAACGCGTACCATAAAAAATTCATCTAGGTTTGAACTGACAATCGACAGAAACTTCAACCTCTCAAATAATGGATTTTCCGGATTTTCAGCTTCCCATAAAACTCTCTGATTGAACTCCAACCAACTTTTTTCTCGGTTTTCATAAAGAGCCGGATTATTTAAATCGATTATATCACTATTTAAGTCACTCTTTTTATTATTTGCTTTCACATTTTCTTTTTGGCTCATCACTCAAACTCCCTTATTATCTTTAGTGTTGCCGTTACTCCAAATACTTCAACAAAAAAATCCGCTTTCTTTCTAAATGTCCATTCCTCTAAATTTGTGTCTACATTCACATTGCTAACGCCATTAATAATAAGTGATTTCTCTTTTAACTTACAACTTCTGATACTGATCTTGCCCTTATGTGACCTATCAAGAGCATCTGCAAGTCTTAATATCGCTACTAATTTAGCAACCTTTGCTTTCATGTGCCTCGGTAAAGAAACAAAATTAATATCTGAATCCGTTGGTTTTACCATGCTGTGATAGCAAGCAATGTTAGCTACCATTTCCATTTGTTCTTCTGACATCCCAAATATCTCTAATGAACGAATAATGTCATAGGAATGTTTATAATGTTGATCCAACGATATTATCTTTCCCACATCATGCAGCACAGCAGCTACTTGCAATAAGATTCTCTCTTCCTCTAGACCATGTAATTTTTTAAGTTTATCAAAAAGTATAATGGCTAAACTTTCTACCTTATTCGAATGTTGACTATTGTAATGAAACTTTTTAGCCAACACCCTTGCATTTGTCACTACAGCATGAATATTCTCATCCGACATACGACTCTCACTTAGATCTTCATGAATCGATCGGATAATTCCATCTGTTAATGAAATTCGAGGTGTAATAATCTTATCATTATCCACTTTTAATAGGAATTTTCGAAACAGCATCATAGAAGGAATGATTATATCCGCTCTCTCTCTTTTTATATGAAATGTATCTTCTATCTCTTCTCTCGTCATATCAATTAACTTTTTAAACAATTTATTAAATTGCTTTTTGGTCAAGTTTTCTGTGTCTTCACCATATTTTTCTTCGATAATCTTCATAATAATACTAATCTCACCACCAACTGCAATCAAATGCTTATAACTTTCGCTTTGCGAGAAAAAGTCAACACCTTCAAGATTAGTACCAATATATTCATCAATGAGCTTATTGTAATCAAGAACACTATCTTCCATGTCACAAAAAACTTCACGAATCCTTAACGCTCCCATTTTTACATTCTGCGACGATTGCAATTCCCCATCTTTATATGTAGTAATCTGAATACTTCCAGCTCCGACCACAACAATAACAGCCCCTTCATTAATAATGGTGCTGTAATTCTCTAGTTTTTCTCTGATTGCTTTGTGGGTAAGGAATTGTTCTTCCGAATTACTGATAACCTCGATTTCAAGGCCTGTTTTTAAACGAATTTGATCAATAATATAATCTCTATTAGACGCTTCACGTATGGCACTTGTTGCCTTTGCTTCATAATGTTCGACACCATAATCATCAAAACTCTTTTTAAATAGTTTTAGCAAGTCACATACTTTATCTACTGAATCAAAACTTAATTTACCTTTTGTAAACGTGTCATGACCAAGGACAGCAATTTTACGAAAATTCTCTAATTCTTTAAAATTACCAGCTTTGTTGATTTCCCCAATTTTCATACGAAGAGCATGAGAACCGACATCTATTGCTGCAATCACTTTTTTACTCATAATCATCCTCCTTAGGTATAACTATTATACCCCTAAAGCTATGGCTAATTCAATTAAAATATCTATTTTTAACAATTGACTAAGGTCGTCTCCACTTAACTTGTTGAGTTCTTTATTGATTTCTGCTCTTAATCCAATTAAGGTATATATCCTAAATTGATTCACATTAAGTTCTAATGCTAGTTTTTCAATGAGCAATATGTAAATATCTTGGTAACTTGCATTTTTATTAAGTTTCAATTTTTTTACTACGGTTGGAATTAGTTCTTCACAGATAATCCGTTCTTTAGACGAATATGCTTTATAAATATTCTTATGGCCAAAACTTAACATGATTTTTTCAAGTTTCCTTCGTTTAATCATGATAAATCGCTTTAGAAAGTAAGGCTCTTTTTTGTTCGATTCTATATAGAAAAGGTCGCCAATGTAACCTTTGAACACTCTTAACGTATCATAATAACCTAAGTTAATATTACGCTTTGATTTAGCTTGGTTAAATTCAAGAATTCGACCTAGATCATCTCTTGCTGAAATACGAATAATATTCACACCGGAATCATCCACTTTTCTTTCTAAACCTATACCTTGAATTCGTACTTCAATAATATTCTTATACCCTCTCTCTATTAGCATGCTCGTTGGTGTAACATTATAGAAAGCACCATCTAAGAAGTTTTTTCCAAAGATTTTTTCACGCCTAAAAGAAGGCAAGTATGAACTCGCCAACAAATAGCCCGCAACCTGTCCGGGCTCAATATCTTTAACCATTATTTCCATTGGTTTCAACTCTGATAAGTTAAATGTAACTAAACCAAAGTCAATTTGAGAATTTCTCAACAGGTCTTCATTAATCATTTCATCCAAAAGCGATTTCAAAGGCGTTATATCCAGTCCTCTATTCTTAAGAATATCAAAAAATCGCACCGATGACTCATGCACATCCATTTGATTCCATTTGAAATTAGTTAAGTTTTCCATCATTTTATCTTCAACATTGATAATCGATGAGTAACGAATGTTCTCCCATATATCAAGAGCTTTCTCATAATCTCCTTGGGCAAACAACGCTCCATTCAGAGACCCTACCGATGTACCTACAACTGCTTCGATTTTAATATTCAGTTCCTTTAAGGCTTTCCAAACACCAATTTCATAAGCACCTTTTGCACCTCCACCTTCAAAAACCAAACCATAGCTTTTTTCTAAGAGATTGTTATCCATTTTCTCACATAAATCCTTTCACAACTTACCTTTTAATAAGATTATTATCCAATACAAACTTAGAACTTTCAACGATTCTATTCGCTTTAATGAAATCATCAAACAGAAAATCAATGATCTCATATTGTTGACCTGTATCTATGTTCCACGCCCTACCTTCTTCAAACACTTCTGTAGGAGATGCTTCATACATAACACCATCTTTAACAAAAGAACCTTTTAGCATATAAGTAACTGACGCTGCATACCCTGCTTCATCACTGAACAAATTATGCCCGAATGTAATATCATTTTTTTCAAATCCCATTAAGTAACTTAACGTAGGCAACAAATCGACTTGTCCTCCGACTTTTGATATCGTGTTCGTTGATAATCCATATTTATCCAGTCCCGGTATGTGAATGATTAACGGAATGTTCAACATCTCGTCATAATCATAGTCTCTGCCTAAATATTCCGTCATCAGTTCATGATTCATTTTTTCTTTGCTATTCAGTCCATAATGGTCTCCATAAAAAACAAAGATAGTGTTGTCATAATACTCTGCTTGCTTAACTCTATTCATAAATTCGCCTAATGCATAGTCAGAATAGGTTACCCCACTTAAATAGTTAGCAAACAGACTATCAAAGCGTTCATCCTCTTGATCACTGATCAGTTGATATTCCTCCGGCATTCGATAGGGATAATGACAAGATAAGCTGATAATAAAACTATGAAACGCATTCTCTGACTGCTTGTAATCCTTCTCAATAGACGTTAATACTTGATCATAAAAAGAAACATCTGACAATCCAAAGGCAACCTTCTCTGTCATATCCAAATCTTCCAAACTAATAAAATCATCAAATCCTTGGTTTACATAAGCTCTTTCTCTGTTCCAAAACTCACCTTCAAACCCATGATATGCTTTTGATACATAACCTAAATCCTTTAATATCCATGGCAGCCCACCATAAACATTGCTCTCGTAAAGTTCATAAATCCCACCATTGATCACTGGATATATCGAATTATTGGATGCAAATTCTGCATCCGAAGTATTCCCTCTTCCAATAGATTGATAATAATTGTCAAAATATATTGAATTATCATTGATCAGTTCGTTTAGATTAGGTGTTAGTTCGACACCTTCAAATTCATTGCCTATAACAAATTGTTGT
>Ga0314774_1000424_pt1 | contig 34881 bp, 27 predicted proteins | sample MetaGCBIA2018_FD_204515 | JGI IMG/M metagenome (GOLD analysis project Ga0314774, IMG submission 204515) | Cryopeg brine microbial communities from Beaufort Sea near Barrow, Alaska, United States - CBIA 2018 | ecosystem: Environmental > Aquatic > Marine > Coastal | place: USA: Alaska | collected... | reverse complement strand
ACAAATTTGTGTGCCGAGGGCTCGACAACAGAATGGGCGGTTTTATGATAGCCCAGGTTGCACGGTTATTAAAAGAAAACAAGAAAAAATTGCCATTCGGATTGTACATCACCAATTCAGTACAAGAAGAAATAGGATTGCGTGGGGCTCAAATGATTACCCAACGCATAAAGCCTAATGTTGCAATTGTTACCGATGTGACACATGATACCACCACTCCCATGATAAGCAAAATAACCAACGGTTATGCGAAAATTGGGGCCGGGCCGGTGATTTCTTACGCACCTTCAATACAAAATAAATTGCGAGAGTTATTGATTGAAACCGCAGAAAAAAATGAAATCCCTTTTCAGCGTAATGCTTCCTCCAGTATGACAGGAACCGATACTGATGCATTTGCATACAGCAATGGCGGGGTAGCATCTGCACTCATTTCCTTGCCGCTCCGTTATATGCACACCACTGTAGAAATGGTGCACAAAACTGATGTGGAAAATGTGATCAGGTTGATTTACGAAAGTTTACTCAAAATTAAAGATGGGGATACTTTTAGTTATTTTGACTAAATTATCTCGTAATTAAATTTCAGAACGGTTTAAATGCAACTCTTTATAAGGAGCATTTAAACCTTTTTTTTTTGAAAATACTTTATCAATTCTTGATGTCGAAATATTCTAGCATTTATACAACCTCCTCAATTTCTTTACATATATGACCGGTGAATTGTTCCCTTATTCCCGGCTGTTCCCCTTTTTCCTAACTGGAGAAATAGACGATACTATTTTTCCGGCCCGGTTATCAGCTGAAGGATTAAACTGAATTTAATTTACTGAATTTAAATAATTCAATACATCTTTTTCTATCCTGCTTTCAATATCCGACAGATCTGCTTTCACAAATTCAGATCCTGTTATTTTTTCAAATAATTCAATATATCTTTCAGAAACCGACTGGATATATTCATCACTCATCTCAGGTACTTTTTGTCCGTCAAGACCTTGAAAACCCTGTTCTATTAACCATTGTCTTACAAATTCCTTGGAAAGTTGTTTTTGGGCTTCTCCCCTATCTTGTCGCTCCTTGTAACCATCAGCATAAAAATAACGGGAAGAATCCGGGGTGTGGATTTCATCAATCAGGACTATTTTTCCATCAGAGGTTTTTCCGAATTCATATTTGGTATCCACCAATATCAAACCCCGGGAAGCGGAAATTTTTGTTCCGAAGTCAAAGAGTTTTTTTGTGTAGTCTTCCAGAACTTCATAATCCTCTTTAGATACTATTTCTCGTTTAATTATGTCTTCTTTTGAAATATCTTCGTCGTGATCGCCCATTTCAGCTTTGGTAGCCGGGGTTATAATAGGAGTTGGAAATTTGTCGTTTTCCTTCATTCCATCCGGCATTTTAACTCCGCACAACACGCGCTTGCCCGCTTTGTATTCCCGGGCAGCATGCCCCGCAAGATAACCGCGAATAACCATTTCAACTTTAAAAGGTTCGCATTTAATCCCTACAGCAACGTTTGGATCGGGGGTGGCTGTCAACCAATTTGGAACTATGTCGCTGGTTGCCTCCATCATTTGGGTGGCAATTTGATTTAAAATTTGTCCTTTATAGGGGATTCCCTTTGGCATCACCACATCAAAGGCAGAAAGCCTGTCTGTTGCGATCATAACAAGAAGATCTCCTTCAAGGTGATAAACTTCGCGAACCTTTCCTTTATAAACCGATAGTTGTCTCGGGAATTGAAAATTGGTATCTGTAATGGTATTCTTCATAATATAATTTAAAACCTTAGCAATCCTGGAGGTTAGTACTGATGAAATATCACTCTGAATTTTAATCAGATCATATTATATATATTCAAACTGATCTCATTAAAATTTTTCCAAATTTAAGTTTTCTGATCCAATTTTTAATCTACGTGTTCAATTTCTTTATAAGCTGCGATAATACTGTTTACCAGGCGATGACGTATCAAATCTTTATCGTCTAAGGTAACCACTCCTATTCCTTTCACATCTTTAAGTACCAATAAGGCTTCTTTTAATCCGGAAGTAACTCTTCTGGGCAGGTCGATTTGTCCGGGATCTCCGGTGATCATAAACTTTGCGCTTTTTCCCATTCGGGTCAAGAACATCTTCATTTGTGAATGGGTCGTATTTTGGCCTTCATCAAGAATTACAAATGCGTGATCAAGCGTTCTTCCGCGCATAAAAGCCAATGGAGCTATTTGAATTACCCCTTTTTCCAGATATGCCTCCAACTTTTCGTGCGGGATCATATCCCTTAAAGCATCATACAAAGGTTGCATATATGGGTCTAATTTTTCCTTTAAATCCCCGGGCAAAAACCCCAGATTTTCCCCTGCTTCCACCGCAGGCCTGGTAAGAATGATCCTTTTCACCTGTTTTTCCTTCAAAGATTTTACGGCCAGGGCGACGCTGGTATAAGTTTTCCCGGTCCCGGCAGGGCCAATGGCAAAAACCATATCGTTTTTATTGATCAACTCCACCATTTTTCGCTGGTTGGCAGTTATTGCTTTTATCAATTTCCCCCCAACCCCATGTACCAAAATTTCCCCGCTTAAACCAGGAGCAGCATAAGCTTCCTTCTTGTTGCCGCTAATAACTCCCTCTATCACATTTTCGTCAAGCATGTTGAACTTTTCAAAATATTTCATCAGCAAGGCAAAGCTCTTGTCAAATTCCTCGAGCAGTTCATCATCGCCATATACCATGATACGGCTACCACGGGCAACAATTTTGAGTTTGGGAAAATACTTTTTGAGAAGTTCTATGTGTTCATTTTTATGTCCAAAAAATTCTCTTGGACTAATTTCGGAAAGTTCAATGATCAGTTCGTTCAATAGTGGATAGATTAAGGTTAATTTCTTTTCTTAAAGATATTAAATTTGCTTTAACCACACACAAATTCTCATTTTGTTTTTTTCGAAAATTACAGATTTTTCAATTAATTTGACAGAACTTGGATGAAATAAATTTATCTTCGCCTTCAATGCAATTTTAGGTAAAATTCCAGGTTTAGACCTTAAAATAATATTTACAATCCTATATGGCTATTATCACCTTAACAACCGATTTTGGAGAAAAGGATCATTTTGTCGGAGCTGTTAAAGGATCTATTTATTCGGAATTAAATGATGTGCGTATTGTAGATATTTCCCATTCCATTTCCCCTTTTCATATTACAGAAGCTTCTTATATTATAAAGAATGCGTACAAATGTTTTCCAAAAGGGACCATTCATATTATTGGGATCGATTCTGAGCTGACTCCTGAAAACAAACATCTTGCAGTGTTGCTGGACGGCCATTATTTTATTTGTGCAAACAATGGAATACTTTCCCTGATCGCTTCAGAAATAAAACCCGAAAAAATTGTAGAAGTTAATCTACCCAATATTGTAGAAAGCAATTTTCCCGTATTAGAGGTTTTTGTGCGGGTGGCCTGTCACCTTGCACGCGGAGGAACCCTTGAGGTTATTGGAAAAGCCGTTGAAAACATTAAATATTTGAAGGAAATTGAACCCACCTTGAATTCTAATAAGAATCAAATAATAGGACACGTGCTGTATATTGATAATTATGGAAATATTGTCACCAATATTTCCCGGAAACTTTTTGACAGTGCTGGGAAAGGAAAAAAATTCGCTATTACTGCCAGAACAGCTCGTTTTCAGGAAATTTTTGAAACCTACAGCGATGCCATTAATTTCAAACTGGAAAAGGAAAAACGCGAAGAAGATGGCAAAAAACTGGCTATTTTCAACTCGGCCGGGTTTATTGAACTGGCTATTTATAAAAGTAATCCCAGCACCGTTGGCAGCGCCTCCACTCTTTTTGGACTGGAGTTAAGGGATACCATCACCATAAATTTTGAATAATAATGTTAGTACGAATAGTAAAAATGGGGTTCGACCCCGATAAAATAGAAACTTTCCTGCAGAATTTTGAAAAACGAAAAACCCTGATCCGAAATTTTGATGGTTGTTTGTTCCTGGAACTATATCGCGATAAAAACAATACAAACCTGTTCTTTACTTATAGTTACTGGAAAGATGAAGCAGCCCTGGAAAACTACCGAAACTCCCCTCTTTTTAAAGAGGTTTGGAATGATACCAAGATATATTTCAACCAAAAACCAGAGGCTTGGAGTGTCGAGAAACTTGTGAGTATTGAGTAGTGAGTAGTGAGTAAATCGTTTTAGAGTTTGGAGTTTGAGGTTAGTGGTTTTGCTGAATGAGTTTGGAAATTGAAATTTGGAATTTAAACAAAATATAGATTGGTCGCAATATTAAAAAAAGAAATTCAGTCCTTTTTCTCATCGCCGGTGGGATATTTGGTGATAGGCGTATTTTTAACTGTTTGCGGACTTTTCCTTTTTGTGTTTAGCGGAAACTATAATATTTTAGATAATGGTTTTGCCGATTTGAGTCCGTTTTTTAATCTCGCTCCCTGGATTTTTATATTTCTGATTCCGGCAATTACCATGAAGAGTTTTTCAGAAGAGAAAAAACAAGGCACCATGGAGTTGTTGCTCACTAAACCAATTGGATTGTGGAACCTGGTTTGGGGTAAATTTCTCGGGACCTTTTTATTGGTAATCATCGCTTTGTTACCTTCGGTTTTATATGTGTTGACCATTTATCACTTAGGCGACCCTGTGGGTAATTTTGATGTTGGGGCCACTTTGGGTTCCTATTTTGGCCTTTTCCTGCTTGCATCATGCTATACAGCCATCGGTTTGTTTGCTTCAGCGCTTTCTCAAAGCCAAATCACTTCATTTATAATCGCGGTTTTTTTGTGTTTTATTGGCTTTTTTGCCTTTGAAGGTTTAGCCGGTTATGAACTATTTAAAGATTCAGCTTATGGAATAGAAGCTTTGGGGATCAGTTATCATTATAAAAGCATGAGCCGCGGGGTTATAGACACCAGGGACCTCATTTATTTCCTGAGCCTGGTAATTTTGTTTCTGACATTGACCTATTTCAGGATCGCGTCCAATAAAAATAAATCCTAAGATTTGGAAAAATTGGTTAAATACAAATATCTTTTTATTTTGATAATCGGGTTGATCCTTGTCAACCTGCTGGCTTCTGTATTTCACCAGCGATTCGATTTAACCCAGGACCGACGTTTCACACTTTCTCCCGCCGCCAAAACTATTATTGACGAAGTTACTTCGCCCATAGTCATCGATGTATTTTTAGAGGGAAGTTTTCCTCCAGAATTCAGGCGACTTCAAAATGAAACCAGGCAATTATTGGAAGAATTCGAAGCTTATAATTCAAATATTCGCTATAATTTTATTGATCCTTTAGCCGAGGGTGATGATGCAAATGCCATTGCACAGGAATTTTATGAAATGGGAATGACCCCAGCCAGATTGAGCGTACTGGAAAAAGGCAAGGCAAGTGAAAGCATTATTTTCCCCTGGGCAATTGCTAATTTCAACAATAAAACCGTCAAAATTCCCTTGCTTAAAAATAAGTTGGGCGCGTCAGATGAAGAACGTGTAAATAGCTCGGTTCAACAACTTGAATTTGCTTTTGCTGATGGGTTGAGCCAACTTGTGAGGTCCAGGGAGAAAAAAATCGCGGTCATGCGCGGAAACGGGGAACTCCCGGATGCCAATATTGCCAATTTCATCCAGAATATCCGGAAATATTATTTTGTGGCACCTTTCACATTAGATTCCGCTGCCGGCAATCCCGAAAAAACATTGAAGGATTTAAATGAATTCGATTTGATTATCGAGGCCAAACCTGTTGAAGCTTATTCCGAAAAGGAGAAATATGTGCTGGATCAGTATCTTATGCAAGGCGGAAAAGCGCTATGGCTGGTTGAAAAAGTGGCGATGGAAACCGATAGCCTTTTTAATGAAACCGGAAGTGCTTTAGCCATTCCGCGGAATCTTAACTTAGGCGACTTATTTTTTTCCTACGGCCTGCGAATTAATCCGGTATTGATAAACGACATTTATTCGGCGCCGATTATCCTGGCAACCGGAAGTGGAAATGAAACCCAATTTACGCCTTATCCCTGGTTTTACAGTCCGCTTAGCAGTTCCCCAAATACGCATCCAATTATTAATAAAATAGAAGCGGTGAAATTTGACTGGGCCAGCCAGATTGACACCTTGAGAAATGAGGTTAAAAAAACCATTTTACTATCGAGTTCGCCACAATCCAAAATTGAAGGCACGCCTAAGGAAATAAGTTTGAACATCCTCAATACCAAACCAGATCTTTCAACCTACACCGCGGGAGAACAAACTTTGGCAGTGTTGTTTGAAGGCCGGTTTAAATCGGCTTACAAAAACCGTATTAAACCTTTTGAAAGTGATGATCCGAAAGATCTCAGCGAACCAACAAAAATGCTCGTAGTTGCAGATGGGGATGTAATTAAAAATCAGTTAAAACAGGGCGAACCTCAGGAATTGGGATTTGATCGGTATACAGGAAACACCTACGGAAACAAGGAATTTCTGATGAATTCCGTCAACTATTTACTGGACGATTCCGGGCTGATCAATATTCGTTCAAAGGAGATCAGCATAGCCTTTTTAGATGCGGAAAAAACTGCTGCCGAACGCGAAAAATGGCAATTCATCAATCTTATAATTCCTTTGCTGTTATTGGCAGTTGGAGCTTTAGCATTTAATTATTTCAGAAAAAAACGTTACCTGAGAAAGTAGAAGGATTTCGACTCTTTTTTTTATTTCAGAAAAGTATTAACAAAAAGTAAAACTTCAATTTCACAATTTATTCATTATCAATATATTAGAGTAATTATGACAGATCCTGATGTTGATAAAATATCTGTATATCTAATTCAATTTTTGAAGTATTAAGATATATTTGTAATGATTAAAATAAACCGATACTTCCATGAAATTTATTGTATCCAGTACCTATTTGCTTAAACAACTTCAAATTTTGGGAGGGGTTATCAACAGCAATAACACCCTACCTATTTTAGATAATTTTTTATTCGAATTAAAAAGTAATGAATTAAAGGTTTCTGCTTCCGATTTGGAGTCTACCATGTCTGCCAAATTAAAAGTAGAATCAGATTCTGAAGGCGCCATTGCCGTTCCTGCCAAGCTGTTGTTGGAAACTTTAAGAACATTTCCCGAGCAACCGCTTACCTTTGTGATAGAAGAAAACAACACCATTGAATTGAGTTCCAATTACGGAAAATACGCATTGGCTTATGCCAAAGCAGAGGAATTCCCAAAAGCGGTTGAATTAAAGGAACCAAGCAGCACCACGGTGCAGGGCGATGTCCTGGCAACAGCAATCAGCAAAACCATATTCGCATCAGGAAATGACGATTTACGTCCGGTGATGAGCGGGGTTTTCTTTCAATTTTCAACCGAAGGATTGACTTTCGTGGCAACCGATGCCCATAAACTCGTGAAATATTCCAGGAGTGATGTTTCAGCTTCGGAAAATGCTGATTTTATTATGCCGAAAAAACCATTGAATTTATTAAAAGGGATCCTGGCAGGAAGTGAATCTGATGTTCTTATTGAATACAACGAGTCCAATGCGAAATTCACTTTTGAAGATACCCAGTTGATCTGCCGCCTGATCGACGGGAAATATCCCAATTACGAAGCGGTCATCCCAAAAGAAAATCCGAATAAACTCGTAATAGACCGAAACCAATTTTTGAATTCGGTGAGAAGGGTTTCCATTTTCGCCAATAAAACCACGCACCAGGTGCGATTAAAAATTGCCGGCGCGGAACTGAATATTTCTGCGGAAGACATTGATTACAGCAACAAAGCCGAAGAACGTTTGACCTGCTCTTACCACGGTGACGATATGCAAATTGGGTTTAACTCCCGTTTCCTTACCGAAATGCTGAACAATTTAAACGCCAATGAGGTGCAACTTGAAATGAGCCTACCAAATCGTGCAGGGATCTTGACTCCGGTAGACGGACTGGACGAAGGGGAAAAAATTACCATGCTGGTAATGCCGGTAATGCTTAATAGTTAGATTTGAGATTTTAGTATTGAGATGTGAGTATTGAGTATTGAGAAAAAAAAAGATATTGCATTCGTAGCTAAAAGGTTGAATTTTAGAATTGTGAAATAATAAAAACCCGTTAGAAAAATCTAATGGGTTTTTATTTGTTCTGAAAATGACCATTATGATGTCTATTTTCTACAGCTATTATTCTTTTATTTCCAACATTCTTACTGAAGCAAAGTGTTTTCCGGATAATTTATTTGGTTGTGAAATGTTTTGACTTGTTCAATATTCATATATATATTTTCAATCTCTGAAATTAAAGTTTTTCTTTTTGAAGGTTTTGATTGAAGGGGAATATCAACCTGCTCCAGGGAAACAGGTTGTTCAAAAAGGTTGAAATTAAGCAAACCACCGTAATAGGATATATTCCATCGGAGTTTGGAAAATGTAGTATTGTTATTTTTAAACAGGTTTTCAATAAAAACTGAATTCCTTTTTTCCTGGATCATTTCTACCAAATAATCAATAGTGGGAGGCATAACTTCAGGTTCATTTGAATCAAATATGGAGGTTTCAAAAAATGAATTTTCCACACCCTCGAATAACTTCAAAAAATTTGGATTTATGTATTTAAAAAATCCCTTCACATCGGTTATAAAACAAAGCCCTGCCAATAATTTATTTTTAGGGGCGGAGGTTTTAAGTTGACTTTTATTTGACATAACTAGCTCTTTTTGAGGTTCAACGCCATGATCTTTAATCTTTCTGCTCTTATTTTTCCAAGGAAATTGGGCTAAAAGCTCTATATCTTCATTTTCAGAAAAATAGGAATTTTCATTATTTACAATAGGTTTCATAATTTCTATTTTTTTTTATTTTTTAAATCAAGCCGAACCAAAACTGATCAGGGATGATTTGAAGCAATAGAGTTAAATCGATTTAACTTTTGATCAATATTTTTTGCACTGTGAATTGCCATTAAAAAATTTGGTATACTGTAAAATTCATAGGATTTGTCTATCAAATAATGTGCTCCCATGAGAATGCTTTTTTTATAATACATTGAATTTTTTATATTGCTCAGCATAAAAACAATGATGTCGGGGTAATTTGTTTTAATGTATTTTAACAGTTCAAATCCACTTTCTTCCTTCAACTTAATATCCAACAAAACAACATCGGGTTTTTTATCCCGTAATAAACCTTCAGCTTCCTTAATACAAAAAGCATGTCCAATCCACTTCACTTCCTTCATGCCTTTTAAAATATAGTCCAGGTGCGTGGTGATTATAGTAGAATCATCAACAGTTAAAACTTTTAAAATCATTTTTCAGGATGTTAGTCTAATTAGTAATCTAATTTCGAACTAATATCCGGAGATAGGAATAGTTATAACTATGAATATTTTGTAGTTTAAAAAACCACAACGAAACCTGTTTAAAATTAAAAACATTTTCAAACCTACAGGATCTCAACAAGCCCCCCTGATAATAAAAATCTTGACAAAATCTATACAATCAAATATTTGGAAAAGAAATAGAATTTCAAAAAACAAGCCCTTAATTAATAAAATTGTTCCATATACCATCTTTACTTATATCCGGAGTTGACAGTTAAAATAAAACACGACTTCTCTCTAAAAATATGTTGGGAGGAATGGGGGGGCTGCGTTATTTTAATTGAAAGAACCCATGTTTATTTTATCTAAACCTAAAAAACACGACTTCTTCAAAACTTCCTTGGGGGGGATGTGGGACTGCGTTTAATTGAAAGAAGCCGTGTTTATTAATAAACCTGGCAATCATTATTAATACAGCTAAATAACGAATAAAGTGAGATTGTGGAAATAGTACAAATCGTGAAACATTTGTAGTGCTTTGTACTACAAATGTTTAAACCAACGAATTATCCAATGCATACCGGGTGAGTTCTGCATTGTTTTTTAATTTGAGCTTGTCCAGGATCCTGGCCCTATAGGTACTAATTGTGTTAACCGTCAATGAAATTTCCCTGCCAATTTCCGACACGGTTTTACCGGAAGCTATAAATTTAAGGACTTGTAATTCCCTGTCGGAAAGTGTATCATATAAAGGTTTATCAAGCGGATGGGACAAGGATTGTGCGAGCTTATCTACTATATTTAAGGAGATATATTTTCTTCCTTTTAAAATAAGGTTCACTGCATTGATCAATTCTTCCGGAGCGCTATCTTTGTTTAAATAACCCGATGCACCAGCTTTTAGGACCCGAATTGCATATTGATCTTCCGGCTTTACGCTTAGTATGAGAATTGGGATTTGTATTCCATCTGCCCTAATTTGTTTCAGGGTTTCCAACCCATTTCTGCCCGGCATGGAGATGTCCAAAAGGATTAGATCTAAAGTTTCTTTTCTTGTTATTTGAAGTGTCTCAATGCTGTTAGAAGCTTCAAAATACTCCAATGACGGAAATGACTCGTTAAGGATTTCAATGAGTCCTTTTCGCAAGATGGCGTGATCATCGGCAATTAAAACTTTCATATATTATTTCTGTCTTATAAGTTTTACAAAGGAACAGACAGGCAGACTATTGTACCGCCTTCTTTTCTCTTTTTTATCGAAAATGTTCCGTTAATCATAATTGCACGTTCTTTCATTCCCGTGATTCCAAGAGATTGGGCCTTGTTTTTTTCGTTATCCAAAATTCCTTTCCCATTATCGGCCACTTCCAGCACTAAAATACTATTTTTTTCGTAAAGTTCAATATTCACTTTTGATGCATTTGCGTGCCGGGTCACATTGGTAAGTGCTTCCTGAAAAATCCGGTAAACGGCGGTATTGACAGTTTTATCATAATTATCTGAGACCTTTGAAGTTTTAAACAAACAGGGAATTCCGGTTTGTTCTTCAAACTGGGATGCATGCCATTCAATGGCCGCTTCAAGGCCCAGATCATCCAAAACTCCAGGCCGTAAATTAGTCGCTATTTTTCGAACATTGTTAATGGTCGTATTGATGTTGTCAATAAGGCGATCCATACGCTCCTTCTCTTCCTCCAAATTAATTATGGTTTTGTTCTTTAACCAGGAAGCATCCAACTTGATTCCGGTTAATTGTTGTCCGAGCTCGTCGTGGATTTCCCTGGCAATGTTAATGCGTTCTTCTTCCTGAACGGTTTGCAAATGCGCCGTAAGACTTCGCAATCTTTTACTGACCTCTAAGATCTGATTTTCATATTCCTTTTGGGCAGTGATGTCCTGAACGGTACCTTCATAATGGAATGTTTGATCTTTCCCGATTTTTATCAAATTACCGCTTTCATGGATCCATTTTACAGAAGCATTTTTAAGTACGATCCTGTACTTTATATCTATATGTTTTTTTTTCTTCCAAATTTCTTCCAATACTCTATCAATTTCAGGCCTATCTTCAGGGTGTATCGTAGTTATAAATTTTTCCAGGGTGAGTTCGAACTTTTCTTTATCTTCTCCCCAAATTACATAAACCTGATCTGACCAAAACAATTTCCGGGTATTTAAATTAAACTCCCAATATCCCAATTTTGCTATTTCCTGTGTTGTCTGAAGCTTCTTGTTATAATTTATCAAGGCTTCTTTATTTTTCCTATTTTCTGTAATATCCCTTGCAAAACAAGCCACTCCTACCACCTCATCATTTACATAGATAGGATTGAAATTGGTCTCCAAAAATTTAGTTTCCGATTTACTGTTTTCGTGAATTTCAGAATCGAGTCTAAAACTTTCTCCCTTAAGTGCCCTTTTATATTGTTGTTTCCAATAATGGATATAATTTTTATCAAATAAATTAGCGGGTAAAATATCGTCCCCCTTTTTAAAATCATATTTGGTATTTTGTTTTCTCAAATCTAAAAATGCTTTATTGGCTGCAATCAAGGTGAAATCATTTTTAATGCTCCAAATTAAATCATTTGTACTATTGATGAGTGCTTCCTTATCTTTTCGTTCAAATTCCTTTTGGGTTTCAGCTTCCTTTCGTTCGGTAATATCCTGCTCGATCGCAATAAATTTCTCCAACTCACCATTGTTGTTAAATACAGGGTTTATCGAAATTGATACCCAATACTTTTCACCGGATTTTGTGTAATTAAGTATTTCCTGGGTAAAAGCTTCCCTTCTTTTTACCCCTTTTTTCATGGCCAATAAATGCTCGGGATTGGTTTCAGGCCCTTGCAAGAAACTGCCCGGTTTTTTGCCTGCCACTTTTTTCAAGGGATAACCCGTACGTTTTTCAAAGGCTTTATTTACATATTCTATGTCCCCCTTCGCGTTTGTGATTATTACCAAATTATCTGTTTGAGTAGCAATAAGAGAAAGGTCTCGAATTTTATTTTCTGCCTCAATAAGCTTGGTAATATCGGCAACATTTACAAGGCACTGTTGGTTGTTTTTGGTGGAAATCCCTGTAAGGTGGGCATAAACAGGTAAATTATCGTTGGGGAACAAAGTTACCAGACAGGTTTGCTTGCCCTTATTTTTAAATACACTTTTGAGAAAAAGGTTAAAATCCTTTCTTGTGTCATCGGAAACAAAAAAACCGAAACGCCCATTTTTTAACCTTTCGCGCTCTTTCCCGAGCATTTGGGCTGCAGCTATGTTTAGGTCGTCAATTTTCCCGTCTTTGGAAAGTGTAAAATAACCGGAAGGCGCAAAATCATACAATTCGGCATATTTTTCGGAAGCGAGTTCAATCGCCCGCTCTTTGGCCACTATAAGTTCTTCATTCTGCATTTCCAGTTCAATCTGGTGCACCTCAATTTCATGAATGAGTTTCAATATTTCAACTTCAGAAAGATAAGAATTAGGTTTTTTCTGATCGTTCTTCAGCAACTCTTCCGCCTTGCGGCGAAGGAACGAAACTTCAAATTTGCTGTCCTTATGATCCATAATTCCCTATTATTTTTTATCCTGGGGATTTTTCCTGGTTTTTCGAAGCGCATCATTTGCCTCTTTCAATTCTATTTCCAGCTTTTTGGCTTTTGTTGTATCTGTAAATGTGATCACCAGCCCATCTATACGGTCATCATGGGTCCTGTAAGGCATTATTCTTACATTAAACCATCTTTCATTGTTGGTTTCCTTTGCTTTTTCTACAAAAATCAGGGTTTTTAGTACCTCCATGGCATCACTTCCAATTTCGGGGTATTTCAAATCTGTAACCAAATCGGTAAAGGTCCTTCCAATATCAGATTTCCGCAATTTAAACAGGGAAGTCACAGGTTTGGTAAATCTGCGGATATTCAACTCCTTATCCAGAAAAAGGGTAGCGATCTGGGTACTGTTGAGCAAATTCTTCATATCGTTATCTGCCTGTATAAAATCACTTACCTTGCCCTGCAATTCGATATTCACTGTATGCAACTCCTCGTTCATACTCTGCATTTCTTCTTTGGAAGTGGTGAGTTCTTCGTTGGTAGATTGCAATTCCTCATTGGTGGATTGCAACTCCTCATTGGTGGATTGCAGTTCTTCCTGGGATGTTTGCATCTGTTCTTGAATGTTTTTTATCTCTTCATAGGCCCGTTGCAGTTCCATTTCCAGTTCCTTCTGCTGCTTATTTGAACTTCCTTTTAGCGTTAGGGGCTTCACATCCTTATGTTCAACTTCCGGTGCAAAATCCTTAAAAACAACCATTATCATGCCTTTAATGGCAAGAGGGCTCTCCAGGCGTTGAATAGTGACATTGACAATTTGGGAACCCCCATTGGTCCCAACTTTAATTTTATTCAATCGTACCGGGTCGAAATTTTCCATGGCTTTTCGGAAAGCCCCGGGCAATTCATGCCGCAAACCTTCACGGGCCATGGAAAAGATGTTCCAGTTGGCTTTGCCTGCAACAGGTTCCAGGTATTTCCCGGTTCGGCCGGTTATGTAAAGTATATCGCCTTTATCATTTACCATTACACTGGCCGGGGCAAAGCGTTGCATCAATACCTGATCGGCAAGGCTTTGAATGTTTTCCACTGTTTTTGATTCTAGCTTTTTTTCTGATTTCAATATATGTTTTTTGGAAAATGAAATTGAAAAATTAACCAATTCTGTTGAAATATTTTTTGTTGTGCGTTTGTAAATTTTCAATTTAGCATCGAGTTCTTCATAACCTTCAACTTTTTTTCCAAGCGTTTCTGAAGAGCCAAGCAACAAAATTCCGCCCGGATTAAGACTGTAATTGAACAATTCAATGAGTTTTTCCTGTAATTCGGCCTCCATATAAATTAACATATTGCGGCAGGAGAGTATATCGAGTTTGGTAAATGGCGGGTCTTTAATCACATTTTGAGGAGCAAATACCACCATATCCCGAATATTGGTTTTTATGTGGTAATTATCGCCTTCATACTTAAAATACTTTTTGAGCCTCTCGGGGGAAACATCGGCAATGATGTTTGGGTTGAAATACCCCTTCCTGGCTACCTGAATGGCCTCAATATCAATATCGGTGGCGAATATTTGCAATGACAGGTTTTTGTGTTTTTTGATCTTTTCCATGGCCTCCATAAAAACAATTGCCAGGGAATAAGCCTCTTCCCCGGTGGAGCAGGCCGGTACCCAGGCGCGCAAGACATGTCCGTCCGGCATTTCTTCTATCAGGGCCGGGATCACGGTTGTTTTGAGTTTCTCCCACACGGTAGAGTCCCTGAAAAAGCTGGTAACACCAATCAACAATTCTTTAAAAAGTATCTCAACTTCCTCTGGATTTTTCTCCAAGAACTGCACATAGCCATCTATCTTGTCTATCCTATGAACCCCTTTGCGCCTTTCGATCCTTCTAAACAAAGTATTTTTTTTGTAAAGGGAAAAATCATGGCCGGATTGCTGCCTGAGCAAATGGATAATTTTATCGAGGTTGCTTTTATTTATGGTTGTGAATTCTGTTTCCGATTCGGTCCCTGGAATGATCTTACTGTACTCAATAAGTTTGGCGGGAAGTTCCTCTGCCGGTGCCACAATATCCACATTTATGGATTCAATGGCATTGCGGGGCATGCTGTCGAATTTTGCCGATTTTAGATCCTGTACGAGTACCAATCCGTTTTTTTCTTTAATTGCTTTCACTCCAAGACTACCATCAGAGCCCATCCCGGAAAGAATAACTCCGATACTTTTTTCCTGTTGGTCCTCTGCCAATGAACGGAAGAAAAAGTCAATCGGCAGCCGAAGTCCCCTTGTTTCAATCGGATTGGACAAATGTAAGGTGCCGTCCAGTATGGAAAGGCTTTTATTGGGTGGGATCACATAAACACAGTTGGGCTCTACTTTTAGCCAATCACTCGCCTGAAATACCTTCATTGGGGTAATTCGTTGTAACAATTCAGGCATCATTCCTACATAGTGCGGGTCCAGGTGTTGGATAACCACGAAGGCCATCCCGCTGTTTATTGGCATTTTGCTAAGGAATACCTCCAATGCTTCCAGCCCTCCTGCAGAAGCACCTAATCCTACTATGGGAAATCTGATGTTTTTACCGGCAACCGGAGTTTTCTTTTTAGGTTTTATCATTTTAGAAGTACGTAGTTAGAAATACGAAGTTAGAAATAAAAAAAGAACCAAGAGATAAGAAAGAAGACTATAAATAAGAATCAAGAGACAAGAAACAAGTCTTTTAGAAGTACGAGGTTGGAAGTACGAAGCTCGAAGTTATCAAGTATAAAAAAGAAAAAAGAACCAAGAAACAAGACTTTTTGAAGTGTGAAGTTGGAAGTGAAAATGAATAATAACCTGGGTTACCTCTCAAGTCTCACATCTAACATTTCTCTCAATTCTCAATACTCAATACTAACATCTCAATACTTAAACCTTTACCTTTGCCACATGAGATTAAACGATACCATAGTAGCTTTGGCTACTCCTTCGGGGGCGGGCGCAATTGCAGTGATCAGGATTTCCGGGCCCGAAGCCATAAAAATTGTAGCCCCTTTATTCAAAGCTAAAAGCAATAAGAACATTCAGGATCAAGCCTCACATACCCTGCATTTGGGAAACCTTGTGGATGGAGCACGCATTCTGGACGAGGTATTGATTTCCATTTTTCACGGACCAAGATCCTATACCGGCGAAAATACCATAGAAATTTCCTGTCACGGAAGCTCATATATACAACAAGAAATTATTGTGCTCCTAATCAAAAAAGGATGCCGCGCCGCCGAAGCAGGGGAATTTACCCTGCGGGCTTTTCTAAACGGAAAAATGGATTTGAGCCAGGCCGAAGCTGTAGCCGATTTAATTTCGAGCGAAAATCAGGCTTCCCATCAATTGGCGATGCAACAAATGCGCGGCGGATTTTCCAACGAGATCCAGAAGCTGCGGCAGGAATTACTGGATTTTGCCTCTTTAATTGAACTTGAACTGGATTTTGCCGAGGAAGACGTGGAATTTGCTAACCGCGATGAATTTATGCGCCTGGTGACCAAAATACAAGATGTGCTCAAAAAACTCATCGATTCTTTCGCAGTGGGGAACGTAATTAAAAACGGAATTCCGGTGGCCATTGTGGGCGAACCAAATGTGGGGAAATCCACCTTGCTCAATGCGCTTTTAAACGAAGAACGCGCCATTGTATCTGAAATTGCCGGGACGACCCGCGATTCAATTGAAGACGAAATTTCCATTGGCGGAGTGGGTTTCAGGTTTATCGATACCGCCGGGATCCGGGAGACACAAGACGTGATTGAAGGACTGGGGATTAAACGGACTTTTGAAAAGATCGCACAGGCGCAGGTGGTGATTTACTTGGTTGACAGTTCCCAGTTGGTTTCAAAGTCGAAAGTACGAGGTACGAAGAACCAAGTTGGGATTGAGGAAGATAATAGATTGGAGCAAGTGAAATTGGAGATTGAAAAGATAAAAACCCAGTTCCCACAAAAGCCTTTATTGGTAATTGCCAATAAAACAGATAAATTAAGTGAAGCCGAAATCTCAGATCTTACCGTCAGCCTGAGCGCAGTCGAAGGCTCAAATCTCATCTCTATCTCAGCCAAAGAAAACATTGGTGTGGAAGAATTAAAAGCCAAACTCCTGGAATTCGTCAATCTTGGGGAATTGCAGAACAACAATGCCATTGTTACCAACAGTCGGCATTACAACGCCCTTTTGAGTGCCCTTGAGGAAATAAACAAGGTGCAGGAAGGTTTGAACAACAACCTCTCCGGGGATCTTTTAGCCATAGATATTCGCCAGGCTTTGTATCATTTTGGGGAGATTACCGGGGAAGTTACCAATGACGAATTATTGGGGAACATTTTTGCTAATTTTTGTATTGGGAAATAATAAAGTGCAATTAGACTATTCAACCAGAAATCATGATTATTACTGGTTCAAAATAGTTGTCAAAAGAAAAAGGCTGCAGAATGTCCGCAGCCTTAGCCTCTTTATGATTAAAATTTTTTCTTAGTTATCGTCATCATCATCGTCATCTCCATTGTGATCTTCAGCATTCAAAAAAGTTCCGTCAGAATCAAATTCCAATTCTAGGCCGTTATTTAAGGTTACCTCAAAAGTATTGTCATCCTCCTTTTCTGCCTCAATAATGGTGTTGTTTGGATAATTTGTTGCTATATAATCCCGAATCACCTGCGGCAATTCCGAAACTTCTATGTCATCGTCATCTTTGTCATCATTGTCATCATCATCTGCTCGGCCCAGAAAATTACCGTCAGCGTCAAAAATAATTTCCACATCGTTAGATAATTCGATCTCAAAGTTGCCATTATTTTCCCTTTCGGCCTCTTCAATAGTTGCACCCGGGAAATAAGTGGTAATGAAATTCCGAATATTTACAGGAAGATCCCCTGGCGCGATGTCTTCATCTCCGAAGTCATCATTGTCGTCGTCGTCAATTCCTAAAAAATTCCCCTGTTGATCAAAGATCAGTTCGGTTCCATTATTAAGCTCTACCTCATAATTATTGTTGTCCTCTACTTCTGCTTCCCTAATGGTATTGTTCGGATAGTTTGTGCTGATGTAATTGAGGATCGCCTGCGGCAAAGCAGCCGTGTTAATATAATCATCAGAACGCTGTGCTGTAAGATTTAGATCTACATCTGGTCCCATATCTCCGGAGTTATCGTCATTGGAACAGGAGCTGAAAGTTAAGACGGAAGTAAATGCCAGGCCAAGAAATTTTAGTTTTTTCATAATGTAAAATGTTTAAAATTGTTTGTGCCCATTAAACGTAGATCTTATTATTAAATTACGAATAATCAGGATTTGGCAGAACTTTAACTGTGAAAAAAGTAGAATGTTAAAGGATGATTAATTACGGATATTGCGATCAGAATAGGTTACAAAGCCTTTAATTCTATATATTCAAATGGTTCGGAAACTTCCTCTACATTCCCTATATATTCCTTCCCCCTTAATCGTCGCACCGTATAAGCATCCAATTCTTCATCAGGGTATTCTCTTATCAATTCCTGAATTGATTTAACATCCAATTCGTCTTCAATGGGTTGAAGCCATTTATCTTCCAATTCCTGCGGCAAAATTAACGGCATTCTTTGCCCATCTAATTTTGGATTGTTATGGATCTTGGTCAGCATTTTATTTCCCCTGGTGGTCACTATGGAAAAAGTATTGAGGGTCTCCCCTGTTTCCTGATCGGGCCATTCGCTCCAAAGTCCTGCCAATGCAACGGTTTATCATTTTTTTGATGAATGTAGAACGGAAAGGTTTTTCCGTTGAGATAATGGTGTTCATAAAAGCCATTGATACAGATGATACAGCGGTTTTTTTTTGCTGATTCCCGGAATGAGGGTTTTTCAAAAATGGGTTCCCCCCTCCCGTAAGATATTGTCATTTGTAAAGGCATAAAAAAGAATGAAAACCAGGCTTTCACACCAACCTTTAACGGTCCTTATTACAAGAATGTTTCTTTAACGTAAACGGATTCACGCTATATTACCAAATCCTTATCACTGCCTTTCATATTACGTAATTGCCTTAAAAAATGTGACTATCTATTAAAAGACACATTGTGCAAAAAGACGAGTTTATAAAATTATCGAAAAAATATTCCGAAAATAAATGTTCCTGGGGAGAGAAACGGGCCGTGGAAGAATTCTTTAAAAAACTTCAGGATAATGGACAAGTCATTCCCTATAATTTTTCTGATGAAAAAAGGTATTCTCTGCTAAAAAGGATTAACTCCAAAATTGACAAGCCAAAAAACAGGTTATTCCATCTATATTCCAGAACGCAAAAAATAGCGGCCATAGCAATCACTTTGCTTGGAATTGCGTTTTTGGCAAACTACATTATAATTCCCGGAACCATAACCCAGGTAGCTGCCAAAGGGGAAAAGAAAACCATTCTTTTGCCGGATGGAAGCCTGGTTTTCCTAAACTCAAACAGCAGGATCAGCTATTCAAAAAACTTCAAAAATAAAAGAGAACTCGAACTTACAGGCGAAGCTTTTTTTGAGGTTAAAAAAAATCCGAAAAAGCCTTTTTTGGTTGAAACAGAGAAAATTAAAACCAAGGTCTTGGGAACTTCATTTAATATAAAAGCCTATAAAAAAGGCCAAACCAGAGTGAGCGTGAACACGGGTAAAGTCGAAGTGGAACTAAAAGAAATTTCAGAAAAAATAATCCTGATAAAAAACCAGCAGATAAACTTTATAAACGACACTGAACCATTGCTCACAAAAGATAATAGCGAAGATTTTATCGCATGGACCAAAAACACGATCGTGCTCAAAAACACAAGTCTGGGAGAGGCCGCAAACATCCTTGAAAACTGGTATGATATAGAAATAAATTTCACTGACAAGCATTTACGGGAACAGAAAATATCCGGAAAATTTAAAGATGAAAAATTGATCAATATCCTAGAAAGCATCTCTATCGTAAAGCAACTTGAAATAGAATTTTTAACCGAAAAACAAATCCTTATAAGAGAAAAGCAACAAGAATGAATTAGCCAATCACAAAACAAAAATCCCACTTCTGCTGAAACAGAAATGGGCGGTATTTAAAACAAAGACTACAAATAAATTATTTATAGCCAATTACAATAAATATGAAATTACAATTTTTTTTGAACTTGAAGTCAAAAATGTCAATTTTTCTGTTAAGCTGTTCCTTTTTAGTGTCAGGAGCATATGCTTCGCCCGTGGATCATGGGATTTTTGAGGAGGTAAACCTTTCTATTGATTTAAGGGATGTCCTTATAACAGAAGTATTTGCCACCATTGAGGAAAAAACCGAGTTTACCTTTGTTTTTGATGAAAAAATTTCATCCTCAAAACAACCCCTCACCTTAATTGTTAAAAACGAAAACCTTGAATCTGTTTTAGGCAAAATAAGCGCCGTTACCGGTTTTCATTTTAAAAAGTTAAACAATACCATTTCAGTATTTAAAACGGATGTGCCACAGCAAATATTAAGGGGTAAGGTAATGGATACTGAAGGATTTCCTTTAGCCGGTGCAACAGTGATGGAAAAAGGAACCACCAATGGTACCATCACAGATTTTGACGGAAATTTCAGCTTAAAGCTTTCCGGCGTATCTACAACCATGCTGATCTCATTTATGGGATTTGAGGAAAAGGAAGTGGTTGCCAATAATTCTGGCTTTCAGGAAATCACCTTGATAAATGATACCAATACCCTAAATGAGGTGGTAGTGACGGCCCTGGGAATTAAAAGGGAAGAAAAACGGCTTGGTTTTTCACAAGCCACTATTGATTCCAAAATTTTGAACCAGGCTGTTCCCAATAACTGGTCCTCCGGATTAAAAGGAAAAGTTGCCGGACTTAATATCATATCTTCAGGATCGGGTCCCTTAAATTCACAACAAATAACTTTAAGAGGGAATAATTCCCTTAATCCAAATGGAAACAACGCTTTAATTGTAGTGGATGGGGTACCAATAAATAATGAAATGACAGCTTCTGGTTCTTCAAGTGCTTACATGGGGGGCGATTCCCCCGTAGATTATGGAAACGGAATTTCTGATTTGAATGCAGACGACATTAAAAGTGTTACTGTGTTGAAAGGACCTGGAGCAACCGCTCTTTATGGAAGTCGGGCGGCAAATGGAGCACTTATTATAACTACCAAATCAGGGAAGAAATCAAAAGGTTTGGGGGTTTCTTATAATTCCAGCGTTAGCTTTGATGTTATTCAAAGATGGCCGGATTATCAAAATGAATATGGACAAGGTACCGGGAAATCTTTTGATAGTGATGGCAATCCCTATTATTCTTACGGAAGTTCGGAAGACGGAGGAAATACAGGAAGCACAAGTAGTGCCTGGGGTCCTAAATTTGAAGGGCAATTTTTCTATCAATACGATCCTGAATTGGAAGGACAATCCGAAGAAAGACAATTATGGCGGCCCTATAAAAACAATAGAAAGGATTTCTGGCGTACTGGAGTTACAACGAGCAACAATATAACACTGCAGGGTGGTGACAAGAATGGATCCATGAGAGCTTCAGTAGGCTATCAAAAAAATGAATGGATCATGCCCAATACAGGGTATGAAAGGATCACCGCTTCCATAAATGCCAACTATCAAATTTCAGAAAAAATAAAAATTGGCTCAGTGGTTAATTACAACAACAGGAACAGTGATAATCTTCCTGGAACGGGTTATAATAACGGGTCAGTAGCCTATTTTATGATCTTTCAAAATCCAAACATCGATTTGGATTGGTACCGCCCAATATGGTCGGAAGGACAGGATCAAATTCAAAAAATAGCACCTTTTAGCTCTTACATTGATAATCCTTACCTCATTGCCTATGAAGCAACAAACCCTTTGTTGAGTGATCAAATTGTCGGAAATATTTTTACAAATATAAACCTGGCATCCAATCTGGAGTTAATGTTAAGAACATCATTAAACACCTACAGCCAGGATAGGGAGCAAAAAAGACCTTATAGCATAAACCGATATTCCAAGGGGTATTATCAATCCCAGGACATAAATAAGCAAGAAGTAAATTCAGATTTTTTACTTACCTATAATAAAGAAATAACAAAGAAATTGGGTTTTTCATTTTCTGCAGGGGGAAATGCAATGACTTATAAATATCGTCGCACCGATGCATCTGCTGAAGGACTTGTTGTTCCGGGAGTATACAAGCTGGCGAATGGGGTAAGCAATCCTATTATAACCACTCACGACAGGAATAAATCCGTCAACAGTTTTTACGGTTTGCTTTCTTTGTCTTTTGACAATAAAATATTTGTGGATTTAACCGGAAGGAATGACTGGTCCAGTACACTTCCAAAGGAAAACAATTCCTTCTTTTATCCATCGGTAAATACAAGTTTTATCCTTTCTGAAATTCTCAATTTACCTTCAGCTTTAAGTTATCTAAAATACAGGTTTTCCTATGCTCAGGTAGGTAATGATACAAATCCTTACAAAACCAGTAAATATTATAGTCAAAATGCTTTCCCAAGTTCTGCAACAGTACCCACTACATTATATAATGCGGATTTCAAACCGGAAATCACCACGAGTTATGAAACAGGTTTGGAAGCAAGGATGTTTAAAAACAGGCTGAATCTTGATGCTACCGTATACCAAACCCTTACCAAAAACCAAATTATTTCAGTGCCGCTGGATATCACAACCGGATATAGTCGTGGGGTCTTAAATTCAGGGGAGGTTAGAAACCAGGGAGTTGAATTAACTATGACCGGAAAAATCGTAAAAGCGAAAAATTTTAGCTGGAGTTCCACGTTAACCTGGGCCAAAAACTGGAATGAAGTTTTAGAATTGGCCGATGGGATTGATGGACAACAGGAAATAGGCTCAGGTGGTAGGGCAACCCTTATTGCAAAAGTAGGAGGCACAACAACCGCCATTTATGGTTATGGTTTTGTTCGATCTCCAGATGGTCAAATCGTTTATGACAAGAAAGGACTTCCTGCTTATCCTGATGAAATACAACTAATTGGCGATGCTAGTCCAGATTGGAAAGCGGGACTCTTCAATAGTTTTAAACTGGGAAATGTCGCTTTAAATGTAATGGTAGATGGGCAATATGGGGGAATCATATATTCACAATCCCACCATAAGCTCACTCAAATGGGAAAACTCACCTCAACTTTTAAAGGGCGTGAAGAAGGTTTCATAGTTGGTGAAGGGGTAGTGTTAAATGAGGATGGTACTTATTCTCCGAATACCACGGAGGCGATCACCCCCGACTGGTATAACCGCTATTACAGAAGGGCAAATGTAGAATCGAATTCATTTACCGCGTCCTTTCTCAAATTACGGGAAGTAAGTTTACAATATAACCTACCATCGAGGTTTTTAGGAAACTCGGGGATATTGGGAATGGACATTTCCATATTCGGATCAAATCTGGCAACAATTTCGGATTTTCCAATTTATGATCCAGAAACCGCAGCCTTAAATGGAGATACCATTTTACCCGGAATTGAAATGGGGCAAATGCCTTCTCCGGCAACTTACGGTATAAACTTTAAAGTGAACTTTTAAAAACATAAAGATGAAAAATATTAAAATTTTATCCCTTAGTCTGCTCTTTCTTTTTACCTGCCTTGCTTGCACTAAGGATTTCGAAGAAATAAACGAAGACCCAAACCGAATTGCTGAAATTAGTCCTGGCACTTTGCTCAATCCCATCATATATGGATTGGCGACCCATAATGCTAACAGAGCTGCCAGTATAACTTTCGATTTAATGCAGGTATCCGTACCTTTTCCAAGTGTTTCAGGAGGATTGCACAGGTATGATGTAAGTCAAAATATAGGAAATTCCTCCTGGTACTGGTATTATCGATGGTTGAACAATATCAAGGAAATGCGGTTGGCATCGGTTAAAGCCGAGGATCCAAATTATGAAGCAATCGCCCTTACCTTCCAGGCATTGGCATACGCCAATTTAACAGATATATTTGGTCCTGTACCTATGACAGAGGCTGTAAACGGGGAAGAAGGAAATTTTTATCCGAAATTTGATTCCCAGGAATTCATTTATCAAAGCATTCTTGCAGATCTGGAAAGGGCGAATGATCTTTATAATCCTGAAATTTCGATGGTGTATGCAGAAGACATTCTTTTTCAAAATGATGTTGAAAAATGGAGAAAATTAACCAACTCATTGCACTTAAGATTATTATTGCGTATCTCGAATAGAAGTGAAACCAATGCTTTTCAAAAACTCTCGGAGATGATTCAAAATCCTGTCCAATATCCGGTTTTTGAAAACACCCAGGAATCGGCCATATTACAGGTAACCGGGGTTACGCCAAATGTATCTCCCTGGGGAAGGCCTCAGGATTTCAGGTTGAGCGTAAAAATTAGTGAGTTTTTTATAGAAAACCTGAACCTCTTGGAAGATCCAAGAAGGCCCATTATTGCCACTCTTGCCAGTGATCTAGATAATGAGCCAATTGGTTATAAAGGAATTCCCAGTGCCTACGACGGTCCTGAATCACAATTTGAATATAATGCTTCCACTTTCAATATAGCACAAGTGACAAATCCGATGAAAATTTTCATTTTGCCATATTCCGAAGTTGAATTCATTAAAGCGGAAGTCGCCCAAAAAGGTTTTATTTCTAACCCGGAAGAGCATTACATCAGTGGTGTAAAAGCGGCAATTGAGCAACTGGATGCCGAAGTTCCTGAAAATTATTTTGAGAGCGAATTGGCCATGTACGATGGGACACTCGAAAGAATAATGCTTCAGAAGTATTATGCCCTTTATTTTGTGGATTATCAACAATGGTTTGAACACAGAAGAACCGGATTTCCGATACTTCCCAAAACAACTGCAATGGACAACAACGGAGTAATGCCTTCAAGATTTACCTATCATACAGATGTTCAAATAAATAATGCTGAAAATTATCGAAAAGCTTTGGAGCTTTTGGGTGGCAGCGACGATATCAGCACCAAAGTTTGGTGGGATAATTAATATGTTAAAAATAAGGAAATGAAAAAATCTATATTATCAATTTGTGCCTTGCTATTTTCAATAGGAATTATGGCACAATCAAATGTTCAGGGTTATGTTTATGAGGACGCAAACCAAAACGCCAAAAAAGACCGTAGGGAAAATGGAATTCCAAATGTAGCTGTCACCAATGGCCGCGAAGTTGTACTCACAAATGAAAAAGGAAAATATGAATTACCTATTGGGGAAGATCAAATTATTTCGATAATTAAGCCATCCAACTATAGAATTAACAGAGACGAAAACAATTTGCCTCAATTCTTTTATAATCATAAACCAATTGGTTCCCCTCAATTGGAATTCAAAGGAGTAGCTCCAACCGGGAAACTTCCAAAATCGGTTGATTTTGGCTTGATTGCCGGGGAAGAAAAGGAAGCGTTCACTGCGCTTATTTTTGGTGATCCGCAACCATATACCCAGGAGGAAGTTGACTTCTTTGCAAAGGGAATTGTGGCAGAAGTCGAAGGAATTGAAAATGTTCCCTTCGGATTAAGCCTTGGAGATTTAGTGGGAAATGACCTGGACCTTTTTAATCCTTACATTAAAGCGGTTAACAAGGTTGGTATCCCCTGGTATAATTTACTCGGCAACCACGACATCAATTTTGATGCGAAAACAGATAAAATGGCCGATGAAACCTTCGAGGCCCATTTTGGCCCTGCAAATTATGCCTTCAATTACGGGAAAGTTCATTTTATCGTTTTAGATAATATTCTCTATCCGGATCCAAGAAACAGAAAAGGCTATTGGGGCGGTTTCAGGGAAGATCAGTTTGAATTTTTAGAAAACAATTTGAAATTTGTGCCTAAGGATCATTTGATAGTTTTGGCTTTTCATATTCCGTTAAGTGAACCTGATGGGGATTCCTTCCGGGACGCAGACCGCGAAAAATTATTTGAACTTTTAAAAGATTTTCCCAATACACTTTCCCTTTCCGCCCATACACATATCCAACGACAGGATTTTTTCGGAAATGAAGAAGGTTGGATGCAGGAAGAACCACATCATCATTACAATGTTGGAACCACCTCCGGAGATTGGTATTCAGGAAAACTCAATGAAGCTGGAGTTCCTGTTTCAACTATGCGTGATGGCACACCAAAAGGATATGCTTTTATTAATTTTGATGGAAATAAATACAGTATAGATTACAAAGTGGCAGGAAGGCCGAAAGAGTATCAGATGGAAATTTTTGCTCCGAAAGTAGTGGCCAAAGGACGAAGATCCAGAGCCGGAATTTTCGTGAATTTCTTTATGGGAAGCGAAAAAGATAGCGTGATGTATCGTATTGATAATGGGGAATGGAAAGAAATGACTTATATTCAGGAAAGGGATCCTTCTTATATTGAATTGGTCTATGAATGGGATCTCGCCGAAAAATTATTGACGGGCAGACGTTCTTCAAATCCAATTGAAAGCAAGCATTTATGGAGGGGAAATATCCCAACGAAACTTAAAACAGGAACGCACCAAATTGAAATAAAAGCCACAGATATGTTCGGAAAAATATTCGCCGAAACAAGTAGTTACAGGTTGGAAGACCCAAAATAATCCAAATATAATTTAATATTGTCAATCTGAGTCTGTGGTAATTTATGTAACGATAGGCTCAGTTTGATTATTAATGAAAAACTCTAAAAAATGAAATTCAATAAATTATTTTTACTCTGTTTGATTATTGCCGGCACCTCCTGCAAATCAACCATAGAAGACAAAAAAGAAGAAAAAGTAACTATTGTTCCCTCTTCCGAAATTGAAGTTCAGGGCCACCGGGGCGAAAGGGGACATTTTCCCGAAAACAGCCTGCCGGGTTTTATTAGCGCCATTAATAAAGGAGTAGATGTTCTGGAACTGGATGTGGTGATCTCAAAGGATAAAAAAGTGGTGGTTTCCCACGAACCTTATATGTCCTCCCTATATATGATCACTCCTGAAGGCGACAGCATTCCCAAAGAAAGCGAGCAGTCTTACAACTTTTATGAAATGACCTACGATAGCATCAAAAAATTTGATGCAGGCTCAAAAGGGAACCGATTATTTCCCGATCAAAAAAAAATGAGCACCTATAAACCTTTGCTTTCTGAGGTGATAGACAGTGTGGAAAATTACATAATAGCGCACAACTTGGAACCTGTTCGCTATAATATTGAACTGAAATCCGTCGCTTCCCTTTACGGAACTTATCAACCTCAACCAAAGGAATTTGTTGAATTGGTGATGGAACTAATTCAACAAAAAGGAATAGAAGATAAAATGAATTTACAGTCTTTTGACCCAGTAATTTTAAATGTACTCCGGAAAAAATATCCTGAAATTGAGGTAGCCTACCTTGTTTCAGGGGAAGGAATACAAAAGAACCTCGTCCTCCTGGATTTCACGCCAGAAATATACAGCCCACATTACCTACTTATTAAAAATGAGCAATTTGTGGATTCCATAAAAGCTCTAAATATGAAACTTATACCCTGGACGTTAAATGAAAAAGAAGTCATTAAGGAAATGATCCGGCTTAAAGTTGACGGAATAATTACCGATTATCCGGAGCGGGTTTTAGAAGAGTTGTAAAGCTCCGTAAAAGATTTTTGTCTTTATTGCCACCAAGTACCCGGTAGATTTAGTTCTACAACTTCAAATAAGATAACTTTGGTAAAATAATTGTAATATAATTCTGTAAATCAACAAGTTACAATTAGTTAAATAGGAGACACAAAAGCAAAAAGATTCACAAAGATGTATTTTACCTTCTATAAGATTCCTATTAAATTATTGAAAAAAATTTTGTTCTTACTTTTTAACATAAAAACACTTCTCCAATATTCTGAAACAGAACCTTTATTTTTTACCAGGTTGAAATTCAGATTTAAGTAATGAGTAAATTTCACTATCCAGATAATCTCCATTGTAATAATAATTTTCCCTGAAATAAGCTTCCTTTTGAAATCCCATTTTTGTCAAAATTGTTCGGGACTTGTAATTTTCAGGGTTAATGTTTGCTTCCAGACTATGAAGATTTAAATCGTTGAATCCAAAATTAAAAATAGGTTGCATTGCCTCCTTCATAAATCCCTTTCCCCAAAATTCAGGTTTTAAGGTATAACCAATCTCTGCCCTCGAATTTTTATGATCTATTTTAAAAAATGCAAAATCACCTAAAAACTTATTGGTTGATTTTTCGATAATTGCCCAAAAGATCCCGGTCTTTTCTTCATACATTTTTAAATTATTGGAAATGAAGTTTTCAGAATGTTGAATCGTCACTTGTCTTTCGGAATCCATGTAAATCATAACTTTTTCATCTGAACGAATTAATTGTACTTCTCGAGCATCGTCTAGCTCTAACTTTCTCAGATGAAGCCGATTGCTTTCCAAGAGTTGAAAATCTTTGAAGTATCTTTCATTAATCATTTACTTTGTGGCTTATCTGATATGAAAACGCATGGTATAACAGGCCCGGAATCTTTTTTAACTAAATTTTGAACCTGCATTAATATAATAAATAATCTGTTAAAAACTTTTTCCTTATACTATTTAAGAGAAGCTTATAATTACTTTTCCCTGTGCTCTTCCGGTAGCGAGATATTCGTAGGCATCAAGTCCATCTTCAATTGAATAAATAAGATCCACTATTGGCTTAATATCGCCATTTTCAACCATTTTTGTGATGGTATTCAATTGTTCCCCATTAGGTTGCATCCAGGTAAATTTATATTCTGCTGATTTCTCATTAATCAGTTTGGATAATTGTTCGGGTAATTTATAATCAGTCATACCCATTTGCTTTGCAGTTTCTTCGTCAGGAGGTCCTGTAATTGAGGCCACCTTACCACCTTCTTTAATAATTTCAAAAGCATCGAAGGTATAATCATCTCCTAAAGTGTCGAAAACGAGGTCCAAATTATTGGCGACTTCTTTATAATCCTCCGTTTTATAATCGATCACACGGTCAGCTCCCAAAGCTTTGAGCCAACCTACATTTTTGGTGCTGGTGGTGGTATAAACAATAGCTCCTTTTGCTTTGGCATACTGAATGGCAAAACTACCTACACCACCGGAACCCGCATGAATAAGAACCCTGTCATTTTCCTTTATACCAACACGCTCTAAAGCCTGGATTGCTGTGAGTCCGGTTAATGGTAAACCGGATGCTTCTTCGAAAGAGACGTTTTCTGGTTTTTTAGCAACCAGATCGCTGTTAACAGCGACAAATTCTGCTACTGTACCCATTTGTTCCTGAGGCACTCTGGAATATACTTCATCCCCAATTTCGAAATTGGTGACATCTGCACCCTTTTCAACCACCACTCCACTCACGTCAAAACCGATTGTACACGGTAAGTTTAAAGAAATTACATCTTTCAGTTTGCCTTCTACAAGTTTGTAATCGATGGGATTTAATGAAGCTGCTTTAACTTCAACTAATAAATCGTTTGCTTTTACATTCGGTTTTTCGATCTCATTAAGGGATAAACCTTCCTTAATTTTACCGTATTTTATTATTTGTAGTGCTTTCATATCAATTGTAATTTAAATTCAACTTCCCTTGGTTTTCCCTGTTTTGCTCTAATTTTTTTGATTTTTCGGATAGGATCCTGCTCAATTTATCCAGCGTGTCCTTTAATAACATCACTTCTGTAAGTTCTAAATCTTCTGTAGCAAAGGCTTTAATATGACGGATTTGGTTTATTGAATATAGTAAAAATCTATCAATTACTTCCCTGAAGTTTCAGCGGGTTGGAGATAGCAAACTTTCCACATTGGTAAATTTCCTTTGATCCAGATGATTTCCACCCCCTGCCGGGATGAAAAAGCATAATAGACCCGAATGAAAAAATTGTGAATATCTATTCGCCATTTATTATATCTGCCCGGTTATTAATTATATTTTTGGCACCCTAAAAAAAACGATATGAGTGTAACTTGGTATGAATGTAAGGTGAAATACAATAAAACACACGAAACAGGAGAGAAAAAAGTAACTACAGATACCTACCTGTTGGATGCGGTATCTTATACAGAGGCAGAAGCCAGATTGACCGAAGAGATGAAGGTTTATACAAGCGAAGATTTCAGGATCATGAATATAAAAGTAGCGAACTTCTCAGAGGTGCATCCATTTGAAAATTCCGATCGCTGGTTCAAGTCAAAAGTCTCTTTAATAGCTTTTGATGAGGAAAGCGGGAAGGAAAGAAAAACCAATATGTATATGCTGGTGCAGGCCAATGATGTAAAAGAGGCTTTTGATAATACCACTTTGGCTATGGAAAATACCATGGGAGATTACACGATCCCTACTATTACAGAATCTCCTATTTTAGAAGTATTCCCTTACTTTTCAGCGGAAGAAGATGATGTGAAGAACATTGAGGTACAGGAAACGGCTGAAACTGTTGTCCAGGAAAATTAAGGCAGTTTAAAGCTATTGGAAAATTAATCACTTCAATTATTTCCGGGTTTTGAACCGAAAATCTATTTTTAAAACACCTCTGGATCCTGGAGGTGTTTTTTAATTTTATAAAGGTTTATGAAGGAAATTCCTGAAGGTTCATTTAAGAGAATATAATGACACTTCATTACATAAAAATTTGTAATATTTTGTGCGTGAACTAAATAGTCTTTTATCTATTATCTATATTCTTTCTTCTGGTTAATATAATTTTTTCCTTTCTGAATTTAACTTAGCTCTTCAACTTTTTCCAAATCTTGGTAATCAGTTTTATGATCAATAAAACGATAAACCCAACCACCAGTCCTGTTATAAATTCGACGAGTATACCTGGAATTTTTTCAAATAAACCGTGGAAGTAATCGATGTTATGCACAAAAATACCGCCCGAAACCAAAAGCAAGGCAATGGTACCAATAACCGAAAGGCTTTTAATGACCTTGGGCAGCGCACTTACCAGGAATATGCCAATTTTATCTGAAAAACTATTTTCTTCTTCATTATAAGCTATAAGCTTAGCGCCAAATTCATCCATTCTCACAATAAGCGCCACTATTCCATACACCCCAACCGTGGCAAACAGGGCAATAATTGTAACCACAAGTATTTGAATGAGCAATGGTTGATGTTGAACGCTGCCCAATGCTATAATTACGATCTCTACAGAGAGTATAAAGTCGGTAAGAATCGCCGATTTTATTTTATCTTTTTCTCTTCTTAAGATTTCTTCTTCGGAGAGTTTTTCAAGTACAGCGATTTCAGCTTTTGGGGAATGAGGAAAAATAAATTCATATATTTTTTCGGCGCCCTCGTAGGCCAGGTAAAGGCCTCCCAAAACTAAAATAACAGTAATGGCCGGGGGCAGGAAAGCGCTTAGCAAAAATGCCAGGGGCAGAATAATGAGCTTGTTTAAAAATGAGCCTTTTGTAATTGCCCAAAGCACCGGCAATTCTCGGGAAGACATAAATCCGGAAGCCTTCTCTGCATTTACGGCCAGATCGTCGCCCAGGATCCCTGCTGTTTTCTTCCCCGCGACTTTTCCCAGCACCGCCACATCGTCCATTAAAGCTGCTATATCGTCGAGAAGTGCGAAAAATCCTGAGGCCATAATTGATGTTATATTAGGGAGCACAAGATATGTGGTTTCCATAAATATACCTACAATAGATTTTACCCCAAAAAAAATACTTTAATTCGATGGTGTACTGCATTTATTGGTAACAGAAACTACCACCGTCATCATTTCCCGCTTCGCTATCGAAAGACATAAATTCCAAATACAGCTCCAATGCTTAATAATGCTTTCCGGCCAGAGACTTTGGATCTTTTAGCACTTCTGCCACTTGGCCGCACTGCTTTTCATTTCTGATATAGATGTTATTAAGGCTGCCGGTTACTTCCAGGAGTTGAATTTTGCTTATTAGTGACATATTAGTTAAAACTAAGTAAAGTAAGATTTTTAAATATGTCTATTTAATTTCAGGTAACGGGATTAAAAATTTGGCAGCTTCTGTCATAATTATGACATTTTATCTTATTACCTGTTGTTATATTTATCTTCTAATTAATTAAGAAATAAAAAGAATAATTATGAAAAGTTCAGACTGGAAGGTAATTAAAGCTGCAAAAGAAGCCGGGATCCCTGATCCGGGTTTTACAATAGATAAAAAAACCGCGATTGTGATCACCGATCCCCAAAATGATTTTTTGCGCGATGATGGTGTAGCATGGCCCATTGTAAAAGAAAGTGTAAAGGAGAACAAAACTATTGAGAACCTGATTTCAGTTTTCAGTCTTGCCAGAGAATATGGTATGAAAATATTTATTTCTCCCCATTATTTTTTCCCGGAAGATGAAAAATGGGAATTTGGCGGTGCATTGGAAAAATTCATGCATTCCAAAGGCATGTACAAAAGGAAGGGAAGATTGGATATGGAAGGTTTTGAAGGTTCCGGAGCGGACTTTTTAGAGGATTTTAAACAATACCTGAAAGGAGAAAATATCATTTTATGCAATCCGCATAAATTATACAGTCCTAAAAATACAGATCTAAGCCTTCAGCTAAGAAAAAATAAAATTGAAAAAGTAATAATGGCCGGTATGTCTACCAACCTTTGTGTTGAATCTCATACCCGTAATCTCCTGGAAGAGGGATTTGAGGTTGCTGTTATTGCCGATGCTACTGGGAGCGCGAAGCTTCCCGGCCTGGATACTTTTCAGGGTGCTTTAATGAACCTGAGAATGATTTGCAGCCATGTTTTTACCACAGAAGAGTTTGAGGAAGAACTCAAGAATGCAGAATAATTAATCTTGTGTTAATAAGTCATCTCCCAATTGCTGATCCCCCTTTTAAAACGGCTCTAAATTTAATGAATGTTTGTAAATCACTTATTAAAAGCGACTTAACTATTGTGTTAGATCATATATATTGATTTTATACTTAAATTGTTTAACCCTTGATTTTTACTTGACCTTAATAATTTTAACCATTTAAATTTTGTATTATGAAAAAACCAATTTTCAATGTTGAATTTGCCGATCAGGGACCTGATGGAAAACTGAACTCCCGCCGAAGATTTTTAAAAAATACAGGCCTTCTCGTAGCGGGAACTGGATTGTTTATGTATTCCTGTAGCGACGAAAGTCCGGAAGAAGAATTACTTTCAGCAGATGCCGCTGCAGATAGGCGGGCGGGAAAAGTGTTTAATCTTGGAAAGGGAGACCTTGCCATTCTCAATTACGCCTATGTACTGGAACAACTGGAAGCCGAATATTACAGGCAGGTACTGGAAGGCTCTTACTGGGCAAACGCCAGTGCTGAAGAAAAACAAATCCTGCAGGACCTGTATTATCACGAGGTAATACACCGGGATTTTTTAAAGGTTGCGATTAGCTCTGTTGCATCTCCCGGAAAAGTTGCTCCAGATCTTATTTTTGATTTCAGCAGTGTTGATTTTAGTGACAGGTCAACAGTACTTACAGTCGCTCAGATTCTTGAAGATACAGGGGTTTCCGCCTACAACGGGGCCGGTAATCTATTGGAAAACACCGATTACCTTTTAGTGGCGGGAAAAATAGTTTCAGTGGAAGCCAGACATGCGGCTGCCATCAGGGATCTTATAGCTCCGGGTACCACTAATTTCGCATCAGATGATGTCTTGGTGGATATATTAGGTACAGGGAAAGCCTACGATAAGGCAACCGATCCCCGCGATGTACTGGCAGCAGTAGCGGCAACCGGCTTTCTGGAAACCAAAATTATAGCAAATAATGTACCCACTAACTAATCTAATTTCACCACTAAAAAATAACGATCATGAATATTATAAAATTTTTAGATAGTTTATCCGCACCGGAATTATTGAAAACCCCGGTTTCACGCCGTACTGGTCTTAAAAGTCTGAGACAAAAAGGAAAAGAGTTGGCATTAGTATCCATTCCATTTGCATTGGCGGCAACCAGCAAGAAAACCTCAGCTGCAACTATGGCTATGCCAGCTGCAATGTTCCAGGCTTCTCCCACAGATGTTTTAAAATTCGCCCTTACGCTTGAATACCTTGAGCGGGATTTTTACCAGATGGGGTTAGATTCCGGTGTTATTCCCGTAACTGACAGAGACGTGTTTGGGTTGATCAGGGATCACGAAAGTTCTCACGTGAACTTGCTTGTTGCCGCATTAGCAGACGATGCTTTTGAAGCACCTGAGTTTGATTTTTCCGGCGGCCTCGGACTTACTCCTTTTACTAATTATGCCCAATTTCTGGCTTTGGCCCAAGGATTTGAAGATACAGGTGTAAGAGCTTATAAAGGCCAGGCCGGAGCATTGGCAAATAATGACACCCTGCTGGAATACGCGCTTCAGATACATTCGGTAGAAGCGAGACACGCATCCCAGGTAAGGAGAATGCGGGGAGAGAAAGGATGGATCACCAAGAATAACCATACTTTAGGAGGCACTTTCGACGCGGTTTATGCCGGCGAGGAAAACACAGTGCAGCTGGGAGTAGAACTTGCAGGTCGTTTCCCTAATTTTGGTGGCGTAGATGCAGTAACTGAAGCTTTTGACGAGCCGTTGACAATGGCAGAAGTAAATGCTATTGCAAGTTTATTTCTGGCATAAACCCTAAGCCGTAATTAGACTCAAAAACCTGTTGGATTTGATTCCAACAGGTTTTTTTGTTTATAAAACAGAATTGACTCTTGTTTTTTTTACAAAGCTTGTTTATGAAATTTTAAAAAATCACCATCATCCAACTCTGTCTTCATAAAAATCAGGTTTTCCCCCCTCTGGAATTCCTGAAATATTCTAATAAATTTTCTACTATTTCGAGTACCTGACTCCTGCAAGCATAAGAGGTATCTAAAAAAAAAGAAGCGAATTTATTACTTATACTGAAAGAAGCAGGGAATTATACACCTAAGGAATTAAATTACCTTTAAGTTTATAAATAATTGAAACCGATTCAGTTGAGA
>Ga0314774_1000423_pt1 | contig 34945 bp, 27 predicted proteins | sample MetaGCBIA2018_FD_204515 | JGI IMG/M metagenome (GOLD analysis project Ga0314774, IMG submission 204515) | Cryopeg brine microbial communities from Beaufort Sea near Barrow, Alaska, United States - CBIA 2018 | ecosystem: Environmental > Aquatic > Marine > Coastal | place: USA: Alaska | collected... | reverse complement strand
TATTGGAGAGCGTTATTTCAACTTCGATGCCGGTTTCTTTCTCGAATTGCTCGACCACATCCTGTGGCGCGTAACCGCCCCACGTGAGCAGCCGAAGTGTTTCAGCCTGGGCCGACATCGAAAACGCTGCTGTTACAGCAGTAACCAGTGTCAGAACCTTGAATTGACGAAGGAATCTCATGATTTGGCCTGTCCTTATGAGCAATGAAAAACGATGAAATGCAATTCATAAGCCTAACTGTAGTGGGTTACAGATTTTTGACAAGGCAAAAGCTCACGTCGGCCGCGTAGTGCTCTTTTCAGTCACCGCCCAACAGATTTGCTCGTTCGGCGTCATCAGCCAGTGCTTGAACCAGCATGATGCCCCCGTGCACAATACTCGACCAAATAGTGAACCAGATAAGGCTTGCATTAGCAGAAGGATTCTTCGCAGCACGGATCAGGAATACACCCAGCGTGATGTACATGCCCAGGATCATTTGCTCATACTCGGGCTGAGCTGGTGACCAGCCCCAACCGGAAGGCCAGACCCACATCATCATTGCGGGAACGCCTACGATGAAAATAACACCAAATACGTAGAGCGCCGTTTTTAAATACTTAACCTTTTCTTGTTGTTGCATACAATATTCCCCTAATTTTTATAGCTACTGTTAATGCCGCAAAACGCGACACAACTATGATCAGCTACACTTGTTGAGGAAAGAACCACTGCGGAACGGCTACGGTTCCCTATTAGAGAATAAACTCACCCGCACGATATGTATGTGCATAATGTGTATTTTTTCTTGACACCCTATTCAGCACGATTCGCTTCCTAAACCGCCGCAACTGCATTTCCTGCAGGCGGCTAGAGATTAGGCGAAACGGGGTTACTGCCACACGTATCGTTACCTGACGGGAATTGCTTTGAAGAAAGGAAAATTAAGCGGATTACAAGCAAGCTATTGATGGCGCTTCAGTTGGCACGCCCGAACACTCTGTCGAAGAAACTGACGGTTTTTACCTCTGGCATTGGCAAGCTGTCTACTTCGGCTGTCGCCTTGCGCCAGAACGTCTGCGGGTCGTCCAGTTCTGCCACCAACGCCCGCTGCTCCGCAGTGTAATGGTTATGTTCGCCGGTCAACCCCTGTGCAATCAAAGCTTTTGCCCACAGGTAAAGGGTACCGCGAACGATTTTGAGAATCTTGCTGTACTCCTCGCGACTCACATTAATCGCAAGCTCTGCACTCAGGTTGATTTGTTTCTGAAGAACGGCGGTTACCTCTTTACTCAACTGTATCCGCTTGCCGTTGCCTTTTTTGCTGGTCAGGCAGAACTCTTCCAGATCTTTGACGCTTTCGGTCAGGTCAAGTCGGCCAAAGTCCGTTGTTTGCTGAGGGTTCACCGGCGCTGGAATCCAGCCATATTGGGGAGACTTAGCCACAATGTGACCGGGCAAACCGCGGCGATACGGCAGCGCCGCATCCGCATTCTCATAGCCGTCAAATTCAGTCCTCAACCAGGCCGACATATTCTTGTGGCGCAGCATCATGGCAAAGGTGATCGCTGAGGGCATAATGCCTTCGAGCAATTCCGATGAATCCTGAGTTCGTTCCTCAAGCTGGGTAGCAGATACTGACATGATGTCCCCTTAAACAGCCGGTGTAATCTAATCTGTTCCAGCCGTTAGAAATTGTTATTTTTATGCTTAGTTCTTTTAAATATACATTAACATTAAAAATAGCCAATAGATGGGCCATTCACTGTTGCTAAAGAGTTGTTGATTTGTAACATCGCGTATTTGTAGCGGCTATACGTTGCAATTTTATGCTGCACTTGTCCTCAATCTTTCAAAAATAGCTCTGCTCTGGCTTTTCTTTCATGTTTTATACCGTCCGCGTAGCGATGACGTCTAACTCTATCATCAGCTCCGGCAATGCCAGCGCCTGAACGCCAACGGTGGTGTCAGCTGGCCAAGGTTCACAGAAGTAACGATGACGCATTGTCATGACATGCTCAAAATTGGCCATGTCGGTTAAATAAACGGTTATCTTGAAAATACGCTCAATACCGGAACCAACAGATTCCAGTGCTCGCTTGATGTTGGACATCGCCTGTTCGATCTGAGCGTTGACGTCCCCAGGGCCAACCACCTCGCCCGCATCATTAATGCCAGCCTGGCCGGAAAGAAAAACCAGGTTACCAACGCAATGGCCTTGCCCAATTGCAAAAGCGCTGAATACATCCGGCTCTACCCGAATAGGCTCTGTTCCAACGGTCATGTGTTTCTTCTTTTAAAATCAGTAGGTCAACGCCGGCCAGCTTCCGGCTTGAGCTGTTTTAATCGGCGCCACAAGGTGGTCTGGCTCATGCCCAAATACTCCGCAGCGCGGGTTTTGTTGCCTTCAAACTGATTCAGCACTTTCAGAATTTCTTCCTGCTCCAGAGCCTGAAGGTGGCCGCTTTCAGCCTGGCCTGGCACCCGCTTCGCGACGGTTTCAAACAGCTCGGGAATCAGGCTGGGCAAGTGCGCTGAAAACTGACTGATGGAATCGTACAGTGTCGAGGACACCAACAGACGCTCAAGCAGATTTTCAAGTTGACGAACGTTGCCGGGCCAGTGATATCTGAGAAAGTGTGGAACCAGAATAGCCGCCAGAGCCTCTTCATCTGCGTCAATCTTATAGCGTTGGCCAAGCAACGAAATAAAGTGTTGGGTAAGCGGTTTAATATCTTCCAGGCGCTCTTTTAAAGGGGGGAGATTAACGATGAATACATTAAGCCGATAGTAGAGGTCTTCCCGGAAACGGCCCGCCCGCACCTCTTCGATAAGATCGTAAGTTGTGGCTGCTACAAATTTGATGTTCAGCGCAATCAATCGGCGTGACCCAACCGGCCGGACTTCCCTTTCCTGAAGAACTCTCAGCAGCTTTGCCTGCTGGGGCATTGGCAGCGAATTGATTTCGTCCATGAAAAAGGTGCCGTTGTTTGCCGATTCCAGCAAACCGGACTTACCACCACTACGGGAGTTGGAGAAGGCTCCGTCAGCGTACCCAAACAACTCGGATTCAAACAACTCTCCGGGAATGGCGGCGCAGTTGATGGCGACGAAAGGACCGTCGCGGTTGGCGCTCGACTCATGAACAATGCGCGCAGCAAGCTCCTTGCCGGTTCCAGTTTCGCCCCTTACCAGAACCGCTCCGGGCGTAGCTCCATAAACCTGCAGGAAATGCTTCACTTCGGCCATGGACAACGATTGAGAAACGAGCCGCTCTGCCGCCGAATGTCTCTCCACGCTTTTGTGAGGAGCGGCCTTAATGGAATAAAGGTGGCCTACACGCTTGCCATCGATATCAAACGACGCTTTGTCGACCCGACATAAACGGTCATCGAGCAGTATGGCCTCCGCCACCGTATTTGGCGTCTGCAAAAAGCGACCGTCGAGAAAGCGGTCAACCCGCTTGTTACAAACCAGCCCGTTCACCAACTGCAAAGCCTGGCGGTTGAAACCAATAATCTGTTCATCACGGTTGGTGATGATTGCTGCCACTGGCGACTGATCCAGCAGGAACTGGCCAAATGCCCGCTGTTCTCCCTCGCGCTTAAACTCACCCGCGACCGTAATAGCCTTTCGAATCATTTGACGACAGGCGTTACGAGAGTAAATCAGGATGTACGGAATACCGGCTTGCTCTGCAAGATCACAAACATAGCTCGTCCCGATTACCACCCCGAACCCGTCTTTGTCGATTCCGTTGAAAATGTTTTTTGCCTCTTCCGCCGTCTGATACGTGCGATGGACAATCTCGACGCCCTCAACATAATCCAGAAACTCTGTCCACGCGCCCTGGTGTTCATGGGTCAATATCAGCATTGTGCGGCTGACCTGCCGGGCCTTGAGCACAGCATTCACAAGATCTGACTGCAAAACTTCTAACGCCACCACTGGAACCGGCAGCGTATCCTGAAGGTAGAACGCGTTGGCACCGGCACTGACAAACACATCAACGGCATCATGCTCCACCAGCCGCCGCGCAGACATCAGTGCATCGTTGAAAATACTGTCAATAATGATGACGTCTGCAATAGACGCAAACTCAGGTATCAGCGAATGAACCAGTTTGCTGAGCTTGGAGTTGCCAATAAGGCACACTCTTACCCGACTGGTTTCGGCATTATTGAAATCCAACGCGGTTCTCCCTTGGGTAGGCTACTTAACGAAATATCCAGGGCTCAAGGGGAAGGCGCCGAGCCTCGTATTCACGAATGGTTTCGCCAAATGCCAAAGTACGGCCAATATCGTCCAGGCCGCTCAACAGATTATCCCGGCGACCTGGTTCCACCACAAATGGCCACACATCCTTACCGTGACTGAGCTCGCACCGTTCAAGATCGACATTCAGGGCGAACTCTTCTGGCTGCCTCGCCAGTTCGAACAGCCTGTCTATAACAGGCTGTGCAAGAATCACCGGTAGCAGGCCATTATTGAAACAGTTACTAAAGAAGATATCACCGAAGCTGGGAGCCAGCACCACACGGATACCAAAATCATGCAACGCCCACACGGCGTGCTCCCGGGATGACCCACACCCGAAGTTTGCACCCGCAAGCAGGACAGTCCCGCGATCATACGGCGACTGGTTTAGAATAAAATCGGGATCCAATCGCCGTTCGGAGACTGGAATATCGACATCGCCGGGGTCCAGATAGCGCTCATCATCGAACAGAAAATCACCGTAACCGGTTTTTCCCAGCATTTTCAGATACTGTTTGGGAAGGACGGCATCCGTGTCTACGTTGGCCCGGTTGAACGGAATAACCAGGCCCGAGTGCGCTTTAAAGGGCTCCATATTATAGCTCCCGAACATCGGTGAGTTTACCGGTCAGCGCTGCCGCGGCTGCCATCAGAGGGCTCATCAGATGCGTTCGACCGCCTTTGCCCTGCCGCCCTTCAAAGTTACGATTGGAGGTAGATGCACAGCGTTCACCTGCCTGCAAGCGGTCATCGTTCATCCCGAGGCACATGGAGCATCCGGCCGAGCGCCATTCAAAACCGGCTTTCTGGAATATCGCGTCCAGGCCCTCTCGCTCAGCTTGCAGTCTGATCTGGCCAGAGCCCGGGACAATCAGTGCCTGGGCAATTGAGCGGCTTACCTTCTGACCCTTCACAAGATTCGCGACGGCCCTGAGATCTTCCATCCGCGCATTGGTACAGGAGCCGATAAAAACCTTATCTACAGGCAAACCTTTCAACGCCTGACCGGGCTCAAGCCCCATGTAGTCCAGTGTGCGCTTGAACGAAGCTCTTGTTGCTTCATCAGATCCGGCCGATTCAGGCACACATCCGTCAATGCCAACCACCATTTCAGGGGATGTGCCCCAGGTTATCTGCGGTACCAGCGCAGAGACCGGGAAGTGTTCATCACGATCAAAAACCGCATAATCGTCTGAGTGCAGCGTTTGCCAGTAGCGACAGGCATCCGCATATTCAGTGCCCTCGGGCGCATGTGGCCGACCCCGCACGTAAGCCTCGGTGACCGCATCGTAAGCGATCATGCCTGCCCGTGCGCCAGCTTCAATACTCATATTACACACCGTCATCCGCCCTTCCATGGACATGTTTCGTATGGTTTCTCCCGCATATTCTATGGCGTAGCCAGTTCCGCCAGCGGTACCAATCCGCCCAATCAGTGCCAGTATCAGATCCTTGGGTGTCACGCCAAACCCCAGGGTTCCATCAAACACCACTCGCATATTTTTCTGGCGATGCGTACGCAGAGTCTGGGATGCCAACACATGTTCAACGTCGCTGGTGCCAATGCCCATGGCCAACGTTGCAAACGCCCCGTGGGTCGCGGTGTGCGAATCACCACAAACGATGGTCATACCGGGCAGAGTCAGGCCCTGTTCGGGGCCCACCACATGCACAATGCCCTGGCGTTCGTCTTCAAGCTCAATAAGCGGAATACCGAACTCACGGCAGTTATCCGTCAACGTTTCAACCTGAATCCGCGCCACTCGGTCGGCGATTCCGGCAACGCCAAGCTCACGCCACCTGGTTGGTACCGCGTGGTCCGGCACTGCTACGTTAGGGCCTATGCGCCACGGTTTACGGCCAGCTGAACGCAAACCTGAAAATGCCTGGGGGGATGTCACTTCGTGGAGCAGGTGTCTGTCCACGTAAAGCAAAGCGGAACCGTCTGCCAGCTCAGCTACCAGATGCCTATCCCAAAGTTTGTTGTAAAGCGTCTGTGAAGCCATATCGCTATCCTCGTTGTGAACGCTTCAGTGCCGCCTGAACCGCCTCCCAGTCAAGCCACTGATAAAGATCCTCGCCCTCGTCGGCATCAAGCCGATAACCGCACCAGGTGTCCAGCTTGCCATTTTTCCGCGGTTCAATAATGCAGTAGGGGCGCAAGCAACCGGTTTCTGTCAAACCCTCAACCTCAAGCGTCTGTCGGCTTTCTGACAGTCGCATTTGCGCTTGGCCCTGAGCCTCTGCATTCTCGGCCGCCAGCGCTGCCACGTTTTCACGAAAGCCACGAACGTAGGCCGGCCTGTAGGTTTGGCACGCCGCGGGTGTGCGCGCAAGCTCCTCAATAAACTGCACCCGATTGTCGCCGCCCGCTTTCATGCCAGGCTGCGCGGCGCATCCGGATAGGCCCAGCAGCACCGCCAGAGCCGCAGCTCTGTTAAGCCAGGAACCGAAGGGTTTCTTCAAGGGAAAGTACATCAACATATTTGATTCCCAAGTCTCGCAGATTAGCTTCATGCGCCGCAGCATCACGATCACTCACGGCTTCCCGTGGAACTAACGTGCGGTAGTTGTATTGCAAACTGTCCAGGGCCGTTGCGCGAACGCAACCGCTGGTTGTGAGCCCGGTCACGACCGTGCCATCCACACCGGCGGCCTGAAGCCTGTCATGCAAATCGGTTGCAAAAAAGCCACTGGCCCAATGCTTGACCAGCACCGGCTCATTTTGCCGAGGCGTAAGCCTCGCATCGATTTCTTCAAGGCCAGAGCCAACCTGAAGCACATTCAGCGCCGGCAGTTTTTCCCGGAACACCGTGGCTTGCGATTCATCGGAATAGGCAACTGTGGTGAAAAACACCGGCCAGCTACGTTCCCGAAAAAATGCGAGCAGCTGTTGATTGGCTGCCACCACATTGTCCGCGTCCGACGCCAGCGGGCTGAGCGCCGGGTTGGTGAACCCGACGCACATGTCCACCAGAATCAAGGCGTAGCGGTTACCACGACTCAATACGTTGGATTTGAGTTGCATCAGTGCACTCCGGTCTTTTTCCAGACAGGTGTTGCAGGTGCCGGCAATCCGGTCTCCGCCTCACACCTGGCTTTGATCTCTTCAATGGTTCCCCCTCTTGAGAACAGGTCGTCGCTCGTGCGAGAGAGTGCCATTTCGGCGCGCAGCTCTGCGGTATCTCCGCCATCGACCTTGCCCATTCGGTCCAGTACAACGCCGTAACGACGCGCGCCTTCAACACTGACCAGACCCTTTAGGACGTCCGTTGCGACTGCTGCAGGGTCACGTTCCAGCGGGTTACCCCAACCGCCACCACCCCAGGTATCAAAGATCACCAGATCTCCGGCTTCAACCTTGATGTGGTCGCATTTAGACGGAAGTATCCGGCTCTCACCGTTGGCTTTTATCAGCTCCTTGCGGCTGCGCATTCCAGGGTCACCACCAATAACGCCCCAGGGGTAGGTCAGCCAGCGATCATCGTGGATGGAGATCTCACCGTCAGCCAGAAGGCGATAGGCCATCCGAATGCCGTTACCACCACGGTGCTGACCTGCACCACCCGAATCGGTAATCGTTTCGTACGTTTCAATTCGAAGCGGGAAGTAAGCTTCTACAAACTCGTTGGGCACGTTGGTGAAGTTGGGCCAGAGGCTGTGGCCGTCAGGGCCATCCCCAATCGGACGACCGGGAATGCCGCCAAAGCCAATCTGGAACAACTGGAACCACTCGCCTTTCGAGTCGTATCCCGAATACATGAAGTGTGGTGAATCCGAGAAGCCGGCCGCGTTCATGGCGTCTGGTGTTCCCTGCCCCAACAAACCGCCCATCACGTCAAAGATGCGACCCAGCAGGTGCGTTCGGCACGAAAGCGCCGCAGGGAAGTTCGGCTTTAAGATAGAACCTTGTGGAATGCGTACGTCCACCAGGTCGTAAAATCCGTCATTGAACAGAATCGAAGGGTCAAACAGATTGATGGTGAACGCGCCGAAGAACATCTTGAACATTTCCTCGTTGAGGAAGTAGTTCACGGAGGAAGGCGCCTGAGGATCGGTCCCCTCAAAATCAAAAATAGCTATATCACCCTCACGCCACATAGTGCAGCGAATGGTGTAAGGGCCTAGGCCTGCACCGTCATCACAGATGTAGTCTTCAAAAGACCGTTTTTCTTCAGGTACCACGTTGCGAATAATCTCGCGCATCGCAACGTAGTTGCGCTGCAGCATCATGCCTAGGGCGCTGGCAAAAATGTCATCGCCAAAACGGTCTGCCAGTTCCACACAGCGACGCGCAGCCGTGCGGCAGGACGCCACAATGGCGTTGAAGTCTGAGCGGTTCCAGCTAGGCATCCGCACGTTGTGCAGGATGAGTTCCAGCACATCGTGATTCAGCACGCCCTTTTTGTAGATCTTCACCGGCGGAATCCGGATGCCCTCTTCAAATATGGTCTGGGCATCGGTTGGAAGACTGCCGGGCACTTTACCGCCAACATCAGACATGTGGCCAAACATGGCGGCCCAGTTGATCAACCGGCCATCCTTGAACACAGGTACCAGAACCAACCAGTCAGGAAGGTGGCTCACCGCGCCGTCGCACATGTACGGGTCGTTGGTCAGGAAAATGTCACCCTCTTCTATGTCGCCACTGTAGGACTGCGTAAACCCGGTGATGAACGAGCCAAACTGACCGACCACCATTTTACCTTCGTGGTTGGCGATCATGGGGAAGGCATCACCCTGTTCCCGAATGCCCGGAGACATGGCCGTTCGTATTAGTACGGCATCCATCTCGTTACGGGCGTTGGCCATGGCGTTCTCGATAATATCGAGGGTAACGGTGTCGACATCAATCCGCTTGAGCGGAGTGGTATTTGGTTGAATAATATTCGCAGGCATACGATTACTCCTTACCCTTGTAGCCAACGGGCTCGATCAGCAGGTTGCCGACTTTGTCCACGGTTGCCTGATGGTCAGGGAAGATAACGGTGGTGGAGTCCATTTCCGTCACAATGGCGGGGCCAGGTACAACGTGACCCGGGCAGAGCTTTTCACGGTCGTACAGCGTCGCCTGATAGTCCGTGCCGCGAAGATATATCGGACTGTGCCCTGTCACGGCGTCCGCAAGTGCTCCGGCCTCGGCTTCCCAGACACGATCGGCGATATTCGGCCGCGGCGCACGGGCAATGGCCCGCACGTTGACAAGCTCGCGGTCCTCATCAAGCGCGAAGCTGAACAACTTTTCGTGCTCTGCATCGAACGCTTTTTGAAGTAACTCAAGCCCGTCTTTACGCAAATCATCGGGCGATACATCTTGAGTCAACAACAGCGCCTGCCCTTGATAACGCACATCTGCCTGCCAGATAACCGTTTGTTCGTTGGCGGGTATTGCCTGCTTTTCCAGCGAATTGCTGACTTGCTTGGTCAGGCCATCAAGAATGCCCACTACCTCCTTCAAAGTGAGCTCAGAGAAGTTCTTCACCAGCGAGCGAGATGCTTCATCCTTAACCCGCGTTGTCGCATCACCATAGGCGCAAAGCACGCCGGGCGATGGCGGTACAATAACCGGCCAAGCGCTCATAAGAATGCCGAGCGCATTGGCGTGGAGAGGTCCCGCGCCGCCGAAACCACAAAGCGCAAACTCTCGCGGATCGTAGCCCTGTTCAACAGAAATGAGGCGCAAAGCACCAAATATGTGCTCGTTGGCAATGCGTACAATGCCTTCAGCAGCCTCTTTTAGTGAGACCCCCATGGCATCCGCAACTCTCTGAACGGCTGCTTCGGCAAGGTCCCCGCGAAGGGCCATTTCACCACCAAGCTTTTGGCTTGCCGGCAGGTAACCCAGCACAACGTTAGCATCGGTTACCGTCGCCTTTTCACCGCCTTTGTTATAGGCAGCGGGCCCTGGCTCTGCTCCGGCGCTGTCTGGCCCAACACGCAGGGCTCGAGTCAGTTCCGGTACGAAAGCAATGGATCCGCCACCCGCACCCACCGTTCGAACGTCCACCGAAGGCGCACGAACGGCTACATCACCCACCCGGGTTTCACGTCTTAGCCGCGCGCTGTTGTGCTCTATCAGAGCCACGTCGGTGGATGTGCCGCCCACGTCAAATGTCAAAACCTTGTCGAAACCGCCGCGAGAGCAGAACCAGATTGCTCCAGCCACACCGCCGGCTGGGCCGGAAAGCAGGAGGTTCACCGGCGTATAAGACGCCGACTCACAGGTGGCGAGGCCGCCGTCTGAGCGCAATATTGAAAGCTCAACATCATCGGCCAACCGCGCTCGAATCTCGGTTTCAAGATGGTTCAGGTAGTTGGAAACTTCCGGGCGAACAAAGCTGTTCACCACGGTGGTTTCTGTACGCTCATACTCTTGCATTTCAGGCACAACACGAGAAGACAGCGAGACGGGTATTCCGGGCATTACCTCAGCCGCGATCTCGCCAATCCGCTCTTCATGGACCCCACTGACGTACGCATTGATGAGCGATACGGTCAATGCTTCAATGCCCGCATCTCTCAAAAATTCAAGTTGCTTGCGGATATCGGCCTCGTCCAGGGGCGTTACCACTTCGCCCAGCGCACTCAGACGCTCTATTGCCTCTACCGTATGCTCCAGTGGTGCGAGCAAAGGCTGCTTTTTGAACGTCACCCAGCCGCCCAGGCCGCCCGGTACAAACGAGCGCGCAATGTGCAGCACCTGCCTGTAACCACGAGTCGTGACAAGACCAACCTTTGCACCTTTTTGCGTGAGAATGGCATTGGTTGCCACCGTGGTTCCGTGCATGACCGAGCGAATCTGCTTTGGGTCAATCCCGGAGGTCCGGCAGATCTTTTCAATGCCGTTCAGGACCCCCACGGACGAATCCGCAGGGGTTGAGGGCACCTTGGCCGTATAGGTAGCACCGGTGTCGTCGTTAATGAGGAGCAGGTCCGTGAAGGTTCCACCGACATCAGCCCCTAGTCGAAAGCTCATACTTCTCTCCTGGCTCTGTAATAGGGTTTGTGCCGGTTCAACGAACCGCTGCCTGTTCAAGCTGGCGCAAACTGATGGAGTTGCCATCAACACCCGGCGTGTTGAATTTTGGTATAGGGTTCAGAAAGATAGTGGCGTGGCGGCGTTGGTAATCGATGGTAAAGCCCGCCATTGAAACGATGCCGCGATCGCCATCCTCTGTATCTATGGTGCGAAGGCTGTAGTTCATCCATTTCCAGAACTCGCCCTTGCGATCATAGACATCTGCCATATAGAACCGCGGAAACTCGGTATCCATATACATCACTTTTTTGCTGTACGGATGCTCTGGCGGTGCAATGGCTTCGACTACCCATACTTCACGGGGCTCCCACTGTTCCTTCGGGTTCCAGTAGGGTGCGTTGTCCAGATCAACAATAGGAAATTTGGCGTTGCCACTGGCATCAAAATCCCACGGATTGACCGTGCTATTCGCGACCACCAGAATCTTGCGCTTACCCAGAAGTTTGTATTCCGGGTACCAGGTTGGGTGAGCATTGAAAATTTCGATATCGTCGTTAAGCTGATCGGTTCCGCCGATCGGGTCCATCCAGGTTCCACCGGATAAGCGACGGGTACGACGTACCGATTTAATGTACGCCCAGCTATCGTCAAGCTTTGGACTGTCATAACGAACCGTATAAAGACCCAGCCCACGAATATCCGCCGGATAAGTGGCGTACAGCAATTGCTTCCAGAGAACGTCGTCATTGCCCTCAACAGTACTCTCTTCGCCCAGGCGACCTTTCATGTAGTAGCGAAGCAAAACCCACTCCTGGGTTCGTTCCAGGCCGCGTTCGTCATCTATAAACAAATACGTGAACTGCGAGTAGTCCTGATAGTTCTTGATCGGCTGAGCAACGTTATGATTCCAAATCAGTTTTTCAGCGGCATTCGGTGTGTCTTCAGTAATATTCGGGAACGGTATGCCTGCCTTCCAACCTTCCATCATCCGGGTATCGGTGTTGAAGCTGACACCACCGGAATACTTCTGGGTGGCCGCCAGGTAATCGTCGCCCAACCGAATAGGCTCGGGATCTTTCAGTGTTATCACCAGGCCTTCGTCGCGGATCAGTTTTTGCTGAACATCCGTTAGCAATGTGCCTATTCCGTCGCCCAAAAAGGTATCAGAAAGACGCTGATCAAGATTGCTCGCATTGATGACATCACCGGCAGACAAGTCCGCCGCCGACAGAAAACCCGAGCTCGTTATCAAACCCACAGCAAGGGCGAGGCTTTTAACAGAAGTGCTTGTTTTCATTATTATTCTCCTTAAATCCTCAGAACTGATAAGTCAAACGGGCGACGAGTTGATCGTTGCCAGAGAAATATCCGAACAGGTTGGTATCGTTGAAGCCCTGAAGCGGGCGATCCTGATCTTTTTCATGGAAGAAGATATCCGCTTCCAGGCGTACCCGAACATGGTTGCCGTAAGCAAACTCAACCGCAGGAATGATGAAACCGCCGCCATAGGTAAGGTCTGAACCCAGTGCCAAGGATGGATTGATCTGATCGTTGGCATAGTTGGCTGCAAGAACGGCTGTGAGAATACTGCTGAACTCTTTGGTTTCACCGCCAAAGCCGGCAAGGTTTACAATCTGCTCGTCTTTTTCAAAATCCGTTATCCAGTTATTGAATAGCTGAACAGTGAAGAAAGACGGGCGGCTGGTACCCAGCATGCTCTGGAGATCAAGCTGCTTGTCTACGCGAAGCATTGAGCGGAAAAGGCTCTTTTCCTCGATGCCGCAAAAACCCGGGAAGAATCCGCAACCCGCGCCTTCTGCGATGCTCTGGACACCCACGTTGTAGGGTGCGTTGGGGATGTAGGCCAGTTCGGCACTGAAAACCAGGTCGGGGCCGGCAAAGTAGTTGTTGGCGGTTATGCCGAAAACATCGATGTAGGGGAATATAAACTCGCCCGCTTCCGTGGCACCGCCTTCATAGACGCCTTCATAAGCGCCCGTCTGAAGTTGTGGCTGGCCGGGGTTTGTCGCCGGGTTAGCGTTCGCCACCGGATTGGGGTTAGGCCCATGAAAATAGCCCAGAGAATAACCCCAGTCACCCGCCAGACCACTCCAGCGCAAACCAAAAGAGTCATCGTCCATATCGGCATCGGGATGATCGTAGTTGTAGCGCACGTTGGCGCCGAAAGGTGCCGAGGCAAACGTTATACCCTTGTTCGGATTGTTCGCCCAACGGCCGCCTTCAACATCGTAATTATTGCCCCGATCTTTACCGTCATTCAGTTTGCCCGGGATATAGAGCACCTGAAGGGTCCCATCCAGATCATAGATCTGCTGGGTCACGTTGATCATGTTCAACGGTTTGCGCAGTTCCTCGTTTTCAGGTTCAAGGAATGAGCGCCAGCGGAAATCATAACCATGAACCACATCCAATAGCTGGAAGAAATCGGTCTCGCCCCAGACAACCTGCTGCCGCCCAACCTTTATATTGGTTGAATCGGTCAGGTTGCCCTGCACCCAGAACTCGCGCAGCTCTTCCGTATCGTAGACATCGTCTCGTAGATTTACCGCAGAGCCGGAGGCGCCGCCGGTAACCGCCCACTCGTCCATCACATCCTGTAGGTCCTGGCCATAATCTGTTGGCGATTCCCGGCTAATTCGCCCGGTTATTTTCGTCCGCCAATTACCAAAATCGCGGTAAAGATCGAGTTTCGCGACTGAACGAGCCATCGACAAATCGTATCTGTAATCATCCCGTTGCTGCCCATCAGGGCCTATCAACGTTGGATTCTCAAGATTCCAGGACAGATACTGGCGAAGATAGCCGTTTACTTCCCAATCCCGGGTCAGCCAGTCGCCCTCATCGGCAAATACCGCCTGGGGCGTGCAAACTGTCGCGGCCATAACGCCAGCAGCCAACAGCCCTCGCTTCAAAGGCCAGCCGCCAAAATATCTATTTTTGTTATCACTTTTCATGTTGGTACCCATTTCACTGAGTGGATTGCGCCAGCCGCTCGGTCTATAGACCGGATTCAGCATTTTTGATGCGGTCACCGAAGATAAACTTCGGTTTCAGCACCCGGATCAGGGATGGCATAACGAACAGCGATGTAAACGCTGCCACGAGCAACCAGAGCCCAATCAATGTCCCCATCTCCGCCTGGAACCGCAGCGAAGAAAGAGACCAGAACAAAACGCCAGCCGCGAGGGTCACAGATGTGAGGAGCACGCCGCGGCCAGCAGAAAACAGGGATTGCCGGATAGCCTCCATGGGCTCCGATTCAGGATATCTCTCAAGATATTCTTTTACAGAATCAACAATATAAAACGCATAATCGACGCCCAGACCAATACCAAGCGCGACCACCGGCAGGGTGCTGATGCTCATACCGATGCCCTGCCACGCCATAAAGGCAAAGGTCACCACGTTGGAGATAAGTACCGGGATGATGAAGAACACCCCGCTGGCTGAAGAGCGGTAAACCAACAGACAAGAGAGAATGACAACCAGCAGAGCAAGCGCAATCGCCTCAATCTGGTCAGACAGAAGGATTTCATTGACCGCAGCAATAATGCCAAGAGAGCCACCCGCCAGGCGAACGTTCACGCCTTCCAAAGGGTGCTCGTCAATGTATCTCCGAATCTGATAGGTCGCCTGGCGCAGGGTTTCACCCTGGCGGTCACGGAAAAACAGAATGACAGAGCCGTTGCGGAACAACGGATCGGCGAACTGTGCCAGGTCATCAGGCGCAGCGCCCTGCATGTAAAAACTGATCAGTTCGCCATTCTCGAGTTGTGTTGCGCCTAACTCACTGTAGCGGGGGTTGCCTTCGTAAAGGTTTCTGCGCACACCCAGCACAATGTCGGCCAAAGAAACACTGCCACCCACTTGCGGCAAACGCTCCATCCGCCGCTGAAACCCCTGCATCCAGGAGAGCACGTCCGGGCGTTTCAAAGCATCGATATCGTCCGACTCGAGCACAATGAACATCTGTTCTGTGCCCGGATAACTGGCGTTGATCCGTGCGCTATCACGATTAAACGCAGACTCCTCCCAGAGCACCGGTGAGCCGGTGGTGGCATCACCAATCGTCAGATCCGTTGCCTTGAATACAAGTAGGCCGACCACCAGCAGGGTCACCGGGATCACGAAAAAGCGCGCCTGGGTTTCCACAACCCGAACCGCAAGCGAGAGAACCGCTGTCTGCAAAAAGCGCAGATTGAGCGGGTGTGCATTACGCAGAGGGGTCTTTACCCAACTCAGCATGACGGGCGTAAGGATCACCGCCGAGAAACCGATGGTGACAACCCAGATTGCACCGATAATAGCCACTTTCTGAATCAGCGGAATGGGCGTGAGCAGCACACAAAGGATTGCACCCGCATCGGAAACCAACCCCAGTAGTCCGGGACGGAACAGCTCTTTCATGGTCTGTTCGGCAGACTTGCGGGGAGAGATGCCATCACCCTCGCAAATATCATCAAATCGAGTGATCAGCTGCACTGCATGACTGAAACAGCGCGCGGTGATGATGAACGCCACAACAATAACCAGTGGGTCAAAGTTGAACCCGAGCAGCACACCAATGCTCAGTGCCCAGATGGCCGACACAACGCCACTGAGCAGTGGAAGCAGTGTTCCGCGCCAGGTTCGGTTGAGCAGGAAGAGCGCAAACAGCATGGCTCCAAGGGAGACCAGTGCGATGGTGACGGTTTCGTCGAGGAAATGGTCCACCCAGCCGTAAAGGATCGGTTCACCAACAACATGATGTGTGACCTGATCGGCTACCGGCGAGGCATCCAGAATGGCTTGAACCTGCGGGAAAATACGGCTGTAATCCACCAAATGGTCGTAGAAGTCCATCTGGATAAGGGTTGATGAAAGGTCTTTTTCAACGTAAATCCCGTAAACCAGCGGGTTGTTGACAATGGCTTCCCTCAGTTCCTCAATTCCCGCCTCAGTCTCTGGCACATCCGGCCACATCAGTGGGACGCTTTCAATTCCCATGGAGGACGCGCTGACAGACTTCAGTTTTCGAGAGGCAAGGGAGACGATCTGGAACGAGTTTACGCCACTCACTTTCGCCAGTTCGCGGGTTATCCGCTGGACTTCCTGCAATATGGGGAGGGTCATAATGTCCCCTTCCCGGGCCTGAACCAGAATAGAAACCTTGTTACTACCGCCGAAGGTTTCTTTGTAGGCCTCATGCACGTCCACGTATTCGTGGTCGCTCGGAATCATGTCGCTGAACACAGTGCGCACATCGATTTTGAGGAGGTTCAAAGCCATCAGCGCGGTACTGACGAAGATGACAATCGCCACCCAGCCCCGATGGCGGATAGAAAATTCTGATAGAGAACGCGCAACCTGAGTAATCATGATCAGCGTCCTCCTGCCAGCGAATCAGGTAAGCTCATCCAACGCTCTCCAGACAGTAAGCCGATTGACTGCCCGGCAATAAGAACACCGTTTTCTGTCGCTAATAGGCGCGTGTGATAGCCGTCTGCGAAACCGTCGGGCGAGAGCAGGTTCCAGCGTTCACCCTCTTGTGAGCTCAGAAGAGCGCCGCCGTTACCGGTAGCCAGCCAGCGCCCATCGTCGTTGATCACATCGTAAAGATGCTCTGTTGTGGGTGACGATACCTCCACCCAGTTCAAGCCGGAATCGTCTGTGCGAAAAATCACCCCACCGTTGCCCACGATGACGCCTTGGGTTCCAGAAAATGCCAGGGAGCGCAGGCTTTCGTAACCGAGCTCCTGGCTTTCCCAACTATCGCCTTGGTCAACAGAGTGATAAAGCGTGCCAAATTCAGCGGTGATCCACAGCTCACCATTTTCTGTTCTGGCAATATCATTAAGTGCCACATCGCCCTTAATACTGAGGTCTTCCCACTCAGTAGCTGCGGCGTCGGTACGGAAAATGGCACCCATCTCGCCGATCACCCAGAAGTAGCCGTCCTGCCAGGTCACTTCGATCAACTTTCCTGCAATGTCGGAAACAGGCAGGTGGTGCGGTGTCCATTCTCCACCGCCGTTATGACGAAACGTCCAACCGGAATTGCCAACCGCCAGCACCGTTCCATCGGTAGAAGAAGCAATACCCTGGAGATTCACCGGTTCTGACATGATGTGGCGTTGCCATTGGTCTATCGTTTGTCCACCTTCGAGAATCAGGCCGCTATTACCCGCGAACCAAAACTTGCCGGGTGCAGATTCACTGACGTCATAAAAAAGATCGCGAGGCTCGTTAAGCGGTTGCGGCAACGGCAAAGCTTCGACACCGGGCTTGATGAACGCCGCTGCGTAAGCCAACCCACCGACGATCGCCCAGGGCGCTATTTGCGCTGCAAAACCCAAGACTTTACCCACCATGAGACATCCCCGCGGCAGAAGCCTTTGACAACTGCTGACTGAGCCAGCGGAAACTTTTCCCGCCCAGAGGCGTGCCCGTTAGCTGTTCGGCCAGACTTACAACCGGGATGAGATCAAGGGGATTAATTCCCGTTTCATGGCCCATACTGTTGAGTAACAACACCACATCTTCGGTGGCCACATTGCCGGTGGCGCCCGGCGAGAAAGGACACCCGCCAAGACCACCAATAGAGGTGTCGAATTCCCGTACGCCGTGGTCCAAAGCCGCCGTAATATTGGCTAACGCCATGCCCCGAGTATCGTGGAAATGACAGGACAAAATGTCCGAACCCACTTCGCTGATGACTGCACTGAGCAGACGACGAACATGTTCAGGATTTGCAGCACCAATGGTGTCGGCAATAATGATCTTGCTTGCCCCGGCCTGTTCCACAAGTTTGGCAAACCGCGCAACAACCGCTGGTTCCACCAACCCCTCAAACGGACACTCGAATGCCACCGCCAGATAAGCCTGAACCTCGACTCCCTCACCCCGGCCGCGCTCAATAATCGCCGTGCAAACCTCAACGGTCTGCGGCAGAGACATGCGAATGTTTTTCTGATTCATGGTTTCAGTCACAGAAAGAACAACATTCACCACATTTGCGCCGGCAGCAACCGCAAGCTCATAGCCTTTCATATTCGGCACAAGACCGGCGTAACGCACCGCGTTTCGCTCTGGAATCCGCGCAAATAGATCATCCGTACCCGCCATTTGCGGCACTGCTTTCGGTGACACAAAACTGCCAGCCTCGACGTTTTTCAGTCCCGCATTCACCAGTGCCTGGATCAGCGACAACCTGCTCTCAACCGATAACGTTTTGCCCTGGCTTTGCAGCCCGTCGCGGGGGCTTACTTCATTGATACGAACTTTCATGCTGCGTCCTCCCGCTACCCGACGGCCTTACTGGCCTTTAACTCGCTTATGCGCTGATCGCTGTAACCGAGTGATCTGAGCACCTCCTCCGTGTGCTGCCCCAACAAGGGTGGCGCCGTGAAGGAATCCGAGGAGTCAACGCTGAGCTTGATGGGGTTGCCGGGCGCTTTGACCACACCGCCATCGGACTGGGGTATGTCTACAACCATTTTGCGGAACAGTACTTGAGGGTCCGTCAGGGCATCAGAGAATTTGTTAACCGGCCCGCAGGGAATGCGAGCACTGGAGAGTTGCTCAACCCAATGCTCTGTGGTGTTGGTTTGCAGCAGTTCGGAAAGAATTCCGTTGATTTTGTGCTTGTCGGCAAAACGACCAGGCTGAGTTTTATATTTCGGGTCACGAAGCTCATCAATGCCGAGCAACTCGACCAGGCTGTCCCAGAAACCGTCAAAAATAACCGCGATGATCACAAAACCATTACGGGTTCTGAACGAGTCATAGGGCACATGAACAAAATGGCCGTTACCAATGGGCGTGGGGTTATTACCGCTAAGAAAATGCATGGTAGCCATGTAATTCAGCATGCTGACCTGGCAATCCAGCATGGATATATCCACGTGCTGGCCATAACCTTTGGCATTCCGTGACTGCAGCGCCGCAAGAATACCCATAGCTGCGAACATGCCACCACCAAGATCACCAATGGGAACACCTGAACGCGCGGGGTGTTCCTTATCATGACCCGTAATGGACATGCCACCGCCAATACCCTGAACCACCAGGTCGAATGCCGGCCGGCTGAAGTTGGGGCCATCCTGACCGAATCCGGTAATAGAGCAGGTAATAATGCGGGGATTTATTTCTGAGAGATGTGTGTGACCGATTTTAAGTTTGGTCGGGACACCGGCGGAAAAGTTATCCAGAACGATGTCTGCTTCCCGAACAAGATCGTAGAAGGTGTTAAGACCGCTCTCGGTTTTCAGATCAATACAAACGCTTTTCTTGTTTCGGTTGAGCGTTATAAAGTAGGCGCCCTGACCGTTGTGAGAGTTTTGGGGGTCTTTAGCGAGAAGGGCGCGAGTGCCCTCGCCCTTAAGAGGCTCTACCTTTATGGTGTCAGCCCCCATGTCAGCAAGGAGCATTCCCGCGTAGGGTCCAGACAGCATATGCGTTAGATCGAGGATCCGAACGCCTTCCAGAGGTTTGGTCATGTTCAGTCAGCACACTGTTGTCGAATGAATTATTGTTGCCCTTTGCAACGGGGCTTTTAAATCATTCACAGCAAAGGCGGTGCCAACTCATACAAAAACGACTAAAAAACGCGTAACCAACTGAAAAATATGTGCTTTATTGTATGTACAAACCGAGTAAGCATAACCCGAAATGTAAGAAATAATTTCATAATGAAATAAATGAATTTCATTATGAAATTAATCAACGCTATTCCTGAATAAAGCGGAGTGTAAAACGGGGAGGCTGCGCGCAGTTCCGATAGCTTTTTATCGGACTAAGCGCTAAACATGGCGATTCGTCAAAACAAATACCGCACAGCAGCTGCGGCGAAGACACCAGCCGCAATCGCTGGCAACGGTTTTTGAAGGATGAGCATAGTAACGGCCGTCACCGACAAAGCAGCAAGCGCCCCTACATCGCCCTCGAATGCCATGGGCACGATGATGGCGATAAGCACAGAGCTGGCCATGGTGTTGATAAAACTCTCTATACGAGGGCTTATCCGCACGAAGGACATAATAAACACGCCGCCAAAACGGGTGGCCAGGGTCACCAGGGCCATGATCAGTATCAGCACCATAACGCCGCTTGTGGTGGTTTCAATGGTCACGAAGGCGCCTCCCCGGCATTCTCGTTGCCCGGTTTTTTCTCAAGCCAGAAGAACCCCACCACACCACCAGCAAAGGCGCCTGCAACGACGTGCGTGTTGGCAGGCAGCCATTTCCACGCGGCTAAAGACGCCAGCGCTGCCAACGCCCAGGCAACAAGAATACGCGGGCTCCTCTTTCCGCCCAAAGCCATAGCCAGCAGAAAGCAGCCCAAAACCATGTCTAACCCCAGGTTCTTCGGGTTCTGCAACAGCCCGCCAAAGTAGACGCCTAACCAGGTGCCCACAATCCACGCCAGCCAAAGCACCAGACCACCGCCCAGAATGACCTCCAGGTTGCGATTACCTCTTTGGTAATCCTGAGCGGCTACGGCCCAGTTGGCGTCGGTAAGAACCAGAAGCAGGCTATAACGTTTGGCGGGTGCAACATCTTTTAACATGGGGTAAAGCGACGCGCCCATCAGCAAATGCCGAGAGTTGATGGCAAATACCACGACCATAACGGGGATCACCGAGACATCGGCGCCCCACATATCAAGCGTGGCAAACTGCGATGCCCCGGCGAACACCAGGGTACTCATCAGAATGGTGTCTAAAGGAGCCAGCCCTTTCTGCACCGCCGCTAAACCAAACGCAGCACCAAACGCCACCACAAAAAGGGAGATGGGAAGCATCCGCATGAGCTCGGAGCGAACCTTGGCGGGTTGAAACCGATAGGAATATAACGTGCTTTTCATAGGCGCAGGCTAGGTAAGTTTTAGGGGCACATGTATACGTCGTTTTTCTATAAACCAAAAAAGGAAACCCGGGGCCAACATCCCCCGGGTTGTCACCACAGGTCTTTATAGCCAGGTAAGTCCCACGCTGATAATCACGCCGGTGATAATCAGCAGCATCAGGCAGTATCCCATAATGTCCTTGGCTTTAAGCCCTGCAATGGCCAAAACCGGTAATGCCCAGAAAGGCTGCAAGAGGTTGGTCCATGCATCGCCCCAGGCAACGGCCATGGCCACTCGCGGAATGCTTGCGCCAAGTTCCTGAGCTGCAGGCAACATAACAGGCGCCTGCACAGCCCACTGCCCGCCGCCGGAGGGAACAAATATGTTCACCAACCCGGCGCTGATGAAGCTCCAGAAAGGCAGGCTTTCAGCTGTAGCGATGGACACAAAGCCCGATGAAATGCTGGCGGCGAGGCCCGAGGCGGTCATTACGCCCATAATACCGGCGTAGAACGGAAACTGAATAACAATACCTGAACCACCTTTAACCGCTTCCTGCAGGCTATCAAGTAAGCGTTTAGGCGTCTGGTGCAGAATAACCGCCAGGAACAGGAACATGAAGTTGACGATGTTCAGGTTCAAACCACCGCCGTCCATAAAGTACTGAAAAATAAACGCCAGGCCGCTGAAGCCAATCAGCCAGGCCAGTACCCTGCTGTTTTCAAGATGATCGGCCGGGCGTTTTATAGAAACGCTGGTATCTGGCTCGTCATTCAGCACCGCTGGGTCTACGTACACGCTGTCTTCTTCTTTTGGCAACATCAGGCGGTTAACCAGCGGAACAACAATAAACAGCGCCCCGATGATGGCAAGATTGAAGAATGCAAAGATGGTTTCGCTAGAATCAATAACGCCAATAATATCCTGGCTAAAGTGTCCTTCGGTGGCGATAACCAGCGGAATTGAGCCGGCAAGGCCTCCGTGCCACACAATAAAGCCGGAGTAGGCGCTTGCGATCAATAGCGGATAATGAACCCTGACGTGCCGGGCGAGTGCCTTGGCAAAAAGAGCGCCTACAACCAGGCCGAACCCCCAGTTAATCCAGCTCGCAATAAGCGCTACGAAAGTGACCAGAACAATGGCTTGGCCCGGCGTACTGGCAAGCGCGGCAACGCGGTTCAGTATTCCCCGAACAAGCGGCGTGCTCGCCAACATGAACCCTGTCACCAGAACAAGCAGCATCTGCATCGAGAAGGTGAGCAGGCTCCAGAAACCGTCACCCCACATTTCGATAACGGCCATTGGGCCATGGCCTTCAAACGCCATAGCGGCACCGAAAGAGACCAAGGTTAGGATGATTACAAAGATGTACGGGTCTGGCAGGTACTTATCAACCAGACTGACCATTGGCCGGGCGGCTCTATCAAGCATTGATATTCTCCTTATTTTTTTATTTACAGGAGCTTAAGCGGTCGTAAGCTGGGGTTCAAGTACTAAGTGCGCTACCTATTCTTATCTATAGCACCGGACCGATCGTTGCGATCACGTTATTCCATATTCGCCGGTAGTAGGGCCAGGCAAGCACTTTAGCCAGTACCACCTGTTCGGAGCGGCCAATATAAATTTGCTGTCGCTCTCGAATGGCCATGGTGATGGCTTGGTCGCGTAGCAGTATGTTGTTTTCGTAGTTCAGGTCAAAGCTGCGTAAATCAAGATTAGAGGAGCCAATCAGGCTGACACATCCGTCGATGGTCAGAGTCTTCGCGTGCAGCAGCCCACCCTTGAATTCATGGATGCAACAACCCGCATCGAGTAACCGATGATAATAGCTTCGACTGGCAGCAGAGACGATCCAGCTGTCGTTCACCTTGGGGTAAATCAGCGTAACCGCAACACCTCGGTGGGCTGCAGCACAAAGCGCATCCAGAAGCGTTGCGTCGGGAACAAAATAGGGCGTGGAAATGGTCAGTTCGGTTTCGGCAATGGCGATCAGGTTGGCAAACAACTGTGGCGTTGCTCCGCGACGCTCCGTGGGCCCCACCCCCATCACCTGCGCCGGAAATCCTTCCTTAATAGGCTCAGCCTTAAGCTCAATTCCGTTTAGGGATTCACCGGTGGCCTGCATCCAGTCGCTGGCGAACAACAGTTGATTCTGCGCTACCACCGGGCCTTCAAATCGCAGCATGATATCCACCCAGGGGCCGTACTTCGCTTTTGGTCGAAACTCAGGATCTGCAGAATTCCGGCTACCACAATAGGTGATACACCCATCAATCACCGTGATCTTTCGGTGGTTACGCAGGTCAAGGCGACTGGTCAGAATGGTGCGTACAATGTTTCTGAACGGCAACGCCACGGCCAACTGAACACCGGCCGCATTCATTCGCTGCCAAACCCTGGATTTTATCAATGCGCGGGAACCCAGCCCGTCGGCCATCGCACGACAGGTCACCCCTCGCTGCGCAGCCCGAATCAAGGCGGAGGCCACATCACTACCGGTATTGTCATCCAGCCAGATGTAATACAGCACATGCACATGACGGGTGGCCGCATCGATATCCGCGACCAGGCGCGCCCGTGTAGCATCGCCATCCGCCATCAGTTCGGCGGCATTGCCGTCCAGGGTATAAAACCCGTTGATGGAACCCGCGTAACGAAATGCCGGACGGTAAATGGGGTCAATCAGCCTGTTCACGTCTGCCGCGCTTCCCATGAAGTGTGCCGCTTTTGCGCTTATTTCATCGAAAATTTCGCCATGGCGCTTCTTGGCGCGATTGCCAATATCAATCTCGCCAAACAGAAAATAAACGGCACTGCCAAAGTAAGGCACCACGTTCAAAACAATAAACCACGCTAGGCGCCCAGGGGGTAATAAGTCATCACGCAGCAGAATTCGGGCTGTAAACGCCAGAACCAGAAGAGCGTGTAGAGTAAGAACAACGGTCATCTATGGTCCTAATGAATTGCTGGTCAGAAGCTTGGCGCTCAAAGCGCCGTGTCAAGAAGCATCATCAGCACAAACCCTATGATAAGCCCACCCGTTGCCCAGCTTTCATGACCGGCGCGATGGGATTCGGGAATAATTTCATGACTGATCACAAACAGCATGGCGCCTGCGGCCATGGCTAAGCCCCAGGGTAATAAGTGAACAGAAAAGCCGATCAACGCTACGCCCAACATAGCCGCAACGGGTTCCACCAAACCGGAAAGAACACCTACACCGAGGGCCAATCCTTTGCTGTAGCCAACGCTCATCAAGGCCAAAGCCACCACAAATCCTTCGGGAATATCCTGTATCGCAATGCCAATCGCCAGGGCCTTGGCACCGACCAGGTCAGGCCCGGCAAATGAAACACCAATCGCCATGCCTTCAGGAAAGTTGTGCAACACAATTGCTGCAACAAAGAGCCAAACACGTTTAAGCCTTGTTGCCCGCTCGATATTAACTTCAGCGCTGGCGCCACCTTCGACGCCTTTGACAAAGTGCTCGTGGGGCACAACCCGCTCAATCATCAACAAACCCAAAGCGCCCAGTATGATACCGCCGCCAACAATGCCCCCTGCCAGCCACGAACCTGCGCCCTGATCAGCGGCAGTATTCAGTGCCGGTATAATCAATGAAAACGACGTTGCTGCCAGCATAACCCCGGCACCAAACCCCATTAGGGTATCGATGAGGCGCTGCGAAAGCTGGCGCGCTAAAACCGCGGGAATCGTACCCAGCGCAGTTGCCGCAGCGGCGGCCATGCCACCCAGCAGCGCGCCCGTCATGTGCGGGTCATTCGCCGCCAAACGTACGTATATGCCGGGCAACAGCGCGACGACACTGCCAATCAAAATCGTCAGAACTACCCAGTATCGCAATGCCATAAACTCACCTTATGTTAGTAATACCGTCATCATGGCGCCTAAGGCCCTAACCGACAATCGGCAGGGGTTCATAATGCTTGAGTTCCATCATTTCCACAAAATCTGAGAACCCTGAAAGGCGCACTGAAAAGGCGGTAGTAGCCAAGCCTCTAACATTACTTGACGTACCAGTATGCTCGGCGCCATATTTACCTTGCAACGGGTAATACTGAACACACTTTTCTCTCTTCAACACGCCACCACAGGGTTACACATGACCACCGCCACCTGGTTTATATTGGTTGGCTCGCTGTTGCTGGTGGTGGGCTTCACAGCGTCCTACATCAATACGATTCCCGTCACGTCAGCCATCGTTTATCTGGTTATCGGTGCCGTTGTCGGGCCGATGGGCTTTCGTCTGTTTCATTTCAATCCGCTGGAAGAGTCAGCGCTGATGGAGCTGCTGACTGAAATAGCGGTGCTTATTTCACTGTACTGCGCCGGCGCAAAAATGCCGGTACCGGTTAATTTTGCGCGATGGCGTACGCCTCTGCGGCTGGCGGTTGTGTCCATGGCGATAACGGTTGGTCTTGTAACGCTCTTTGGTTATTACTGGCTCAGTTTACCGCTTGGTGCAGCCGTGTTACTTGGGGCTGTGGTGGCGCCCACGGACCCAGTGCTGGCAACCGAAGTGCAAACGCGTCACGCCAACGACCCCGACCGATTACGTTTTGCCTTAACCTCCGAGGCGGGTATGAACGACGGCAGCGCTTTTCCTTTCGTGATGCTGGGCCTGGGCTTACTGGGGCTGCACGATCTTGGCGATAACGGCTGGCGCTGGCTGGCCGTGGATGTAATCTGGGCCAGTGGCGCGGGTATCGGTATTGGTATTATGGCGGGTTGTGGTGTCGGTTGGGTTGTCCATACAACCCGCAAAACGTTTACTCACTCAGAGTTGCTGGAAAACTTTCTGGGTTTGGGCCTGCTTGCCTTTGCCTATGGTCTCAGTTTGTTGGTGGGTGCCTGGGGCTTTCTGGCAGTATTCAGTGCCGCAGTAGCGTTGCGCCATACCGAGGTGAAGCATGCCGACTTCATGCAAAGCTACTCGTCTGTGACCTTCGGAGAGGCTACTGAAACGGTTGAACCTCATGCCATCGTTCACATCCATCAAAGCTCCCTGGTCTTTAACGAACACTTGGAGAAGCTTGCGGAAATTGTGCTGGTGTTGTTGATTGGCGGGTCGCTTTTCTGGGACTCGTGGAGTTGGCGGGCCGTTGGTTTCGCCGCTTTTCTGTTCTTTATTGCTCGCCCCGTCAGCGTTCATCTGGGCTTGCTAGGGAGCAAGGCGCCGATGGACCTGCGCAATATGGCAAGTTGGTTCGGGGTGCGCGGCATTGGCTCGCTATACTATCTGATGTACGCGATCCAGCACGGATTACCAGAGAATGTGGCACTTGAGTTGATGCACCTGACCCTGGTTGTGATCGCACTTTCCATAATGGTTCATGGCGTAAGTGCTAAACCGGCCATTGCCCGCTTTTGGCGATCGCGAGACGCTGGGAAAAGTTCATCCTAACTGCACAATAGTGAAAAAAGGGCCGAAATATTCGGCCCTTTCTGTTCATCTAGCGGCTCGCTTACTTTGCCGGTAAGCAGCCGCTTGCTCACACTCCTCAGGCCCGCAAAGCACTCACCAGCTTGTCGATGCTGTCTTTCGCGTCGCCAAAAAGCATGCGGGAGTTGTCCTTGAAGAACAATGGATTTTCCACCCCGGCATAACCCGTTGCCATTCCGCGTTTAAGGATAACCACTTGCCGTGCTTTCCAAACCTCGAGCACCGGCATCCCCGCAATGGGGCTACCAGGATCTTCTGCTGCGGCCGGGTTCACCGTGTCGTTGGCGCCAATAACCAGCACCACGTCGGTCTGCGGAAAATCGGGGTTTATTTCGTCCATCTCCAGAACAATATCGTAAGACACGTTCGCTTCTGCCAGCAACACGTTCATGTGTCCGGGCAAGCGACCGGCAACCGGATGAATACCAAAGCGCACCGTTGTTCCGCGCGCTTTCAACAGCTTGGTCATCTCGCTGACCCCGTTCTGGGCCTGAGCTACGGCCATGCCATAGCCCGGTACGATAATCACCGAATCGGCGTTGCGCAGCTCCTCGCATACCTCCTCAATATTGGTTTCCAAAGCTGTTTGATCAGGCCCAGCGGCGGCAGAGCTCGTGCTGGTTTGACCGAAGCCACCCAAAATTACGCTGACAAACGACCGATTCATCGCTTTGCACATGATGTAACTGAGGATCGCGCCGCTGCTGCCGACCAACGCGCCGGTTACGATCAGCAGGTCATTGCCCAGCATGAAACCGATAGACGCAGCGGCCCAGCCGGAATAGCTGTTGAGCATCGAAACCACCACCGGCATGTCGGCGCCGCCAATGGCCATGATTAAATGCACACCCAAAGCGGCGGCAATCAGCGTCATCAGTACCAGTGCAATCACGCCCGGCGCCATGCTGTCGGTACCCAGGAACCAGGCGCCCAACAGCACCGACGCTAACAGCGCCGCCAGATTCATCAAGTGCCGGCCTGGCAGCGTTAGAGCTTTGCTGTCGATACGGCCGTCCAGTTTGCCGCACGCAATCAGTGAACCCGTGAACGTAATGGCGCCAATAAACACACCTAAAAACACCTCCACCAGCTTAATGGTGTGCTCGGCCCCGGTCGTTTGTATCAACGGCTCGATGTAGCCAGAGAAACCCACCAACACCGCAGCCAAGCCTACAAAGCTGTGCAGCAACGCCACCAATTGTGGCATCTGGGTCATTTCCACCTTGTCGGCGATAACAATGCCAATACTGGCACCCACTAGCACCGCAATCACAATAGCGACAAGCCCGCTATCACTGACGCTGGCCACTGTAGCCACCAGCGCGATAAGAATGCCGGTAACCCCGTAAAGATTGCCGCGGCGCGATGATTCCTGGTGGCTTAAACCTCCAAGGCTGAGAATAAACAGTACGCTGGCGACCACATAGGCCACACTCACAAGTCCTGAACTCATAGCGGGTGCCTCCTAGCGGCGGAACATTTTAAGCATGCGATGGGTAACCCGGAAGCCGCCCCCTACGTTGATGCTGGCAATCAGCACCGCCACAAACGCCATAATCCCGACCGCAACATTTTCCGCCTGGGCCAGGTGCAATATCGCACCAATTACAATAATGCCGCTGATGGCGTTGGTCACACTCATCAAGGGTGTGTGCAAAGAAGGCGTTACGTTCCAGACAACTTGCCAGCCAATAAAGCAGGCCAATACAAACACAGTGAAGTGCCTCAAAAAGCTATCCGGTGCGTAAGCGCCAATGCCATAAAGCGCCGCAATGGTGATAATCAGCACAACGCCCTTACTAATAAGGCTACGACGCTCCGACTCTTTGCGTGCTGCCGCCTTCTGTTCTGCTGAAGGCTCTTCGGTGCCAGGCGCAGCCTTGGGGCTGACCGGCGTGTGCGGTTGCGGCGGTGGCCAGGTTATTTCTGAATCCAGCACCACGGTCAGGCCACGGATAACATCGTCTTCCATATTCACCTGCGGCTGGCCGTTTTTCTCCGGTGTCAGCTCACTTAAAAGGTGAAACAGGTTGGTGGCGTAAAGGTCACTGGCGACTTTAGCCATACGGCTTGGCAGGTCTGTGTAGCCAATCAGCGTAACGTCATGCTTCTCGACGATTTTGCCGGGTTCAGTCAGTTCACAGTTGCCGCCACGCTCGGAGGCCAGATCGACAATCACGCTGCCAGGTTTCATGGATTTCACCATGTCCGCGGTAATCAGTTTGGGTGCGGGCCTGCCGGGAATAAGAGCGGTGGTAATAATAATGTCGACTTCTTTAGCTTGTTCCGCGAACAGCGCCATCTCTGCCTTGATGAACTCGTCACTCATCTGCTTGGCATAACCGCCGGTGCCGCTGCCCTCCTCCTCGCCAAAATCCAATTGCAGGAATTCGGCGCCCATACTTTCAATCTGTTCTTTCACTTCCAGCCGGGTGTCGAACGCCCGCACAATGGCCCCCAAGCTGTTGGCAGCGCCCACAGCCGCAAGGCCCGCTACACCAGCACCGATCACCATCACCTTGGCCGGCGGCACTTTTCCTGCGGCCGTCATCTGCCCGGTAAAGAAACGCCCAAAGTGACTGGCCGCCTCCACCACCGCGCGGTACCCGGCAATGTTCGCCATGGCGCTTAGCGCATCCATCTTCTGGGCCCGGCTAATTCGCGGCAGGCTGTCGATAGCGAAAGTAGTCACCTTACGGGCGGCAAGCTTTTCCAGAAGCTCAGAGTTCTGCCCCGGCCAGATATAACTGACCAGAAAACCACCTTCCTTCATCAGATCAGCTTCGTGCTTACCCAGCGCCGGATTCTCCATGGGTGCGCGAACTTTCAAGATGAAATCAGCATCGCTCCACACCGAGCCAGCATCCGCTGCAATGGTCGCACCAACGGCCTCATAAGCGGAATCGTGATAATGGGCGGCCGCGCCTGCCCCAGATTCAATCGTGACCTGATAGCCCAGCCCAATCAGTTTGTGAACCGAGGGTGGCGTTGCCGCAACCCGTCGTTCGTCTGTGTAAATTTCCTTTGGAATACCGATCTTCATATAGGGATATCCTTCAGCTAAACCGATGAACTGGATGAATACTACCTATATCCTAGTGCAACTTCGGGACATTGTCCGTCTTACGTTTTATTGCGAACAACAGAAATCTCGATTAGCCGAAAACAGATCTGTGCCAAATCACGCTCAATTTATCCCCACGCGGTGGCGCGCAGCTACTTTGCCAGCTAGGTTGGAATAGTGCTGCCGCTTTGTGCGTTGATTTTTCGCGTCATATATATAGCCGCACATGTTCATCAACGGGCAAAAACAAACGCCCCCAGGCTAAATAGAGGAAAAGGTATGATTCTGGAAGGAAAAACAGCGTTAATTACGGGTGCCGGACGAGGTATTGGACAGGGTATCGCCATGTCACTGGCGGAGGCTGGGGCCAATGTTGTGGCGGCAGATCTGGACATTAACATTGCCAGGCAAACCGCAGAAAAAGTCCAGCAATTGGGGCGCAGAAGCTTAGCGTTGGAAGTGGACGTTACGGACCCGGATTCAATTAATAAAATGGTGCAACAGGCCGAGGAGCAGATGGGGCCTATCGACATTGCAGTAAACAACGCCGGCATTCTGAGCATACACCCTGTCGCTGAACTGTCTGCGGACGCTTGGGACCGTGTGATGGATGTTAACGCCCGCGGCGTATTTCTGTGTACCCAGGCCGAACTGGCGGTTATGCGGCCGCGCAAATTCGGGCGCATCATTAATATCGCGTCTATCGCGGGTAAGGTCGGCTTTCCGAATCTGTCCCATTATTCCGCCTCGAAATTCGCAGTCATTGGTTTTACCAACGCTGTCGCCAAGGAAGTCGCAGCTGAAGGCGTGACTGTTAACGCATTATGCCCTGGCATTGTCGGAACTGGCATGTGGCGCGGGCCAGATGGCTTGTCAGCGGCCTGGGCCCAAGACGGCGAATCGGAAGAAGAGTCGTGGGAGCGTCACCAAAAAACACTGCTCCCACAGGGCGAAGCCCAAACGCCAGAAGACATGGGACAACTTGCGGTGTATTTAGCCAGCGCCGCCCACGTTACCGGTCAGGCCATTGCGGTGGATGGCGGATTTTCGCTTTAACGGAAAAACGCTTCCAGAATCACTCTATCTGAACACTCGCAAAACTGGATTTTCACCCAATCACAAAACATCAAAAACGAAACCAGTTGGGCCCCTCTGCACCGGACCCCAACTGGCTAGACATTGAAGCGCCGCGTACTTTCGGCAATCACGTTGGCATGCTCGGCCAAACGTTGATTTTGCCTGCCAAGTTCAGCACCAATGGCGTGTGTTTCGACACTTTGACCGCGAATTTCTTCCATTTTTTGCGCGATGTCGTCTGTAGTAACGGAAATTTCCTCAACGGCGACAACAACCTGATCCATTTCCGAGTTCAAGGTAACAATCGACTGAGCCACTCCTCCCATAGCATCTGCAATCTGCGACGCATGGTGCTCGCCCTCTTTCGCGATTTTTAGCCCGTTATTAGCCAGAGTGTCCATACTGGTGGTTTGCATGTTGAGCTCGTCAATAATGCCGATAATGTTGGTGGTGGCAGCAACGGTTTTTTGCGCCAACGTACGAACTTCGTCAGCCACCACTGAAAAACCGCGCCCAGCGTCACCCGCCCGCGCCGCTTCAATCGCAGCGTTTAACGCCAGCAGATTGGTTTGGTCAGCCAGACTGTTGATAACGCCAATAATGCCCGTGACTTTGGCGCTGGCCTGGGTAAGCAGTTTGACATGGCCATGGGTATCTTGAATCACGCCTGACAACAGGCGCACTGAGGTCACGCTGTCTTCAACCACCCGGGCCCCGGATTGCGCAGACTCGTTGGCGGCTTGGGTAGCAACACCGACCTGAGAGGTGCGTTCGGCCACGTCGTTCAGGGTGACGGATATTTGCTGACTGGCCGTAGCCGCCAGGATAGTTTGTGATTCAACTATTTCGTTGTTTTGCGTCAGTCGAACCATGGTTTTTTCAAGCTCGTGATGAACCTCGATCAGATCCCGCGTGCCTGCGATGGACTCTTTCATCAGCACGCCGATTTTGTCGATCATCTGATTCGTTGCTCTGCCCAGAGTGTTGAATTCGTCGTTTGGGTTATTGCCGAGTGACAGTTTCTTGGTTAAGTCGCCCTCTGACACCCGTGACAACAATTCAACCACCCGGTTGAGCTGGCTAACCAGAGCCCGCGAGGTAAGAAATAGCACCAGGACCAAAAAAGGCGCAAACAGTAAAATAGAACCAATGCTGACCATTTTGGCCGACACTTTGGCGTTTTCAGCGCTTAGCAGGGTGCGCGCAATAAGACCGGATTGCAGCGCCTCATTTTGACTTATAACTTGCTGTTGAAGGTTGTCGCCAGCTTTTTCCGCGCTGTTTGAAGTGATGGCAATTTGCTGCAGAAGCACATCAGTCCGATCAAATACAGTACGGTACAGACTCGTAACTTCCCCAATCACGATGCTTTTCCAATCGTGCTTTTCAATAATATTTTCCAGCACCTCAATGGCTCGGTTTGAAACTTCCGACAGTGCGGGATCACGAGTATTAATGTACTTACTCGATGTGCTCTCGACTTCACTAACAGCCTCATCAATCAAGCTGAATGACAGTGACTGCAGTTCTGTCATAACAACAGCGAGTTCTTGGCGAATCCCGGTGGCGTCAGACAAGCCGAGTACGCTCATCTGCCGCAGCCATTCCCGACGCAGCGTTACATAACGGTCGGCTTCCGTATAAATGGATTCCGCAAAGCGAATAGTGCCTGGGTCGTTCAGCTGACTTGCCTGGCGCTGCAGTGCTTTGGCGTCTGATGTCAGCTCATTCAGCTTCGCCAGCGGCTCGCTCTGGTCATCCCCGGAGAGCGTGTTGAGTTGTTTTTCAACCGCGTTCAATTTAGTAACAAGATTACTCGCGCTGGTTTCATAGCGTGATATCTGATAGACAGACTCATAAGAGGATGAAACAGTCTCTAATCCCCAGAAAATGGCCCCGGCGATAATGGTCAAGCCAGTCAGTGTTACGACGATGAGCATCCGGAACTTCTGGCGCCAGGACAAGTTGAACTTCACAGTGGAATCTCCATTGTTGTTATGGTTGTGACGTATACAGGCAGGACATTTAACCTAGAGATCCAGCTCGGGTCAATACGGAAATGCCTGTTCTGTCAGCAACGTATCGGCATCGTGAAAGATAACTTTAGCTTCTCAGGCTTAAACGGCCACCCAACAAAAACGCCGAGGCTCTAAATGTGCTAAGGTGCGCCCCTGACGTGCGAGTTACCAAGCATTTTTCTTATGCCTTAGCCATCCGAGCGCTTCCCTCCGGCGTTTTCTCGACATCTCGCACTCAGATCAGTGGTCTGCCCACTCCTGACCCTCTGTCGCCTCCGACAGTTGCTGTCTACATCCTATTCCGCCATCGGTTAATCCGAATTTGGTGTGTCTCATTGCGAAACCTCGCGGATCGATCGTTACCGGTCAAAGCTGAGCCCTTTTTCGCTTCCAGTTGTCGCCCTGGCCGCTCTTGCCTGTGCTCGATACAACGCTCTAAACAGGAATTATTATGAGTTTTAAAATTGCCATTCTAGGTGCAGGCCCAAGCGGCTTGGCCCAATTACGTGCTTTTGAAGCCGCCCGCGACGCCGGTGCAGATATCCCCGAAATCGTATGCTACGAAAAACAGAGCGACTGGGGCGGTCTTTGGAACTACACCTGGCGCACCGGCCTGGACGCCTATGGCGAGCCCGTGCACAGCAGCATGTACCGCTATTTATGGTCAAACGGTCCCAAGGAATGTCTGGAGTTCGCGGATTACAGTTTCGAAGAACATTTCGGTCGTCCTATCCCGTCTTACCCGCCCCGCGCCGTGCTGCGCGACTACATTATGGGCCGTGTGGCCAAGAGCAATGTACGACAGTACATCCGCTTTAACACTGCGGTGCACTGGGTTGACCACAACGAAGCCACCGGCAAGTTCGCGGTTACGGTGCGGGACTTAAAGCAAGACGAACTGAGCACCGACGAGTTCGACCATGTCATCGTTGCTACCGGGCACTTTTCGACCCCTAACGTGCCCTATTTTGAAGGTCTGGAGCAGTTTCCCGGCCGTGTGCTGCACGCCCACGATTTCCGCGACGCTTGCGAGTTCAAAGGTAAAGATCTTTTGCTGATCGGCAGCAGCTATTCCGCAGAAGACATAGGCACGCAGTGCCACAAGTACGGCGCCAAATCGGTCACCTTCAGCTATCGCTCACAGCCCATGGGCTTCGAGTGGCCGGAGTCTTTCACCGAAGTGCCGTTGCTCACCGAAGTGATCGGCAAAACGGCCCATTTCAAGGATGGCACCCGCAAAAAAGTCGACGCGATCATTCTGTGTACCGGATACCAGCATCACTTCCCTTTCCTACCCAACGAACTGACGCTGACCACGCACAACCGGATGTACCCGGAAGGTTTGTACAAGGGGATCGTTTCCTTAGCCAACCCGAAGCTTATATTCCTTGGCATGCAGGACCAGTACTACACCTTTAACATGTTCGACGCCCAGGCCTGGTATGCCCGTGATGTGATGCTCGGCCGCATAACACTGCCGGCAAGCGACGCCATGGCCGCTGATAGCCGTGAATGGGTCGCCCGTGAGCTGAAGCTCGCCAATCCCGTCGACGAGATCGATTTTCAGGCCGCCTACATACAGGATCTGCTTGAACCTACCGACTACCCGGCGTTCGATGTAACCGCCGTGGCCGGCATTTTCAAGCAGTGGGAACACGATAAGGAAGCGGACATTCTTGGCTACCGCAACAAGAGCTACCGCTCCACGCTGACGGGCACCCTGGCGCCTGTGCACCATACGCCTTGGATGGATGCGATGGACGATTCTCTGGAAGCCTTCCTCAAGGTGAAGCAAACCCAGCCAGAAAAGGAGACTGTATGAATCAACCAAGCCTGAGCCAGGCTCGGTCTCGTTTCACCTCCAGCAGCATACGCTGGGGCTTTATGTGGGCCATGTGGGCCGCCGTGCTCTGGGGTGCCTGGTATGTGCCAGGGTCCGCTGTTTGGTTTGAAGCGCCCTATATTAATTTGAGTTTCGATACCAACGCCCAGTTTCTGCTGGCAGCGGCGGTGCTGACCACCTTTAACGCCATTGCCGTGTTGTTCTTTCTGTTTGTCTGGAACGGGGTATTGGGCAAATTGGGGGAATACGTTCGCACCATCAGGCAGATGCGTTTTATATCCAAGTGGTTCTTCATCGGCGCCATATTTGGCGGCCCGATGGCCATCTTTGGCTCGTATCTCGCGATCGGCTACATCGGCGGGGCCTTCGCGGCCATTTCAGCGCTGATGTACCCCATCATCGGCGCCACTCTGGCCA